>Ga0118677_10002415_pt1 | contig 37618 bp, 33 predicted proteins | sample AliMusrvi5mmetaG_FD_86154 | JGI IMG/M metagenome (GOLD analysis project Ga0118677, IMG submission 86154) | reverse complement strand
CAATCCGCCACAAAGCATCGTTGATGCGGCTGCGGCCGTGTTTACTGCGCAGAAAGACGCGCCGGATCAGCTCAAGCAAGTCGTCCGCGCGATCATCCTCTCCAATGAATTCATGACAACCTGGGCCCAGAAAGTAAAGACGCCGATAGAGGTTTCGATGGGCATTCTGCGCGCCACTGGCGTTGACTTTACAACCATATCTGATGCTTTCTTCTGGACATTCGACCGGATGGGACAGCCCTTCTTCGGCTGCAGAACACCGAATGGCTATCCTGACGTAAAAGAAGCCTGGTCAGGCACGATGTCTATCCTCAACCGATGGGGACTATGCAATACGCTGCTTGGCGGACGCGTCAGCGCGAACGGTGTCACATGGTCAGTCGACACGGTGAGTCAAATGCCAACGGTTGTGCAGACTCCTGCTGTCATTGCAGACTTCTGGATCCAACGAATCCTGGGTCGACCGATGTATCCTGCCTCAAGTCGCGACACCATCGTTGACTTTATTTCCCAAGGGCGCAACTCGAGTTTCAAGATGACGACCGCAGAAACCACCGATCTTGTTCCACGCATGGTTGAGTTGATCATGATGTGCCCGGATTTCCAGTGGCGCTAACTTACCACTGCCCGGTGTTCTATAAGGCGCCCTGAAAATGCCAATTACTCTCACTCGTCGAGGTTTTCTTGCCGGCTGTTCCGCAACGATTGCCGCTATGGCGGGGGCGCGGCTAACCAATATCGCGCTTGCTTCACCCGCTGGGGTTGCCAACGATGAAATACTGATCGTTGTCTTTATTCGGGGAGGCTGGGATGTCTTGAGTATATTTCCGCCGCTGGCAGGCGCCGACCGCAGTTACTATGAGGCTGCGCGACCCACAATCAAAGTCCCTGTGAGTGGCACAGGCGCAGCGATTCAGTTAAACAGCCAGTTCGGAATCCACCCAGCGCTTGCTCCACTTCAAAATCTCTATCAGGCCGGGAAAATGAATGTCGTGCTCGCCACGGGACTGCAGGATGATACCCGCAGCCACTTCGACGCCATGGAATACATTGAGACAGGCACGCCGGGCATCCGGGCCACGCCTACGGGGTGGCTCACTCGCCACCTATCGAGTTCGCCGGGTCTTGACGCTTCCTTGCTGCTGCCGGTGCTTTCTGCCGGCGTCCAGACGCCAACATCCCTTTTGGGGGATCCAAAAGTGATTGCAGTCGATACTCCAAGCTCGTTTTCATTCCAGGGCAACTGGCGTTACACAAACGACCAGCGTATGGCGCTGCGCCATATCTATACCGGCAACACCTGGCTGGACGCAGCCGCAGTTGAAACGCTCAATGCCCTGGATATTATGGAGAACGCCGCCATCGGCGCGTACACACCGGCTACCGGTGTGACTTACCCCGCTGGGCCATTCGGCGACACGCTCAAAACAATCGCGCAGATGATCAAGCTTGATCTTGGCATCCGCATCGCGACCGTTGACATTGGCGGCTGGGATACCCACCAATACGAGGGCACTAACCCCGCCGGATATCTCTCGAATTTGCTTGCCATATTCGCCGGCGGATTGGCGGCGTTTTACCAGGACCTCGACGGCGCCGGCGCGCAAAACTACACCAGTCGCCTGACAATGGTAGCGATGAGTGAATTTGGCCGTCGTTTTAAGGAAAACGCGGACCAAGGCGCCGATCACGGCCACGGAAGCGCGATGATCGTGCTGGGCGGCAATGTGAACGGTGGCAGGGTGCTTGGCTCGTGGCCTGGATTGAGCGCTGCGCAACTCTATCAAGGGGTGGACCTCGCGGTCACAACAGATTATCGGCAGGTTCTGAGCGAAATCGTAAGCGGTCGGCTTGGCAATCCAAACATCGGCGCAGTTTTTCCTGGATTTACGATGGCGCCACTGCTTGGCATCGTCAAGGCGCGCCCGGCATTTAACTACACCGCATTAATTCCATCTGTGTTGAAGTAGTCCGTGGCCGTCCGGGTGTCATCAACCATCCGACCTGCCAAACGCGCTTCATGCAGCTTCCGCAGGCATGTGCTTATCAAGTGGAACATAGCCATGAGCTCAGGTAATTCGGTGACTACGCCGTACTTTTGCAGGTGTACTTCGTAGATGCTATTTGAAACGCCCTGGTTTTTCCAGTTTTGCCGGCGCCGTATGCGCAAGTCAATAGGTTTTGCGGCTTCTATTAACTGAGACTGTTCAGCGCCGAGCAGTAACGATGCCTGATCGATGGCTGCGGAAAACACCGCAAAATCACGCGTCAAGCCAACTAATGCGCTATCTACCTCGTGCAGCTTCGGATTTATCTGTGCTTCTGCCTGCATTTCACGCGAACAGACGACTAATTCTATCGGGTTGAGCGCGCGATAAAAAACACGCATCCGTGTGCAATTCAGCACAGCGTGATTTGCGCCATAGACGTATGTGTCAAGATAGAAGGGGTCTTCGCCGAGTCGCGCGGCAATGGTATCGCGTTGTCCCGCTGCTCCCTCCGTCAGGGCGCCTCCGATCATCTCGGCAAACTTCGGCCACACTTCCTTTTTTCTATTTGATTCGCCCATGGATTTGGAAGCCAGCACTATTGCCGCCAGCACAATGAATGCAAGACACAACAGCGGTAATCCAAGAATGAGCAGCGCTGGTATGTTCATGGTTCGAGATACAAGATCAGGAACCCAGGCGCACCAATAACATTGGCACATCTGAACGATTCGACACCCTAGGCGCAATACTGCCCTGCCAGAAGGCGTCAATGCCTGATTTGCCGTGTGTGCCCAGCACAATCAGATCAGACTTGATCCTTTTTGCCGTCGCGACGATGGTTCTGGCGGGTTCGCCCCGCGCAACTTCTGCGGTCATGCCTGGCACGAGTCCAGTTGACTTGAACAAAGCGAGTTGTTCACGCAGATAGCCAGACGCCGTCTGCTCCGATATGTTCAACAGTTCCGCAGTCATGCCTGGCAACATCCGGCTGGTCACAGCCTTCTCGCCCGTGAGTGTATCCACGGTGTTGATCACTACCAGCATATGCACGCTCGCACCGTAAGCGGCAGCCACGTCGACTGCAACCCGAATCCCCTGTTCATGGTCTGGGTCCCCATCCAGGGGGACAAGAATACTCTTCAGCACGGGCAACGCAGATGTGCCTGCATCCTGCGGGGGTATGAGCAACAGCGATGTCTTGCCGATTGATACAACCTGCTGTGCGATACTGCCGAAAATTCTCTGCCTCAGGTCGCTTTCACCATGCGTGCACATGACGATTAAATCCGGTTGGAGTTCTCCGGCGTGATCGACAATGCTGCGCGCCACCTCGCTGACTTCACTGGTGTGCACATGGCAGATGACCTTCACTGATGGAGGAAACAGACGCTGAGCGATGGCGTCCAGGTAAATCTGTGCAGCGCTGGCGTCTGTCAGGTGTGTGGCGCCATGCACCTTTTGAGGGGGATTACGCTCAATCACATGAATGAGCGTCACGGTTGCCCCAAGAGTTTGTGCGAATGAAGCTGCATAGGGCAGCGCAGCCTCAGCCAGGTTTGAGCCATCCAGAGGAACTAGTAAGTGCTTGAACATTTATCATCCACCTGTAATTATCGTGAACAACAAGTATAGATTCAGACATACGATCACTAACGATGCGCCGCACGCTAACACAGTGGTGATTTTGCCATTCGTAAGCACGCCCATGATGTCGCGGCGGCTGGTAAAAATAACTAGGGGAATCACGGCAAAAGGCAGGCCAAAGCTCAGCACGACCTGACTGAGCACGAGCGTGCGCGTCGGGTCAAGACCCATCGCGATAACAACCAGAGAGGGCACTATGGTCACAACGCGACGGAGAAGCACCGGAATCTTGTGAAGCAGAAATCCCTGCATGATCACCTGTCCCGCCATCGTGCCTACCGATGCTGAAGAAAGCCCGGCGGCAAGGAGAGCGATCGCAAACACTGCGCTCGCTGCCTGCCCAAGCAAAGGCGTCAAAGTCAGATGCGCCTGTTCAATAGTCCCCACGTTCGTCGCGCCTGCCGTAAAAAACGTGGCAGCAGCCATGATCAACATGGCAATATTGATCAGACTTGCGAGCGTCATGGCAATTATCACATCGACAATCTCAAATCTGTAAAGACGCTTGAGTAACGCCGGTTCCTTGACCTTGATCCTGTCCTGTGTCAGCGCTGAATGTAGAAAGATCGCATGCGGCATGACAGTGGCGCCCAGGATGCCGGCGGCAAGAACGATGCTCTCACTCCCGGCGAATTGCGGGACAAAGGAGTGGAAGAGCACCGTTCCCAAATCAGGTTTCACCAGGAAAGTTTCAACCAGATAGCTGATTGCCACAACGCTGATCAACACGGTAATCACCGCTTCGATCGGTCGGAACCCATATCTCTCCAGACCCAATATGATAAATGTGGCTATGGCTGTAAGTATCCCCGCCAGCCAGAGTGGAATTCCAAACAGCAGGTTGAATCCAAGGGCGGCGCCGAGAAACTCCGCCAGGTCTGTGGACATTGCCACAACTTCCATCAGACCCCACATAAACCATACGAACCAGCGCGGCATGTGGGCGCGGCAGTGTTCAGCGAGATTATGGGCGGTCGCAATGCCCAGTTTGGCCGATAGCGTCTGAAGAAGCATTGCCATCAGATTGCTTGCAACGATCACCCACAACAGCATGTAACCATATTGAGCGCCTGCCTGTATGTTCGTCGCGAAGTTGCCTGGATCCATATAGGCGACGCTGGCGATAAATGCCGGCCCCATAAATGGAAGCAGGCGAGCAAGCAGGTTTTTCTTGCTCCGCCCAGTCAGCACATCATTGGCCGCCTGCAGAGTGTTCGAATCACCTAGTTTACTCTGACCTCCAGGAGTTTCATGTGCCATATCGATGTATCCTTTACTGTGAAGTGTGCTTGAACGAAGAAGGGGACAGGGGCGTAGGTGTCTGGCGCAGTAGCGAGTCCGACTGCGCTACTGCGCCTATGCCCTGACCTCTATCCCCTTCCCCTGAATGAGTGGAGATGCCGGGAGTTGAACCCGGGTCCGAAACAAACCATCCTCGAATGACTACGAGCGTAGTCGCTGTTTTAGTATCGCGCAATGCACGTCCAGCGACGAACTTATCATTACACTAGCTCGCGTTTTTGGCCTGCCGGCCAGCGATCAAACCGCCTACGAACCTCAGCGAGATCGCCCGTTGGCTTTATTACGCCGCAACCAAGTCCCACCAACGCGAGGCCTTGGACGACGCCGGAGGTTTGAACTCCGGATGCTTTCTCAGCGACGCTTACGCGGCGGCTGGGATTGCATTCCAGTTAATGCTCTTGGCACTTAAAGTGCTGTGCGCTGTTTTACGAGAGTCGCGCATCTCGGCTCGCCACCCGGGGCTGACCCATCCCGTCGAAGCCGTTGCATCCCCGTGACGATGTGCATAATACCATAAAGCCAAAAACCATAGCGCTGATTTTTGATCCAAAGCCATGAAAACAGGTTACACTTGCCACCCGGTGAAAGATATCGTGATACGCATAGCACAGTCATTCCGCATGCGCGAAGCGTGCAAAGCCATACTTAGCGCCACGGCGATGGTCGGGGCTATTTTGGCGTTAATCTCAGTCGTCACTCCAGTGACTGCCCAGGATGCCCCCTTGGCCCGCATCATCCTGCCTGTGCGCGGCCAGACGCTCCGTGGCAACGTCTCAATCCAGGGCAGCGCAACGGCGCCGCAGTTTACGCGTTACCAGGTCATGTATGCGCCAGAACCCGATATTGCCAACTGGGTGCTCATCAATGGCGCGGCGCAACCTGTTCCCAATGGCTCGTTGGCTGTGTGGAATACACGCCCCCTTGCCGATGGCAAATATGCTGTAAAGCTACAGGTGTTCTCGGCTGATGGCAGCGCCGTCGAGGCTCTGGTTCGCGATATCACCTTGGCAAATCAGAGCGCAACGCCCGCCAGCGGAACGCCAGCGGCGCTCGGCGTAACCACGACGTTGACTTCCAGCGCGCCTATCAGTTTAACGTTTAGCAGCAATGCCAACACTCCAACATTAAATCTCGCTGACATCCCGCGCGCGTTCGCCAAAGGCGCAACCTATACAGCCTATGCGTTCGGGGCTTTGCTTGCTTATTTAATACTAAAGAGATTATTAGGGTTTCTCTTGCGCAAACTATTTAGGAGACCTGTTGACTTTGGGCGATGATTCGCTTCTTACACCACAGCGATGCGTAATCGCCGGACTCGGCAATCCAGGCAAGGAATACGCGCGCACCCGTCATAACGCCGGCTTTAATGTGGTCGATCGCCTTGCCGAGAAGCATGGCTTGAAGTTCAACAAAATGATGAACAAGGCGCTCGTCGCAATTGGCGCCATCGACGGAGCCAAGGTCATTCTCGTTAAGCCCCAGACCTTCATGAATGAAAGCGGTTCTGCCGTTGCGCCAATCCTGAAATATTACAAGGTCGATCCCATCGCGCTGATGGTCGTATATGATGATCTGGATTTGCCTGTGGCTCAACTACGTCTGCGAAAGTCAGGAGGATCGGGTGGGCACAATGGGATGAAATCGCTGATCGCGCGCGTTGGACACGAGGAATTCCCGCGCCTTCGCGTCGGTATTGGCCGCCCGCCCGGCAGAATGGACCCGGTTGATTACGTGCTGGAACCGTTTACTAAAGGTGATCTGGAGTTGATGGATGGGACGTATACACGCGCTATCGAAGCCATCGAACGCTGGTTGAAAGACGTCGGGCGCATCGAGTATGTGATGAACAGCGTCAACGCGACGACCAGCGACTGATGATCGACTGTAATGTGCCATCGCGGCGCATGTCAGCCAGTATCTGATTCAATCTAGAAAGAAGAATGGGGTTATCCCGCCGCAGTGCGATGACGTATGGCTGGTTGCCTAATGGCGTCGCTGTAATGCCAGCATTATGCGCCTGTGCCGCCATCGCCTCGAGTGCATTCATAACGGCTACGTCCACCTTTCTTTCGTTAAGTAGAGCAACAGCATCCGCAGGATCATTTGCAGCAACACGGGTCATATTTGGCAAGCGTCGCTCCCAGTAGCGCACAGCCCGGTCCGCATCTGTGCCGAGAACCACAGCCACGCGTTTACCCGCCAACTGGTCAACAGATGAGATCACAGTCGGCTGCAATGTAACCATCTTGATGCCGGCGTCAAAGTAGGCATCCGTGTATGCATAGTCTGCTGTCCGCGCCGGATCAACACTCACAGCGGATAACACAATATCTACCTGCCACAAGTGCAGAGCGTCATAAAGAGAATCGTAACCAACTGGTATCGTCTGAACCTGCAGGCGCAAGCCCTGCGCAATCTGGCGCCCAATATCGGCGTCGATGCCGTCCCAGCCCTGCTCTCCATAAAACGAAAATGGCTGGAAACCCGGGTCAATCCCGATCCGAAGCACCCCGCGTGAATTGAGATCGCTCCACTGCTTCTCTGCCAATTGGCGCATCTGTATTGCAGGGATGATTGCCGCCAGTGCCACTCCCAGAATGACAATGCTTGCCAGGAAACAGATGCCTGACTTTCTATAGAAGTCAGGCATCTGCCGAAGTCTGCGCAGCAAATAAAGCAAATGGCGTTTGCTTATTGCTTTGAATCCTTTAGGAGTGAATCACGACAGTAGTGCCATTTGGCGTCCATAGGAACAGCGAGCGAGAGAATGGCACAGGCAGGTTAACGCAGCCATGGCTCATGGGATGTCCGAAGTTATGATGCCAGTAGGCTCCATGGATCGCATAGCTGCCCGAATAGTACATGGTATAGGGCACACCAGGCAGGTTATAACCCGGCCCGCGCATTCGGGTCGAACGATACTTGACATAGACCTTAAATGTTCCGCGCAAGGTCGGATACGCGCTGACGCCGCTTGAGATCGCCGAACTCATGACGATATGGCCGTTCTCCCAGGCGTTCAAGCGTTGCTGCGACAGAATGACCTCGATCCATTTGCCTGTGCGCGCCTGATCAAGTGCAGTCGAGGCGCCCGCTACAATTGCGTTGACGCCCGCGGTGTTACCCGCCTCTGCGACAGGGCCAGCTTCAACAGGCGCGCCCGCGAAAATAGCCATTGCAAGCGCAAAAATCATGACAATCGAGAACAACACAGTCCGCGTAAAAAATCGTCTCCGATCACCCGAAGAGCCCGCCGTAACCATAGTACCCACCTCCACAAATAAACAGATCACGAGTGACTATATTGTCACCCATCCATCACGGTTTCCGTGATGAGCCATGCATATTATGCCGCACTATGATGATTTCGGGTTTTCACGGCTCCGCATCCCTTGCTGATTGTTCAGGAAGCAAATCAAACCGTCATAGATGCCTTGTGCGACCAACTGTGGTTTTTGCGTGAGCACCTGACGATCCAGATAAAGAAAACCAGTTTCGATAATGGCGCCAGGGGTGCGCTCGTCAATCTCATAGAATGCGTGGTATTTGGTCATGTCAAACGTGACCGTGTTCTGGTGGAAACGCAACCCGGTGCTTGCCATGTAGCGTGTAGTGAGACACGCTACGAGGCGGTCTTCTTCCTGTGGTATTTTGCTGTCGAGCACGCGCGCAACCTTAAAACCGGTTGCAAGATCATTGACATAGGTGCATGAATCGGCATGAACAGACAAGAGTAGCGCGGCGTGATATCCTTTTAAGCGGGCGTCGAACTCATCAAGAATGTCAACCGTGTAGCCCTGCGACCGCAACATTGTGGCGACGCGCACTGCGATATCATAGTTCACCTGGGCCTCGGTCAGGCCATCCTGACAAACCGAACCGCTGTCGTTGCCCTTGTGTCCACTGACAATACCGATGCGTTGTGCCGGCGGCGCAGATGTCGGTGTTTCCTCCGCGCGTTGACTCGAAAGCGCTAATGGCAATGGGATGGGCAGGCCGCTTGCAAGGTTTTTAATCAGGGCATAAAGCACCAGACCTACGCCGACGATGACTACCGCAAACACAAATGCGCGCCGTATAAGCGCCGGGACAGGCACTGAGACATGGCTTTGCATCCCTTGCGGGTCGTTGTTTACATGACGATCAGGGACAAAGCGACGACTGTTCCGGTCATCGTCAACTGATCTTCGCGCCGACGTTGCCGCCTGTCGCTTCCCGGCCTCTTGCGCGCGACGCACGTTCTCACGCTGCACGCTGTCGTCTTGTTTCGCTTTTGGCTTTTTCATCTTCGGGTGGTTATGCAGGAAAACCGGGTTACGCCTTAAGACTCTTGCCCATTACACGAAACCGGGGACTTAGCGCCACGAATCCAAATCTCTCGTAAAGGCGCTGTGACGCCTGATTACTGGCCTGTGTGTTCAACGTGATGTGCTGCGCGTCATACCAGAGTTTCATAAACGTCATTGTATCGGCAAGCAGCGCGCCACCAATACCGCATCGCTGAAAATCAGTGTGGACTGCCAGGCGCGTGATATGCGCATCACCCTCCGTTAATGCCGTCATCTGATAGCCAACCACACGCTCGCCTATTTCAGCCACAGTGGAGTAAGCGCTTGTCGCCAGTGTGCGGCGCAGGATAAACAGTGGGAATTGCCACATCTCCTCAAAGGCATTTTTGTCGACGTCACACACTGCCGCAAGATCATGGTCGCTCGCTCTGCGGATCACCATTTGGTGGCTTTGCACGCTTCGCGCTTGTGGATGGCTTTGCACCCCTTGTGGATGGCTTTGCACGCTTCGCGACTGCGGGCTGCAAATCATCGTGACAACTTCGTCCAACAGTGCATATTGGTTTTTTCTCAGGTAATGATCAAACCAATGCCCTGGTTCAATAATGCTATAAATCTGCGTAATGCCAGCCTTGATCCATTGCGCCTCACTATACTCAAAGAGCGCTTTCAAGACGCGCGACGCGGATACGCCATCAGCAACCCCACACCATCTGAGCCATGCGGTCCGCAAGGGATGCATAGCCATCCGCAAGCGCGAAGCGTGAAAGGCCATCTGCGGCTGTGTTGGCGCACCGCCCAGTCCGCCAGGGATGCAAAACCATTCTTCGCGCCAGTCGTGCCGGGCGTCAAGCGCAACCGGCACGGCCAGAAGCGCTGCGGCCACCTTGCCATGTATCAGTGCGCAGGAGAACAAATCACTGCCCACCCATTCAGCCGCTTTCCACCAGTCGAGGTGGTTGTACACGCGGCGACTCTCGGATAGGTGGTCGATTTCCGCCGCCCGTTCTCCGGTGAGTTGTCCCACTTGCATATCCTGGTTCGTATGATCGTCTGACTTCATAGTAGATGTCATAGTTTAAACTGTAACAATGATGATGACTTTGCATCCTTTGCGAATTGAACTTATGCGCATGGCGCCTACGGGCGAAGCGATTGGCAAGCACGAAGGCCTGGTGGTTTTTGTTCCTTACGGTATGCCTGGCGACCTGGTCGAAGTCGAGATCGTTCACAAGCGCCGTTCCTTCTCCCGTGGTCGCATCCTGAACATCCTGCGACCGTCGCCTGCTCGAACCGCGCCTGAGTGCAAATACTTTCAGACATGCGGAGGCTGTGAGTGGCAGCACATAAGCTATGAACAGCAACTGCTCTTTAAAACTCAAGCTGTTCACGAACAACTCACCCGCATCGGCAAGTTTGCTCAGGTTGCGGTTGAAAGCTGTCTTCCAAGTCCGACACAATACCACTATCGCAACCACACACAATTTGTCGTCTCACCTCACGGCGTGCTCGGTTATCGCGAAGCCGGGTCACAAACCGTGATTGAAGTGGATCATTGCCCTGTCATTGCCACCGCACTCAGTGCGAAGTTGGACTTGGAAACCCGGAATCCAAGTCTCCCTGATAGTCTTCTGGCTACCGCATTGAATGAGGCAACTGCGCATGAGGTGAACGAGATTCACTTACGCGCTGGCGCCAATACTGGCGAAGTCACCGCGTTTGTGACCAATCCTGACGGTGTGATAAAGACGATGGGCGACACAGGAGTCATCAATGAACGAATCGGTGCACACGCCTACCGCATCTCTCCTGGATCATTTTTCCAGATCAACACAAAGGTGACTGAGACGCTTGTGTCACTAGTCCTCAAAGCGCTCGGACTGGGTGTTGAGGACGATGTTCTCGACCTATATTGCGGCGTGGGTCTGTTTACCGCGCCGATAGCAGCACAGTGCCATTTTGTCATGGGAATCGAAGCCAACCCATCTGCGACCGCAGACGCACTCGTCAACCTGAAAAGCTTCCCTAACGCCGTTATCATGACTGCCGACATGACTGATGCTCTCGCTCGCCCTGAACTGAACCACCGCTGGGACGCTATCGTTGTCGATCCTCCCCGCGCCGGAGTCGAGTACGAGTCGCTGCTCGATATACTAAAGTTAAAGCCCGCACGTCTGGTCTACGTTTCATGCGACCCGGCAACGCTGGCCCGTGACGCGCGCATCATCTGTGATCGCGGATACACACTTGGCACGGTGCAGCCACTGGACATGTTCCCGCAAACACACCACGTTGAAACTGTAGCGCTCTTTACGCGGACGCCTGGCGCTTAAAGACTCTGAACGTCAGTGTTACATTTTGAAAATAGCCGTGGTCGGGGTTTTTGTCGGTGTTGTAGGTCAGATCGCTGACCTGAGCCTCGACCCGTAAAGTCGACGTCAATATCTCGATCACACCGCCATCCATGGCCTGAACGGCCTCACCGCGCGCCTTCAATTTTGAGCGCGTTACTGTGTCATTCCACGCATAATTAGTCATCAACACCTTGGTCGTGCTTTGGAAATCATTCTTGTCGAAGACCCACAGTGATAACGCTGACACACGAGATGGCGCATCGAGTCCGAGCCGATCTGCAATACTCGCGCCACACTCGCCTACCAATTCGCCAAGCGGCCCATTGATGGCAAAATCCTCGTCGTAATGATCGTCGCCATGCCGATATACCGTCGGCGCAAATGTCGAGATGGGCGCCTCGCCCGAAATGACGGGCGACGTAAGGCGCGCTGAAGGCGCGGCAAATATTGATGGCTTTGCATCCCCTGCGGATGGCCTTGCATCCCCTGCGGATGGCCTTGCATCCCCTGTGGATGAGCCACTCCCCGGCGATGTCGGGCTTAGATTTACGGTTGAATTATGAGCAGCCAAGTCGGGTGTGCGAATTGGCGCCATAGGGTCCTGCGCTGGCGCTGGTTCGCGCCAGCTCGCGGAGTTGTGGCTTTGCGCGCTTCGCGCTTGCGGGCTGAAAAATCCCTCCGGTTGAGCCACGCTTTCACCAGAACGCGTGCGGCGGTTCATCCACAGTATTAGCCAAACCCCCAGACCGGAGAGCAATAGCCACACGACCGCCCCAACGATTCGGACTGTCGTCTTACTCTGAAGCGGCGCATACTTGGACGGGTCGATTTTTGGATAATTCCCGGACTGCAAAGCCTTATCCAGAGCGCCCGCCAATGCGCCCATAGCAAGCTCTTCGTTCCGCGTGAACAGGCCGGCATCTCCATCACTATTGTTTTCCTTGCTGACCACTTTCTCTGAGGCGCGCACCATCGCAATCGCCTCCTCCATGCTCGTGTCGCCGCTCGTGACGCCCAGGACATCCTCAGCGCCGCGCAATTGATCCGGGACTCCTGTCTGCACGTCATGCTGATACTTGTTCGCCGCCCGGACTACATAAAAATCGCGGTATTGCGGTGTTTGCGATACGGGGTCGCTATTAAGAAACTTCGGAGACGCATTTTTCATAATGACGTCGGCCGGGAATATGGCATAGAAGACATAGGCGCCTAGCGCCAGCCCGATTAACAGACCAACTATCAGCGCCGCGATGACAGCGTTATCGCGATTTAGACTTACTTTCATGAACTAACCTCAGTTCCTGAATTTCAAACCTAAAGGATTCAAGGCAGGCAATGTGGATTCTAACGATTTATTCTACACGTTCCTGCGGCGACGCGCAGGACTTGACAAGAATCAGGCAAGTCTGTATTCTAACTCCCAACTTCCTGCAGCCCTAAAGGGTTCAAAGCAATCGTCGATATGTCACTATGATCGTTCAGACACAATTTGTAACGTTTGACCGCGACTTGCACCTTCAAAACGGCGCAATGCTCCGACCGGTTACGCTTGCCTACGAAACCTACGGCGAGTTAAACAATGATCGCAGTAATGCTATCCTGGTAATGCATGCACAGACGGGTGATGCACACCTTGCGGGTTATAACTCTCCGAGTGAGGAAAAACCGGGATGGTGGGATGAGGCTGTGGGTCCGGGCAAAGCGTTTGACACAAACAAGTACTTTGTCATCTGCGCAAATGTAGTCGGCGGCTGCAAGGGCAGCACCGGGCCATCCGACATAAATCCGGCGACGGGTAAACAGTATGGCTTGAGCTTCCCGGTAATCACGATTTCCGACATGGTCGATGCACAATGCTGGTTGATCGACTATCTCGGCATCAAGCAATTGCTCACTGTTACCGGTGGTAGCATGGGCGGGATGCAGGCGCTCCAGTGGGCGGTGTCCTACCCTGATCGTGTCAAGAGTGCAATCGTGCTTGCTTCCACTGCGCGCCTCTCTGCACAGACAATCGCCCTGAACGAGGTGGCACGCCAGGCGATCTATGCAGATCCGAACTGGAAAAACGGTGACTATTATGATTCCACACCGCCCAATGCCGGCCTGGCTGTCGCCCGCATGATTGGGCACATTACCTATCTGAGCGACTCATCGATGCACGAAAAGTTCGGGCGGCGTCTGCAGGAGCGCGAGCGCTACGGCTATGATTTCAACACGGATTTCGCGGTCGAGAGTTACCTGCGCTACCGTGGCAACGCTTTCACGCGCCGTTTTGATGCGAACAGCTTCCTCTACATCACAAAGGCGATGGATTATTTCGACTTGTCGTACGGTCTCCAGTCACTGGCTGATGCGTTCGAACACACCCACGCCAAGTTCCTTGTAGTGAGTTATACGTCCGACTGGCTCTACCCCTCCTGGCAGTCCAAGGAACTGGTGCGTAGTTTGATACAAAATGGCATCGATGTCACATACGTCGAGATTGACAGCAACTACGGCCATGATGCATTCCTGCTGGAAGTGGATCGCCTCGCAGAGTTGGCCCGGGATTTTCTCGGCAGGTTACTACCATGAATTCTTCAGGATCGCCATCAACTGCTTCCAGCGTGAATCGACTCGCCAATCCGAATAGAAATATGTCAAACCGGCTTGACCTTGATGCGATTACCGACATCATTCCATCTGGCGCCCGCGTCCTTGATCTAGGGTGCGGGGATGGACTGTTGCTGGCTAAACTGGTTGCTGAGCGCAATGTAGTGGCTCGCGGTGTGGAGATCAGTGAGGTCAACGTAAGGGCGTGTATTGGCCGCGGGTTATCGGTGCGGCAAGGAAATATCGAGGAAGGTCTCGCAGATTATCGCGATAATGCATTCGATTACGTCATCCTGAGCCAAACGCTTGCCTTTCTTGATAAACCCGAACCCCTCGTTCGCGACATGCTGCGAGTCGGCAAGCAAGGCATCATCTCATTCGAAAACAGTGGCGCCTGGCGTGAGCGATTGCGCACCCTGTCAGGCGGTGGCGCAGGCCTTGAACTCTGTTCTGGCGAACCACGCATACGCTCGATTACACTCAAGCAGTTCGAACAATTCAGCAGTTGCCTCGATGCCACGATCGAGCAGGCCATCTACATAAGCAACCACCACGTCATCCATAAAATGGCTTCACTACGCGCGAAAACCGCCGTATATGTGCTGCGCAGAACAACTTCAATACCCTCCTGACGAACTCAAGGCAACCCTAAAGGGTTCAAAGCAATCCTAAAAGATTCAAAGCAATTACAAACTGTGATATTCTGTAAAGTAGAATGTTCTACGATCAAGCTTTTATTACGGTAACAGGCGGCAAAGGGGGCGACGGCGTCGTCAGCTTTCGCCGTGAATCCATGGTGCCACGCGGTGGACCTGACGGCGGGAATGGCGGGCGTGGCGGCAATGTCATTTTCATCGTCAATCGACATCTAAACTCGCTGCTCACATTTCAGTACAAACATGATTTTGAAGCAGATAACGGCAGATATGGTCGCGGTAAAGACCAGACCGGTCGCACAGGCAAAGATCTTTACGTTGAGGTGCCGCCCGGAACGATTGTCCGGGATGCCGATACAGGCGTTGCACTTGGCGATCTCCTCCGCCCCGATCAACAGCTGATTGTCGCCCGTGGTGGACGCGGCGGTCGTGGTAACGCCCGGTTTGCCACAGCCAGCAACCAGGCGCCAATGATGGCGGAAAACGGTTCGCCAGGCGAAATGTTCAATCTCGCTCTCGAGCTAAAGTTGATTGCCGATATTGGCATCGTTGGCCTTCCAAACGCGGGCAAGAGCACCCTGCTGTCTGTAGTCACCGCCGCCAAACCCAAGATTGGCGATTATCCATTCACCACGCTCCAACCCAACCTGGGTGTTGCCGAGGTGGACGCTACCCGCACAGTGGTTCTTGCGGATATTCCGGGCTTGATTGAGGGCGCCAGCCAGGGTGCAGGCCTCGGTCATGAATTCCTGCGTCACATCGAACGAACTCGTGTGCTGATTCACATCGTGAATGGGACAAGCGAAGATCCTGTGAAGGACTATGAAACCATCCAGGCAGAACTCGCGGCCTTTGGTCACGGGCTGGCCGCAAAACCACAGGTCGTCGGAATGAGCAAGATGGATTTGCCCGATGCCCAGGCAGCCTTTGATCTCTATTGCACCGGTGAACAGGCGCGCCCAGAGTTTCACGACTGCATTGCATTCTCCGCGGCGTCGAACAAAAACGTGCGCGCATTGCTGGTAAAGGCGGTTCAGATCCTCGACCAGCTCCCGCCAATCGAGTATTTCGAAGCTGAACCTGTGATTGAGGATATCCCTCAGGAAGGATTCGAGATCGTCCGCGAAGGCGGTGGTTTCCGAGTCACCAGCACCATACTCATCCAACGCGTCGAAACCACGCGATGGGATCTGGAGCAAGCTGTGCAGCGATTCCAGCATTTACTCGAGCGCACGGGTGTGGCAAAGGCGCTGGAACAGCGGGGAATCAAGCAGGGCGATACGGTTTATCTCGGTGATTTTGAGCTGGAGTGGGGCGAGCAAGACCCTCTCTAAGAAAAGCGTCGATCGCTGTATGTGCGTCGACGGCATGGCGTTCCTTGCTGACCGACTTCGGTGTCAGTTCCTTAAAAATGGCGCCGGGGATGGCTTCAGCAAGAGCAACGCCGAATGCGTATGGGTGGATTGGATCCATACGCGTTGACATGACCAGCGCAGGGACGCGGATCGCCCTGATCTCCGATATGCTGTTCACGGGTGAGTCATGTGGTATCCGTTCCAGTTTCGCCACTGTCTCAACGGCGCGCGGGTGCAGGAATTGCCCTACAAGAGAATTGGCTGCGTCGCCCGACGCAGCCAACACGTTCCGGTAGGCATTTGTCTGCATGAATGCCTTCAACCCATCCTCAGGACCTGATTCACGAATCAGCCGGGCAATCAGGTCATAAACCGCGAGGTTCGGCGGTCCCGGCTGATCGAACCAGGCTGGCCTTGACAGCACGAGCGCGCTGACGTGATCGGGATACCGAACGGCACAGTTCAGCGCGACAGCTGCGCCCATGGATATCCCGCCAACAACTGCTTGTTGGATGCCAAGATAATCGAGCAACGCGACAAGATCATCTGTAAAGCCGGAGATTGATAACTTCGCGACCTCTCCCAAAGGTCGCGAAGCGCCATGTGCGCGGCAATCCAGCGACACCAATCGCACGCCTTCCCCAGGTGTATAAATGCCCGTCGGCTGATGGATATCCCCACCCAACCCATGTTGAAATACAAAGGGCAATCCTGTGTAATCGCATCCGGTATCGTAATAATTGAAGGCGATCCCTTCATGCATGAAGGTTGGCATTGGTCTTTTATCTCGACATCAGTCTGGGAGGATAGGAGGAAAACAACCCCAAAGAGACTCAGTGCAGTTTGGATCGCAGAAATGCCACACTTGTGTCAACTTCGTCTTCTTGCAAAGTATGCAGGATGAGCGGCCCGCTGTAGTTCACTTTTTGGAGCAGGCGCAGATAGAGATCATAATCCAGGACGCCTGACCCCGCAGCGCCATGGTGGCTTTGCACGCTTCGCGCTTGTAGGCCATCCACCGGGTCAGGCATCAGGTCTTTGGCGTGCACCAGCTGAATTTCATCACCCAGCAGATCAAATGCCTGTTCAAGGATATTATGCATTTTGTCAAGCTCATGAATGCTTAACAGGTTTGAGCCATCCATGACAATCTTGACGCGCGGTGTGCGCAACTCATCCAGAAGGCGGCGCGCCCTGGGGGCCGAATCGATGACATTCGACAACTCAGGCTCGACGCCCAGGACGATATCGTTCTCCTCCGCGATCTGGACGGCGGTTTCCATTGACGCAAGCAAGTCCACCCAGGCCTCTTTCGTGGTGTTGTCCGGATGCCTACTCCACATATTGTGCGGATCACGCGTGCCAGTGCAGAGCGTGATCATTGGAATCGCCATACGATTCGCAGCCTGCGCCAGCACCCGCAGCCGCGTCAAACCCTCAGCGCGCGCAGCCACATTCGGGTCAATCATGTTGAACGTGCCAGACAGCGCCGGCATCTGTATTCCGCGTCTGGATGCAGCCTCCACAATGTGCTCGCATACCGCAGGCGGAATGGCGTCTGGCAGTGTCGGCAGCCCCGCGCACGCCATGTTGAACTGCACAAACTGAATGCCGTGTGAGCGAACCGTATCGAACGTTTCTTCCAGGCTGGGCCGTTGGAATATCTTCGCAAAGATGCCTACGTCCATGTCTTCTATACTCCTCCTGTAACATCTGCGAGGCGAATACGCGTGCCGGTCTCAACCGAACGCGCAATCGCGACCATCGCCCGAACGGCCGTGGCGCCATCGACGGCAGACGCCCCGACTTGCGGCGTTCCCTTCATGATGCAATCGGCAAAAGACTCTATCTGGAGCTTGTAGGTGTAGGAGTCTTCCCCAAGTGGGCGATGATACTGTCGATCCTTGTCCGAGAAACACTCAACTTCGCTGGCCTTGTGATACCATGGCAGGTAGAGCCGTCCGTTGACGCTGCCGTGTTCTCCGTAAATGCGAAAACCCTCTTCAAAATCCCCGTGAACCGGGATCGTCAATTCCAGATGGCCAAGCGCCCCATTCGAAAACTCTGCCTCGATAAACCAGCAGTACGAGTTGTACTGTGTGTTGATCCGGGCGCTAACTGCCTCGATTTCACCGCCCAGGAATCTCGCCATATCCACCAGGTGGCTGCCATGGGTCAACATGAAGTAGCGTTGTCTGTCGGCCTTCGGATTCCCCGCCGGCCTGCGCGCCTGGGCGCTCTGGATTGGAATGGGTTGCAGGTTGTCGGTCATGGTGTAACGATACGTAGAATCGCAATACCATGCTTTTAGCGCGATCAAACCACCAATATCATTTTGGATGAAGTTACGGGCGAACATGACGCCGGGATCAAATCGCCGATTATTGCCAACCTGTAACACAGGATGGCTCTGCCTGTTTTTCAGATGCTGAACCAGGTCGGCGCTCTCTTCCACGGTGACGCCTAACGGCTTCTCGACCAGCACATGCTTGTTGGCCGCAATGGCTTTCATACAAAGCGAGATATGGAACTGATCTGACACCGCGATGATGACCGCATCGACGTTCGGGTCTGCGAGCATCTCATCGTAGTCAGCATACGTGACAACCGGTTCGTGAATGGCGGCCATTCTTGAGCACAGGTCTTCGGCAACATCACAGATAGCGTACAGCTCAGCGTTGCGCGCTTTGCGACACGCATCGAAATGCGCGAATTGTGCAATCGGGCCACAACCAAGCACACCGATGCGCAGTAGTTGAGATTCTTTGTTCATACTTACCCATCCGCGGATTGATTTATATGAAACCTAGTTTACCTGACCAGGATAACGCTGTCGGAGCGCTACCCGCAATTCGATTAACCCTTTCTGTCCGGCGATATCCCATAATGACAGGAGATGCTGCTCCATTGGCAGATCGCGAAGCGCGCCGCTGCGGTACACCTCAAGCGCCTGTAACATCGCGGTTGTCCCGATCTGCGGATCAGCTTTTCCATCAGCATCTTTAATGGAGTTAATGGCCGAACCCGCCAGGAAGAGTATCTGCTCGCTCAAACCGCGCTGTTCAGCGTCGGCGAGGTTCAGGCCAATGTTGCCCTGATCGAGCGCGCCGGCGCGCGCGATCATGACCGGTTTAATCCCCGGAACTGGACGGCTCAACGCGTTTTCAGAGGCTTGCCATTCTGCCCCATACGGCTTCAGAAACGGCGGTTTTGTGCCGGGGTTGACAGGCGCCGTTTGCCGGAAGTCGATACCATCCAGACGCGCCAGAAAGTCAATCACTTCGCGCCAGATACCACGCGTCTTGACGCCTATACCGGCGTTGTGCCCGTATATCGCAGGGGGGTGCGGCAAATGCTTTGTAGCCTCGCGCACCATCCGCACTGTGCCGCCGGCAAAGGTTTCACTGAACATGACGGCTGTCGCGCCAGCCTCAACAACGGCATGCACAGTGTCAATGATCTCGTGCGGGGCGCCGCTGATGTGTGGGGCAAATAACAGCCCCACCCCGCCGCGGGCGTCACTCGCGCGTTGGATTGCCGCTATTGCATGCTCAGTGCGCGTCTTAACCGGCGAATACGACAAGTTTGGATACAGATCTTCGTCTTCTTTGACAAACAGGAAGAGCGAACATCGCGCCGCATCTTCCACCAATCTGCCAACATCATCCGGTGTAATCCCGGCAGTGGGTTTTAATATCGTGCCAAATGCGGGCTGTCCGGATGGAAACCCCGTTGCCTGCCGCACACCGAGAGGCCCATAGGCTGGCCCTGGAAATGTAGCGATGACCCGCTCTGGAATCTGCAGCGCAACCAGGCGCGCATCAAGGTTTTCGCACACGTCAAAGATAATGGCCGAGGCTACTGTGTGCAGGATATCGCACGAGGTCAGATGCCCATCCGGTTGCAGCATCATCTTCAGCGGAAACGCCACATGCAATAAACCAAGCCGCCCAGTTTCGTCAAATGCATCTACGCCCGCTGGCGTTGCAGAACACTCGGCCAGCAGCGATCCCGCCGGCGGGTGTTTTATGCCACTCGTGGCGTGATAGCTGATTTCCTCAACCGCCTCGGTTAGCTTCATGGTGCGAAACGCAAAGAAGTATGTGGCGATGATATGGTCGGGACTCTGTGGGGGCGGGGATTCCCCCAGCCGCGACTCAACTACCTGCCGAATCCGTTCCTCACGCGCGTCCTGATCAAACCACATCAGCTCAAGAAAAGAGGGATCAACCGATTTCATCTTTCCAGTATCGCTTATTTTGAGCAATCCTAAAAGATTCAAGGCAATGCTAAAACTTATTTTAAAAATTCAATAAAATACAGCTTGAGATAAATCACGCGCCACAATATACATATACATCCAGTCCCGCAAGGCCAGAGGTGTATTGCATGTGGTTGCGTAAATCCTTTACGATGGAGAAATACAATGCTTACGCACCCGGCGCCCACAGCGGTAAAAACTTATGCGCTCGCAGGAGCCAGCAGTCGCGGACTTTACATGTATGGTAAATCGATCAGTGAGCGATATCAGGATACGGCCCGTCTGGTTGGCGTTTATGATATCAACTCGATCCGCGCCAATCTCCTTAGCAAGGAGTGCGGCGGTGTGCCTGTTTATGACTCTTTCGATGCCATGATCGCCAACGCGCGACCCGATTGCGTCATTGTGACCACAGTGGATCGGTTTCATCATGAATACATCATCCGGTCGCTGGAAGCCGGTTGCGACGTGATCACGGAAAAACCAATGACGATTGACGATGTCCGTTGCCGCGCGATTCTCGAAGCCGAGAAGCGCACTGGCAGGCGCGTCATCGTTACCTTTAACTACCGGTTTGCGCCATATGTCACCCGCGTGAAAGAACTACTGCGCGAGGGTGTGATCGGCAAAGTGCTGAGCGTTGACTTCGAATGGATCCTCGACACCCGTCATGGCGCGGACTACTTTCGCCGCTGGCACCGCCGCAAGGAAAACTCAGGCGGCCTGCTTGTTCACAAAGCCACGCATCACTTTGACATGATCAACTGGTGGATCGAAGATGACCCGCAGATCGTGTTTGCCACAGGTTCGCGCCAGTTCTACGGCCCTACCCGCGAGGCGCGCGGTGAACGGTGCAGCACATGCGCCCACACCAATACCTGCGAGTACTATGTCGATTACGCGCGCGACCCGATCATGAAAGCGCTTTATTTCGACGCAGAACGAGAGGACGGCTATTTCCGTGACCGCTGCGTCTTCGCGGACGATATCGATATCGAAGACACGATGAATGCAGCCATCCGGTATAGCAAGGGAGTCACGATGAGTTACTCTCTGATCGCCCATAGTCCCTACGAAGGGTGGCGCGTTGCGCTAAACGGGTCTCACGGCCGCATTGAAGCAGAGGAGTTTCATAGCGGCCCGCGGGCGAATGAACCCAGTCAGCAGATCAAAATTTTCAACCGCAAGGGTGAAACCGTCATCTATGACATTCCAAAAGCGACGGGCAATCACGCAGGCGGCGACGATCGCCTGCTCGATCGGTTGTTCGGGGGACACGCTTCGCCTGATCCACTGGGTTACATGGCCAACTCCTGGAGCGGCGCCATGTCGATCCTCATTGGGATTGCGGCCAACCAATCCATCGCAACCGGTCAACCCATCGCCATCGCAGATCTATTAGTGGACGAACCGGAGAACAGGACATGAGCCATCGCCGTCCGCAAGCGCGAAGCGCGCAAAGCCGTGTTTACAACGCACTGTGCATCCACTGGGATCACCATCCTGAAAACGCTGCCCAGCAGTATGGCAAAGGCACCGACATCGCACAAATTCGCCGGTATCTGCAGTGTGTCAAACCGGATGCGACACAGTGCCACGCGATTGGTTGTTTTGGATATGCGAGCTATCCATCGGATATTGCGCCAGTTGTCCCCGGCTTGATTGGCGACCCACTCCAGAAATGGGTGGAGGCTTGCGCCAAAGAGGGCGTCGCGTTCGGCTGTTATGCTGCATCCTTTGATTGCCAGTCGCCGGTGAGCGTGCCACAGTGGCGTTGCGTCACAAGCAGCGGCGCCATCTCGACGCAGCACTATTGCGCCAATGGGCCATGGGCAGATGAGTTTTTCATCCCTCTTCTGCATGAGATTATTGACCGGTATCATCCTGCGCACTTCTGGATTGATGGCGCGTGGCTACCCCCGAAGCGCGATAGCTACTGTTTTTGCGATCATTGCCAGGCGCGCTTCACGCAGCTGTATAGTCATCGCATGCCCATCGACCCCACACCGCTGGAATGGATGGAGCTACAGGAATTTCACGAGCAATCGCTGGACAACGCCATCAGCCACATCGCTCGCTCGATTCGACAGCACGATCCTGCCATTTTGCTTGCGTGCAACACTATGTACTTCTTCAAGGACGTGCGCAAGCCGATGCCCGAAACTTACACATCCCGCGCCCATAGCGACCCACAAGGAACGCAAGGCCATACGCAAGCGCGAAGCAGCGTGCAGGGCCATCCACAGGCGCGAAGCGTGCAAGGCCAGGTTGACTGGCTGAGTTGGGACGCCATAAACACGCCCAACCTCCATCGCGCATCGTTCGAATCCACCTACATCAGCACAGCTGGCCAACCCGCGGATATCATGATCTACGAGCAGGGCATTGTCCAATGGAAGCCACAACTTCTGCGAAGACTACGCACGCTGGTCCAGCTGAAAACGGAAGCTTCGACCATACTGGCGCATGGCGCGCGCGTCAACCTCTGGCACGACCCAAAGCCAGATGGCAGCATCCCACAGACCAAAGCCGATATTGCCGGTAAGCTGGCCGCATTTGTTCGTGAACGCCAATCATGGTGTATCGACAATAGCAGCGTTGCTGAAGTCGTCGTGCTCGCCAGCAGGCTTGATCACTTCGTTGACCCGCAACACCAGGACAAGATAGTGCGCGCCATGCAACAGCTTTTGCAAGAAGCGCACATCCCTTGTGATATTGTCCATGATGACGGGATGCTCAACCGGCTGGCGCAATACCACGTCGTCATACTTCCTGAGACAACCGCTCTCAGCCTCGACACAGCCCAATGGTTGCACCAGTATGTCCTCGATGGCGGGTGCATACTCCTCATCGCCACTGAATTGACCGGTGGGGATACGCGCTGGATCGAGACACTGCTGGGTGATGCGCCAGGCGTATCGATTCGCCCAACAGATTACTTCGGCGGCGAAGCGGACTGGGACGGTCGCGTAGTTGAACTGGGTCACCGCCGATTCGCAGTGAGCGACAACACCCGTTGTCTCATCCCGTACATAACAGGTGAGGCGCAGGGTGCGCCCATCGTCCCATGGCTATCCGAGCTGACATCAGGCGACGGCAGCGTGCTGATTATCAGTGGTGAAGCGGCGAGTGATTATGCTGACACCCATTGGCCCCCGTTGCGCGACCTGATTGCATCTGCGGTTCGCAAAGGCATAGGCCGGCTGCCGCTTGTTGAGATGGCGGGGCATCCCGGCATCGAGCTGGTATTAAACAGGCGTGACGGCGATCTTTACGTGCACCTTGTCAACCTGACGCCGGGGCTATCCTTTGGCGCCCCCACTGAGGTGTTTTTTGACGAAGTCCCTGTTTACCGGGATATTGCACTGACGGTGCGTCCGCCGCAGCAACCCAGCAAAATCATCCTTTTGCCAGAAGATAAGGATCTGCATCGCGTTGTTGAAACCAGGGATGGCTCTGCACGCTTCGCGCTTGCGGATGGCCTTGCATCCCTTGGGGACTGTGAGGATCCAAGTCATTCGTGCACGCTCCAGATCATTGTGCCAGAGTTGCAACATCACGTGGCGATATGCCTGAAAGGCGTTTTTGATGACCGAAATGAGCTCGATTATGTTTTGTGATTAGACTAGAGGACTAAGGTGATTTGATGAGCCATAACACCCTGCATACAACGATTCGAGAGAAGGTAAACCAGACCTTGTTCGTCGATACACACGAACATCTGATCGAAGAATCACAGCGTCTGGCTGGGCCTTCGTCCCTGGCGCCGTTGTTTACGTGTGATGATTGGGCGTATCTGTTTCTTCATTACGCTCTGGATGATCTGAAAGTGGCCGGCATGTCGCAGCAGAACGCCAACCAATTTGCGTCACCCGACGTGAGTCCTCAGGATAAGTGGAAGCTGTTCGCCCCTTACTGGCCGCGCATCCGGCAGACAGGCTATGGCCGGGCAGTTCTGCTGTCGATCCAGCGGCTCTTCGACATAGAGGATGTCACGGCTGAAACCGTCGGCATCATCACCGACAAGCTGCGAAATGGTGTGCGCAAGGGGTATTACTACCATGTCTTGCGCGAGGTCGCCGGCATAGAAACCTGCCAGGTCAACTCACTCGACCGCAGCTTCCGCGAAACGGAATACCCCGATCTCCTTTTGCAGGACATCTCGACTGTCCACATGGGCAGCGGACTGAACGTTCAGCAACTCCGGCGCGAGACGGGGTTGCCAGTCACCACACTCGACGAGTGTTACCAGGCAATCGACTGGTATTTCGAAAGCTACGGCCAACGGGCTGTCGCGGTCAAGAATCAGAGCGCTTATGAGCGGCGCCTGAATTACCTGAACGTCAGCGCTGCTGACGCCGCGCCTCTGTTCGCGCGATATGCCGCGGACCCAACAGCGCTTGCCCCTGCTGAAGAGAGGGCGGTGCAAGACCACCTGTGGCGGCACACAGTGCGCAGGGCATCCGACTTCAATTTGCCCGTGAAGCTTCACACGGGTTACTACGCAGGCACCGGGTACATGCCGCTTGAGCGTGTCAGTCAAAACCTGAAGGATCTTTGCCCGATTCTGCCGGAGTTCCCAAATGCGCGCTTCGTTTTGATGCACATTGCATATCCCTATCAGGATGAATTGATTGCGCTGGCAAAACAGTATCCTAACGTCTATGTAGACTTGTGCTGGGCATGGATTGTCAACCCATTAGCGACCAAGCGGTTTGTGAAAGAATTCCTCATGGCGGTTCCCGCAAACAAGCTGTTCACATTTGGCGGCGACTATACCGCCGTTGAGAACGTTGTAGGGCATGCCGAGATCGCGCGACAGGGTTTGGCGCAGGCGCTCAGCGAACTGGTTGACGAATCCTGGCTGACTGAAAGCGAAGCGCTTGGACTGGTCGAACCTCTCATGCGGGGAAATGCTTATCAGGTCTTCAATAAGAAATTATGAATTATGAAACCATACTTCATATTTCATACTTCCCTTGGGTGAACTAGACACGCAGTGATTGTGTCAGGTATACAACGAGCTCACATCGGCTTTATAGCACTGATAGCGGCTGTGCTTGCGATTCAGCTCGTGATGCATCCGTTGCGTTCAGGGGATGCCAAACAAACGCAGACGCCTGTCTGGCATCTCACCTGGTCTGACGAATTCAATGGTCCGAATGGATCACTGCCCGATTTAACACGCTGGTCCTTTGACACAGGCGGCGCGTGGGGCGAGCGTGAATTGCAACATTACACCAACAGAAACACCAACGCGCATGTCAGCAATGGCGCACTGGTGATCACGGCACAAAAAGAAGATTACAAAGGCAACCACTACACCTCAGCTCGCATCCAGACGCAGGGCAAGTTTGAACAGCGTTACGGGCGGTTTGAAGCGCGGATGCGTCTGCCATCGGGAAAGGGCGTCTGGCCCGCATTCTGGCTGGTTGGCAATGACATCGATCAAGTGGACTGGCCTGCCTATGGCGAGATCGATGTGATGGAGCTTATCGGAAGCAACCCCGCACAGGTATACGTCAGTGTGCATGGCCCCAGTCCGTTTGACATCCGGTCTCACACCATAGTGATGTCACTACCCGGCGCTCAAACATTTACCGACGCCTATCATCTCTTTAGTATTGAGTGGGAACCGCTTGAAATCCGGTTTTATGTTGACGAAATCCAATATGCCGTCTTTACACCGCAGCATCTGTTCCCGGGCGAGAAATGGGTGTACGATCATCCCTTCTGCATAATCCTAAACTTAGCGATCGGTGGAGAGTGGCCGGGCAACCCGGATGATTCGACAACCTTTCCGGCAGCGATGTTTGTAGACTATGTGCGCGTGTATGCAAAACAATCCTAAAGGATTCAAGGCAATGACATACCAAGGTAGATATCCAATCTTTGACACTTCGCTCCTTCAGACTTATCCAGTTGCAGGTCGGAAAAATAAGGTGCACTGGGATGAGCTCGTTACTCCCGCAACTGCGACTGCTGCTGGAAAGGCGTCGCCGGATATAGCAGCCATGATCGCGCCGGTTGCAGCGGCGATCATTCATGCGCGAAAACAGGGCTGGCCGGTAATCTTATTCAGCGGCGCCCACCTGCTGAAGAACGGTTTTGGCCCGTTGATCGCGGACTGGATGGAGCGCGGAATTATCACGCTGTATGCCGTGAACACGGCGGGCACGATCCACGACTTCGAGCTGGCGCTGATTGGAGAAACCAGCGAGTACGTGCCCAATGTTCTGGGTCGAGGTGAATTTGGCATGGCCTATGAGTTTGCCTATATCAACGAAGCCATCAAACACGGCTATGCCAACGGCCTGGGATATGGCGAGTCGCTTGGAATGATGATTACTGACGGTGAATTCCAACGAGCGGTTCTGCCGCGCGTAATGCGTGCAGGGTCGCCCGATCGCTTTGCTCACCCTGAAGTCAGTGTGCTTGCCGCTGCGCTTCGCACTGGCATTCCCTTGACCGTGCACGCAATCATCGGCGGCGATGTCATTGATCAGCACCCCAGCTTTGACGGCGCGGCCAAAGGTGGCACAAGCGCGCGCGATTTCCACATCTTCGCGCAACACGCGCGCGGGCTCTGTGAAGGCGGTGTTTTCATCAATATGGGCTCAGCAGTTATAGGCCCAGAAGTTTTTCTTAAATCTATCTCAATGGCGTCGAATGTCGGTGATGCGCCGTCCGCAAATCTCGTCACGGCAGACTTTGACATCAGACCCCAATTCCCAGAAGCCATGACAAACGAACGGCATTTTGCCTATTACTATCGCGATCAGAAGAGCGTCGTTACGCGCATCCCACAGGCATTTGGCGGTCAGGGATATTACGTACAAGGCGATCAACTGATCACACTGCCCGAGTTATACCGCCAGACTACACATGTTTAAAACACTCTACCCCACACAACTCGAAATCGCCGACGTCATGGAGAAGGTGCGCGGTGCGCGCATCGGTGTTCTCGGTGATTTTTGTATCGACGCCTATTGGGAGCTTGATGCAAGCATCCCGGAGACATCAATTGAGACCGGCAAACAGGTCCAGCATGTCAGGGCGGAACGTTATAGCCCGGGCGGCGCGGGCAACGTCGTTGTTAACCTGAAAGCGCTTGGCATCAAACACATCACGGCCTTCGCGATCATCGGCGATGATCTGTTTGGTCGTGAGATGAAGCGTGAACTAACTGAACTCGGCGTAGACACATCCGGGTTGGTGGTTCAGCGCACTGGCTGGGCGACACCAGTTTATGGGAAGCCCCTGCTTGATGGTGTTGAGCAACAGCGTCTTGATTTCGGCCTTTTTAATGTGCCTACAAGAGAAACGTCTGATTTATTGATTAATTGCCTATGCGAAAAACGCAGCGCGATTGACTTTTTGATCGTAAATCAACAAATCCCACATGGCTGGTGTTCTGTCGAACAAGCCCAGTCGATGTCTACCGAACTACGCGATCACTGGGCCGGTCGCCATATCGTCGACGCGCGTCATTTTGTGCATTATTTCGCCCGGAATGCGTTGAAAGTGAACCAGCGCGAAGCTGCCAATGTTCTCGACCTCGCGCAATCCGACCGCGAATACCGCTCTGAGTCTCCTTGGGATGGCGATCTGCAGGCGCGAAGCGTGCCAAGCCATGATGAGGGGATTAAGCTATTGCGCGGCCTGATGCGCGGCAACCGCGGCAACCGCGGCAACCGCGACAGCGGCGAAGTGTATTTTGTTACGCGCGGTGAAAATGGCATCCTCGCCGGACAGGGTGACGACGAGTTCATCATTCCTGGCGTCACCATCACAGGGCCAACCGACACGGTTGGCGCAGGCGATGCAGCCACCGCGATGCTGGCGGCATGCAGGGCAATTCAGCTTGACCCGCGCTCGTCTGCCACGCTGGGCAATCTCGCAGCCGCCATTACGGTGCAGAAGATCAACCAGACCGGAACCGCGAGCGAACCCGAACTGGTTGAAGCAGCACAAAAGTTATCGTATGTTTACTGCCCTACCCTTGCTGATGAATCGCGCCGCGCTAAATTCCACGCCCAGCGTGATCCCTTGCAGAGCGATATAGAGATCGTTACCGGTACCACACAGCCATCCCAGGGGGACTCAGAGCGGTTTCCCTACCAGTGCGCGGTGTTTGACCATGATGGCACCATTTCGACGCTCCGGCAAGGATGGGAATTTGTGATGGAACCAGTCATGGCGCGCGCGATCCTGGGAAGCCGCTACGACTCGGTGGACAGCAGCCTCTTCCAGAAAGTGACGCGCCGGGTGCGCCAGTTGATCGAACAATCCACGGGCATCCAGACAATCGCCCAGATGGACGAACTCGTGAAGCTGGTTGCCGAATTTGATATCGCCCCCGTGCAGGAGCGCCTCGACGCCTGGGGTTATAAGCAAACCTACAACACCGCGTTGATGGCGATGGTGAACGACCGGATTGCGCGGCTTGAACGCGGCGAGTTGACCTCGGATGATTTCATGATGAAGGGCGCACTCTCATTTCTTAAAGAGTTGCGCGCCTTGGATGTCAAGCTCTTCCTGGTCAGTGGAACCGATGAAGCGGATGCCATTCGCGAAGCCACGTTGCTAGGTTACGCAGGCCTTTTCGATCCACAAGGGATGCAGAGCCAGCAGGGCATCTACGGCGCAAAACCAGGCAGCAGGGCAGACACGAAGGACGAGATGATCAGGTTCCTGCTCGATAAGATTGGCGCGAATTCCGATAGCGTGGATGGAGGGCTACTGGTTGTCGGCGACGGGCCGGTTGAGATTCGCCTGGGCCGGCGAAACGGCGCAACCACATTGGGGATTGCGAGCAACGAGGAGCGTCGCTTTGGGCTCAACACCACAAAGCGACGCCGTTTAATTCGCGCTGGCGCTCATCTGATTACGCCGGATTTCTCACAATGGCGCTCGTTGATCGAATTGCTGAATACCTTTAGATCGACCGCTCCAGCAGATCCACTTCCGTCCACAAGGGATGCAAAGCCATAATTGTTGCGGGCGAAGTCAGCTCGATACGCCAGGTCTTTATCTCATGCGCGCCGAAATTGACTGCGAAGCTCACATTCATTTGTGGGATTGACAGAGTTGCCTGCGTCGCCCTGCCGGCAGATTCGTAAGCGCGCACGATGAACGCATCGCTGCCATCTTCTGCCTTCTTGCACACCGCCAGGACGATGTTCTCCGGCTCAGCGGACAGGAATGCCGCGCTCTGCGGTAATGGGCCGGCATGGATGTGCTCGTTCACCCAGGACGGGCGCTCATTTAATTCCCATGCGCGGCGCGGCACTGCGGCTTCCTGCCAGCCTCCGGCGTGCGGGAGCAGGCGATAAGTCACCGCCTGAATGCCTTGATCTACGTAGACGTACTGGCGCTGAGATTCTGGCTTGTAGGGATCATGATACGCGTAGATCGGGCTGCGCAACACGCTCATGCGCAGGTCGGCGTCAAGCACGTCAAATCCGTATTTCGAGTCGTTCAGAAGACTGAAACCATACTGCACGGAGTCGCCTGTCGCCGTTAGTGCTGTGCCAGTGACATCCACCCATTGCTGACCGGGTTCTTCCTCGCCATTGCAGGCGCGTTCGATGGAGCCGTAAGCGATATCGTAGGTGGCGCGCGGGTTTTGCAGTCGCAGCGGGAAGCTCAACTTGAGCATCTTCATCTGCTCCTGCCAGTTCACCGTCATGCGGCATTCGATGACATCGATATCGCGATAGATCATCAAGCGTTGCAGTTGAGTGGAATTGCCCCAGTGCGTCTCAATGCGCAGCGCGGCGCGCACCGGCCCTGCTTCCTCGATGCTGATGGTTGCATCGCCAAAGCGCCCCAGCTCGTTGCGGAATGAAAGCACATCATGGCTCCATGTGTCGCTTGGGTCATCGATCACAACACCGACATTCGCGTCCGCTGACAGAACTTCAACCTGCTGTCGTTTGTCGAACAACCGCGTCATGTGCCCACTCGTCGGGTCTACCTCGATGTGCCAGAAGCGGTTTTCAAGTGACGTCGTTGTGACTTTGAGCTGGTCATCACCGCTCGCTGTTATCTCACCCGCGGCAACTGGCTTGAACAATGGATTGTCAGATGCTTCTGCCATTGCGTCCTGGCGGAAGACCCGGTAGCCCATCGCTGGAAGCTCAGCGACAAAACACGATCGGCGCTGCCCGACAACGGTGGTCGGCTGGACGGCTTGCGACGGTATGCGCCGCATAACCGCGTCAGAAGTGCTGATCGACGCAGACCCTCTCTCAACCTCGATGGGCGCCACAATCGGCCAAGGCAGCGGATTGAAGATCACGAGCGCGTCACCTTTCCCACGTGTGTCGATCTGGCTCGTAATCGCCTGGAGTGAGGTATTGAGCGCCTGATTCGCAATGTGAGCCGCATAGCCATAGGCGTCGCGCGCATCTTGATAGGCCTCAGGCAGACTGCTGCCGGCCAGAATATCATGGAACTGGTTGAACAATACGGCCTTCCACGCCTCTGTCAACTCATTGCCCGGATACGCGCGACCAACAACGACGCTCGCGATGGAGGCATATCGTTCTGCGGTCATGAGTAGATGCTCCAGTCTGCGATTCTGGCGTTTGACTTCCGACTCAGCCGTGTAGCACCCGCGCGCGTGATGCTGCAAGTCATCTGCGACAACAGGCACTGCGGCGCCAGCACTGATCTCGGCTTCGACTGAACTGAAAAACGCGTTGAGAGAACTCAGCGCCAGTGCCGGGCCGTTGCCCGCTGCGCTCAACTCGTGAATCGACTCAATGTTGCGCTTTGTGGGGCCGCCGCCGTGATTTCCAACGCCATAAAACACCATGTAGTCCTTGACATACGCAGGTCTCTCACGGTCGCTGGCATCAATGTGCTCACGCAACTCATCGCCCCAGGTGCCGTAGGAGCGGGCAATGCGACTGGTCAGCACTTCTGAGCCATCGAGGGACTTCCAGCGAAACACGTTGCCGGGCAGGGTTTTCTCATGCGCCATTGGGCGCATGAAGACATAGCGCGATAGACCAGACTTGCTCAGAATTTGAGGCAGTGTGCCAGCGTGCCCAAATGTATCGGGGTTGTAGCCGATGGTGGCCATCACGCCAAATTCCTGCTGGAAGAAACGCTGTCCATACAGGGCCTGACGAACAAACGACTCACCGGAAGGGATATTCGCATCTGGTTGAATCCACCAGCCGCCGACGATCTCCCATCGTCCCTCGCGCACGCGCGCGGCCACTTCCTCAAACAGGCCGGGATCGGTCTGTTTGAGCCACGCATAGAAGGCAGCCGAACTGCCGCTGAACACGAAATCGGGGTACTCATTCAAACGGTCAAGCGCCGAACGGAAAGTGGCGCGAATCGTTTCGAGACCCTCCGGCCAGCGCCACAGCCAGACGGGATCGATGTGAGCATTTCCAATCGCATGCAGAAGGGGTTGTTTGTCAGGCAAAGTCATAGTGGATTGATATCCTCCGTATTTTTAGACATTCGAGTTGTAACCCAGTCGCAAACCGGTCGCAAACCATTGTAGATTGTAGTGGGAGATTGCATCTGGGCAAGTTTGAAAATTACGATCACAAGGAGACTCCGAGTAGCTACCGAAGGTTCAGCGGAAGAGTGAAGCGCACGGTCGTCCCCTTCCCAATCTCACTCTCCGCGTTGATCTCCCCCTGGTGCGCGAGCACGAGATGCCGCGCAATTGCAAGGCCAAGTCCGCTCCCGTGTGAATCACTACTCTTGTAAAAACGCTCGAAAACATGCGGCAGCACATCTGCTGGAATCCCCCTGCCATTGTCCTTTACCGTAACAGTGACGCAGTCCTGTGTGGACATAAGTGCGGCTGATATCTCAATGCGACCACCCTTGGGCGTATAACGCAACGCATTCATGATCAGGTTGTCGATCACGGCATGTATCCGCACTGGATCCAGTTGCATGGCCGGCAGATTTGGATCCACCGATGCCGCCAGGTCAACGCCGGCTTCGTTTGCCTGAGCCATCAATGAGGCTACTGAGTCTTTCACAAGCGCCCGGATATCGGTTTGTTCCAATCGCAGTGTCAATGTGCCACTCTCAGCCTGCGCCAGCGTGCGCAGATCCTCGACAAGGCGAGCGAAGATACGTGTCTCATCGAGAATCATCGTCAAATGGGCGTCATCCCGTGGATACACGCCATCCAGCAACCCCTCCAGGTTTCCCTGAATAATCGTGAGCGGGGTGCGCAGTTCATGTGTGACATCCGCCAATAAGTTGCGACGTTGCTGGTCATTGACCTCAAGCCGCGCGACCATCGCATTGAACGAGTTGATAAGCGCGCGAATTTCGCGCGGGCCACGCACTACAACACGAACAGAATAGTCGTCATTCTCGACCTTCTCAGCAGCCTCAAGCAAGTCCGCAACAGGAAGCGCCGCCCTGCGTATGGTGCGCACCAGGCCACCAAACACAACGGCCAGAATCAGAAGCACTAAGACGGTCGGGACTCGCCACGGGAGCAATAGTGGGAGCCTTTCGGTGGTGTAGCCCAAGGCTGAGGTGAGCAGCAAAAAAGCCAGCGTTCCCGCCGTAACAGCCAGGAATAACACGGTCGCCACGATGATCCCGATGCGCCACATAAATCGCCCGCGCAATCTGCGCCACGCTGGATCGCTCCGATCCATCCCAAAGGGACTCTGAGCCGTTTTTGGCGGCCAGGGCATGTCGCCTGGCCACCAGGGCGGAGGATTGCGTGACGGGCGCCGGAATCTATACATCGGCAAACTTGTACCCCACCCCATGCACGGTCAGGATGTAGCGAGGTTCGCGTGGATCGAGTTCGATCTTGCGACGGATATTCTTGATGTGCGCATCAATCGCGCGCTCATAAGATTCAAACGCGACGCCGCGAACCGCATCGAGCAACTGTGCGCGCGTAAACACCCGCCCCGGCTGCCGCGCAAGCGTCAGTAAGAGTTCAAATTCTGTGCTTGTCAGATCGAACACCTGATCTCCACGAGCAACGCGCATCCGAGTCGGGTCGATGCTCAAGTCGCATACAGCGAGTTGCACATCGTCATTATTTCGCGCACCCTCGGCGCGGCGCAGAACGGCGCGGATGCGCGCGACGAGTTCCTTCGGGCTGAATGGCTTGGTCATGTAATCATCAGCGCCCAATTCAAGCCCGATCAACTTGTCCGTTTCTTCCCCTCTGGCAGTCAACATGATGATCGGCGTATTAGACAGCCTGCGCATGGCGCGTGTGACATCCAATCCGTCCATCTCCGGCAGCCCAAGATCGAGAACAACCAGATCCGGCTTGGCCGTTCGGACCAGGCTGAGCGCGTTTCGGCCATCGCCTGTCGTGATCACGGTAAATCCCGCGTGTTCCAGGTAATCGCGCACCAGCGTGGTGATGCGGGGCTCATCATCGACGATCAGAATTGTTTTCATGCTGCTTCTGGCAAGTGCCTTAGCCTTAAGTGTCTCAGGTTCTGCAATCTTAGACGAAACCGGTCACACTTATTTGTAAAGGTGTGACCGGTTTGGCTATTAAGTCTATCCCTAAAGGATTCAAAGCAACCACAAAGGATTCCGTGCAATGTGCGTTAAACCTGCGGGTTGGATGTCGACTCAGCCTTTCCACTTTCCTGCGTGTGCATGCGCTTATGCCACTCCTCGACCATAGGTGGGACACCTTCCATTCCATGTCCGCCCCATCGACCGAAACCACGGCGGGATGCCCATGGGCCCATCATAGCGCCGCGCCAGAAGATCATGCGCACGAGCCCAAAGAGCATGAACAGAACGAAACCGCCGACGAGGAGTCCGCCCAGTCCAAACCCGAACGGTCGTGGATAGAAGAACGCACCCGGGTACGTCCGAAGCGCCGCGCCGCCTTCCGCCGCAGGCGCCTGCGCAATCTGCGCGCCTTGCGCAATCCCCTGCGAAACACCGACATTAAAGGCAATGGCGCTCAAGCCTATCGCGCCAACAACCAACACGAATACGAGAAACAGCCCTGCGAAAATTCGACCTTTCATTTTTTGTCTCCTTACGTGAACCCACTTTGGTTTTATCTGCGGTTCAATGCACAGGAGTATTGCGCCAGAATGTGGAGAAATTGTGAATGCGACGCGGAGATGTTGTGAACGCCCGTTTCCGTCGTATCTCAGCCTATCCCATCCTATAATACCGCCACGTGTGTTACCGGAGGAAACCCAGGCCATGAAGATCACCTCTATTCGCGAGAAATCCGTTCCGTTAAGCTCCGACCTGCGCAACGCCTATATCGACTTCAGCAAGATGACGGCGTCGGCGGTTGCCGTCGTCACAGACGTGGCGCGCGATGGACGCCCGGTCATTGGCTATGGGTTCAACTCCAACGGACGTTACTCCGCCGGCGGGCTGATGCGCGAGCGGTTCATTCCGAGAATCATGAATGCAGACCCGGCAGAACTGCTGGATCACACGGGTGAAAACCTGGATCCGCACCGTATCTGGGGCGTCATGATGACGGGCGAAAAACCAGGTGGGCATGGCGAGCGCTCGGTAGCGGTCGGCGCCATCGACATGGCCGTCTGGGATGCCGTAGCCAAAATAGCAGGGCAGCCCCTATATAGGCTTCTGGCCGAACGCTATTCTGGCGGCGTCGCAGAGAGCAAGGTCTGGGTATATGCCGCAGGCGGCTACTATCAGCCCGACAAGGGGCTTGATGGGCTTAAGAGCGAAATCAGGCGTTACCTGCAGCTTGGGTATACCGATGTAAAGATCAAGATCGGCGGGGCGGCCATTAGTGAAGACATGCGCCGCATCGAAGCCGTGCTCGATATCGTGGGTGACGGCAGTCATCTTGCGGTTGACGCGAATGGGCGATTTGACCTCTCGACAGCGCTCGCATACTCAGCCGCATTGGAACCCTATCACTTGCGATGGTACGAGGAAGCCGGCGATCCGCTGGATTACCAGTTGCAGGCCGTATTGTGCGAGCAATATGATCCTCCGCTTGCAACGGGTGAAAACCTGTTCTCCATGCAGGACGCGCGCAACCTGATTCGCTATGGCGGTATGCGCGCCGACCACGATATTCTCCAGTTTGACTGTGCGCTCAGCTATGGCCTGGTTGAGTATCTGCGCACGCTGGAAATGCTCAAGGCAAACGGTTGGTCGGCGCGGCGTTGCGTGCCACACGGCGGACACCAGATGTCGCTGAACATCGCCGCTGGCCTCGGTCTTGGCGGCAACGAGTCCTATCCGGGGGTATTTCAACCGTTTGGGGGCTTTGCTGACCATATCGCAGTGGAAGAGGGTTATGTGCGGTTGTCAGACGCACCGGGGATCGGCATTGAGGAGAAGGCAACGCTCTATGCTATGCTGCAGTCACTACACGATTGAGTCGCAGCACCGCTTGATTATAGCTCTTCAGGTATCCTTCTGGAAATCTCATGTGCGCAAGTGCCTTTAAACAAGGCTTTTCCACGCAAGGAATTCCATTTAATTACCTAAAGAGCTATAGCACCTCCACCACGCGTTCTTTCCCAGCGTCGCAGATAGCCTCCGAGTCCTCCCGCGTCAGTTTCACAACTGCTATTATTCACCCTATTCAGCTAACGGGGGCTGAGCAGTTACTGTTTCTGGTTGAGCTGTCGGTATAACAGGAGCACTCTGTGTGGTGATCATTCCTTGTACCCGAAAAAGCGCCTGCTGATAGGCCTGCGAAGGATCTATGAACAAATAAAATAAGGGAACGATCCAAAGTATTCCAAAGACAAAAAAGCCGACAACAAGGCATATCCAGACCAGGACACTTGGAGTCCAGTTAATGTTAGCGAAGAATTCGTATTTATTAGTGGCAGGTTGACGCAATTCCACGTAGGCAACAAAATCGGCCGTAAAAGCGAAATTAACGCCATTTGCTCCTTTTTTAACTTCGTAACCGTTACCCTGTTCGAAAACCATTCCGCCAAGAAAAATTAACGATCTCTTTAAAGCATCTCTAACTTGTGCAATAGGTTGATCAGTTTCCAACGTATAAAATACGGTTTTGCTCCCCATTATGCAACCTCCTCTACGTAAGCAGCAAACCAGAGGGAATTGTTCCCCCTAACATCATGGAAATCTCAATGGCTTTCTGGTGATTATGCTTTCGGACCTGACCGGAAATTAGAAAAGCCTCTATCAGGGCTATAAACGAAGGGACATACGTCCAGCAGAAAACCAAATATAAAATCCCCAATCCCACTTGACCCATGTAGAACTTATGTATCCCTAATCCACCAAGAAATAATGCCAGAACAACTGCTGTCGTTGGATTCTTCTTAAAAGAGTTGTACTGCATTGTAAAAATAATCTGTTTATCTGTCGGTAATGCTTGAAGAACCTTATAATAAGTCTCATCTGAAAGCTTTGACTGCTGAACACTTTTCCTTATAAGGACAACTATCAGGGCAATTAGAAGCCCAACAACAACTAATACGACGAGCAAAGAGAAGATTGCAGCAAAGCTACTTGAATTATCCATATTTGTTCCTTCTTTGTGGCATTATGATAAATTTTCCGTACACTATACTAACTATTCACCACAAGTCACACTCCTGTTTTTGAGCATATTCCGGACTATGTATCACTAACCTGATCGCAATTGGGATTGATCCAATAATGCCTCCTTGTCTCGGTCTTTAGATACAAAAACAAGATGAATAGCAATTAGCTACCAACTTCGCACTTACTTACCAAGGCTGCTTGCAATTCAAATTGAGCAATATTAAGAAGCGAGATGCAATACTTCCCATAATGACGTAACGTTGAAGATAATAAACATTGTAAGACTGCATCAAAATCTTGTCAATCTGTCGATTCGACAAACGATTACAATTCCATTATGACCCTATCCGATCAGACATTGTTGCGGCACCAGACCATTGATGGCACTCTCAACGTCAGGGACATTGGGGGTTATCCAACCAAGAGCGGGCGAAGCACGCGCTGGGGTGTGCTGTTCCGCTCTGACAAACTCGACCGGCTTACGTCGTTGGGTGTCAAAGAGTTGAGAAATCTGCATGTGCAGACGATCATCGATTTGCGCTACACGCCAGAAGTTGAGGTGAATCCAGATGTCATTGCTGACACAGACCTGTTTGGCTACCGACACCTGCCCTTATACGAACTCTCTGGCGAGCACAGCCTTCCGACTATCCCAGATA
>Ga0118677_10000547_pt2 | contig 37618 bp, 46 predicted proteins | sample AliMusrvi5mmetaG_FD_86154 | JGI IMG/M metagenome (GOLD analysis project Ga0118677, IMG submission 86154) | reverse complement strand
GCATGAACCCGAACAGCGGCCAGCCCGGAACCAGCGGGGGAGGCGGTGGCGGTGGCGCGTCTGGCGGTGCTGGCGGCATTGGCTTCGTGCGGGCAAAGTGGTAATCAACCGGGCCATCGTGCCCATTCAAGGAGGCCCCCCATGGCCGTAGTTCAAAAAGATCCATCAACTCCCGACTCTCCCGCTGGCGGGCCTACGCTTCCTGACCTGGGCGGCAGCAACTTCAACAAGGCGGCTTTCATCTTCGCGGTCATCGTGATCGTGTGCGCCATCATCTACCACTTCAAGCACTAGGAGCCAATCATGGCCGTCTCAGTCCCCAACAGCACCACCGGCTCGGTAGTGAGCGAATACGCCGCCACTCAGTCCACCACCACGCGCCAGATCCAGAAGGTCGATGGCGTCATGCAGGCCGTGTTCCAGGGCAACCTGAACTATGCCCGCACTGACTATCTCGTGGACAAGGATGGCAAGCGCATCGCCATCGTCCAGTCCGATCCCACTCCTGTCCCGATGGGGATGCAGGCCAGCAACGCTGGTTCCGTCTATCTGCCGCCGGAAGTTCTTGGTGCGGATCTCATGGCTGACCCCGCCCTGCTGGCCGCCTTCAACAAGATTGCGGACTACGAGGATGCCAAGATCAAAGCCGACCTTGTGGCGCGGAAACTGGTTTAATGCAAACTGGAGACCTCGTCATGTTCCGGGGCAGCGGATTCATCCCCTGGATGATCCGCACCTGGACCCGCAGCGCCTGGGGACATTGTGGGGTGCTCCTCGTGATCGAGGGCATCCCCATGGTTCTGGAGGCTCGCTTCGGTCAGGGAGTTTCCCTTCATGCCCTGGCGAACCGCACGGCTGACGAGCCCGACATCTACCCAACGGGCCGCGCTGTCGATGTCGCCCTGGCCCTGGCCCATGCCGGGGATCTCTACTCAGCCAAGGACGCCTTACTCGCCGCCATTGATGAGGCTGGGCACCACGCAGGCTGGGAATGCGCAGAACTGGCAGCCTGGCTCCTGGGAATGGACCACGATGCGAAGGGTTGGACTCCGCAGGGATTGATAAGTGCCTTGGTAATAAAGTAGTTACGAGTCTTGCGCCGGGGACAATCTTGCCTTATACTTAGTTCACGGCCTGCTGGCCATCTATACGGGATACAAAATGATGCAGGCAGTGGGACAGACCGCACAGCAAGTCGTTGAATCAGTACAAGTGGCACCTAATGCCCAACAGATCGATATACTGAGTAACACCCTTATTATATCCATCGTGGGTGTCATCATCATGAGTCTGTTGGGAGTCGTTGCTTGGTTCGCCGCCAGAGAAATAGTTAATAGGGATCGACTTGGCAAAGACCTGAAATCCTTTGAACTCAAGATAGCGGCCGACATGGTGGCCATTTCTACAGGTTTTACAACTGAACTCCACTCAATGGCCGACCGAAGTAACTTGGCGCTTGAGTCACTCAACAAGGCAATTTCTCAATTAGCTGTCGCCCTCACTGAACAACGGGTCTGGATGGCCGAGCACTATGTTTCCAAGAGCGACTTCAAGGAGGACTTGAAGGTTGCTCACGAACGCATTTCCCGAACCAATGTCAGAATGGATGCTTTAGAGGATTGTCCGCGTGGTGACTGCCCCGCCAAGGGAGATCCTCGCGCGACTTGGCCCGGTGGTGTTTCGCCCATGGGAGGACATCATGGAACCACTTGAACTACTGCTCCAACGACGCGCAGTTGGCCTAGATCCCGCTGCCACAATCGGTGACCTGAAGGTCGCCGGTGATCAATATTGCTACACCCTAGAGGACCAGGTTCGTGATCTTAAAGAAGATGGTTCCGGCAAAGTTTACGGCGAGACAGCGATCCCCACTGGTCGTTATAAGGTCATCATCGACTTCAGCCAGCGTTTTCAAAAGAACATGCTTCACATTCTCGATGTGCCCTGGTTCACCGGCATACGGATCCACAGTGGTAACAAAGCTGAGGACACGCTGGGATGCGTCTTGGTCGGTGATCATGTTGACGGGGCATCGCGGATTCACGGTGGGTCCAGTGTGCTGCCCGACCTGCTTACCCTTGTCCAGACAGCTCTCTCTACTGGCCGGGAGTGCTTCATTACAGTGGCCAATTATGCCGCCCCCACTGCCACCCCGGCACCTTCCGACACCGCAGAACAAGCCTAATAAGGAGTAAAGGATGGCAAATGTATGGGATACCATCAAGCCGTTCGTAGGAAAATTCGCGCCAATGCTCGGAGCCGCCGTGGGAGGTCCCTTCGGGGTTGCGGCGGGTGCGATAATCGGGAATGTCCTTGGTATCAAGGACGCGAAGCCGGAGGACATCAAGGCGGCTATCGCGAATGGGACGCTGACTGGAGAGCAGATCGTTGCCCTCAAACTAGCGGAGCAGGAGTTCTCAGCGAAGATGGCGGAACTGGACATAAACAGTGCGAAGGATCTGGAAGCCCTTGCAGCGAAGGACAGGGACTCTGCCCGGAACCGGGAAATCAATATCAAGGACTGGACTCCTCGGATCCTTGCATACGGGGTCACTTTGGGGTTCTTTGGGTTGCTCTCGTTCTTGCTACACAGAGAAATCCCCCAGAGCTCGAAGGATGTTCTGAATGTGATGCTGGGTAGCCTTGGCACCGCCTGGATTAGTATCATCTCCTACTATTTCGGCACCACTGCAAACTCGCAGGTCAAGACCGAAATGATCCACAACAGCACTCCCATTATTGATCCCATTACTGATCCCATTATTAAATAACTGGCTTGTCCCTCCCCCTGGCTTATAATAGGGGGAGGGCTTGCGCCCAACTACTAGGAGCAGTCCATGACACTTGTCATCCCTAACGAAGGCGAAGTGGCCACGCTTGAGAACAACTGGAAGAACACCACTCCGGAGTCCTTCCTTCTCAAGCTGTATTCCAACAACTACGACTGTGTGGACAGTTCCACCTCGGCCAGTTTCACGGAAGTCGCTAACGGGAACGGCTACACTACGGGCGGAAAGGCTCTGGCCCGCGCCTCGTTCAGTTCTGCCGTTGGGGGCTCCCCTTCCAGCATTCAGTATTCCGCCGGGCAGGTATGGAGCTGGACTGGGGCCATCCCTGCCGTCGTGGGCTACTACATTGTCGGCGCTACCAGCGGCAAGGTCTACCATGCCGAGCGTCTCTACGCTGGCGCGGGGCAGGCGTTCGCCAACGGCGATTCCCTCACTGTCACCCCCAAGATCACTTACGCTTCTGGCATCAACGACTAAGGGTGATTGGTGGCCAACAAGGGGACAGCAATCATTGACTTCGGAACCTTCCCTGGTTCCAATGAAGCCACTGTGGTCGTAACCGGGGAGTCTGCCATTCTGGCGGGCTCCCTGTGCGATGCGTGGATTAGGTCGGCCGCAACCGCGGATCATTCTGTCAACGACCATGCTTGGGCCGCAGCTTTGATCGGCCTGTCAACTGGGATTCCCACTGCCGCCAGTGGATTCCCGATCTATGCTCGCTCACAATACAAGATGATCGGGACTTTCAACCTTGACTGGGCTTGGGCCTAATAGGAGCACGACATGGCAGGTATGGATACCAACCTTCGCGGACTCTCCGGCCTCCAGGCCGACGTGGATGTCAACAACAACCTCTCGGTGGCACTGCCCCCTGCCATCGCTGAGGCCGGTTTCGCCCTGCTAGGTGGACTCGCCTCTGGCCCCGCTCAGAGCTTCCGCCCCGTGGATGTCTCGGTTGAGGGGCGCCTCCATGCGGCCCTGGACCGCCCGGTGTTCTACGTCAGCTTCGCGGGATCGGCCACCAGCGCCAACGCCATCCCGCAGGATGTCCTGAAGCAGACCGCCACGACCATGACGGCCACGGCGGGCTCCACTGTCAATGGGTTCCTGGTGCTGAATGCATCTGCCATCAACACTACGGCTACCGGCATCATGTATCAGACCTACGCAACCTTCAACACCTACGGCGGATTCCTGACCCGCTTCGAGGCTGAGTTCGCCACGGTCAACTGCGGCACGGCGGCCAACAAGACCCTGGAGTTCGGATCCTTCCTGGCCACCGACGCCAAGACCAGCGGCCTGCTCGATGGATTCTGCTTCCGCTGGAATAGCGCGGGTGAGTTCCGGGGCATCATGGCCATCAATGGCGTGGAAACTACCACGGCGCCCCTCACGGTCCCCAGCGACAATGTGGTCCACCGCTACACCATCGCCGTGACCCAGCTTGGGCTGGACTTCAAGGTGGACGGCCAGCTCGTCGCCTCTCTGTCGGTTCCCACCGATCAGGTTGGCCCCGGCTTCCAGACCAATCTGCCCCAGGCGATCCGCATTTACACCTCCGTTGCTACCCCGACTCTGGCCCCCCAGGTCAAGGTGGCCGAAATGTGGGTCAACCAGTGCGGCATGGACTGGAATAAGCCTTGGGGCCACATCCAGTCGGGCATGGGCCAGCACTGCTCCAACGTCCCCTTCGGAACGGCCATCGGCGAGACGGGCGGAAACAACTCCAACGCCTCCGCTGTCCCTGCGACGGCTGCTGGGTCCAACACGGCTGCGCTCATCACGGGCCTCGGCGGCATCGGGCGCATGACGGCCCAGGCCACGAACATCGCAGCGGCTGGCGACAATATCTTCACCAGCTACCAGGTGCCCGTTCAGTCCGCTACGCAGGGGTCGAAGCGCCTGGTGATCACGGGCGTCCGCATCGCGGCCTCGAACGGTGGCGCGGTCATCGCAACCACCCCCACCTGCCTCATCTGGGGTCTGGCCTGGGGCCATACCGCCGTCTCCCTGGCTACTGCTGATGCCGTGGGCACCAAGGCTCCACGCCACATGAAGCTCGGTCAGATGTATGGCGCCATCGGTGCTGTCATCGGCCAGGGCTATGACAAGGACATCGTGGCGACCTTCCAGACGCCGATCATCGTCAACCCCGGCGAGTTCATCGCCACCACCGTCCGATTCATCCTGGGCACTGCCACTGCCTCACAGGAAGTTGTGGGCATCATCGGCTTTGAGGGCTATTGGGAGTAGACGCCCAGCTTGGAGTAAGTCGTGGGCCTCTTACTCGCACTACAATCTTCTGTCATCGCTGATTCCTTTACCGGGATCGGCGGTGGCAGTGGATCTGGTGTGGCAATCGTCAGCCAAGTTCTCGGTAGCAGGAATGATTCATTCACTGGTGCGGGCGGCGCAGTCGGATCTGGCGCGGCTACCGTTGCGATTGCCATGGCCCCCACTCCGTTGGGCGGAGCCGTTGGTGCTGGCACTGCGCTAAAGGATGAGGCCAGGATTACGAGTGGCGGAGGTATCGGCGCTGGCCTCGCTACTGCGGCCATCGCACTTGTGTCTATTATCAGTGGCGGCGGCTTAGGAAGCGGCGCGGCCATAAAGTCAGAATCTATTGTTGGCAATATCAACCCCAGCTTCGTAGGCTCTGGTGGTGGTTTAGGATCCGGAGCAGCGCAGGGATCCATAAGCATGGCCCCTGGGAGCCTTGGTGGTGCGCTGGGTGGTGGCAGTGCAGCGGCTAATATAGCCATGGTCCCTACCCCCTCGGGAGGCGGTCTTGGTGGCGGTCAGGCTGCGGCTGCGCTGGCCATGGCCCCCACTGCCGTCGGTGGTGGCGTAGGCTCCGGTGCTGCCGTAGTGTCGCAGACCTCTGCTCTGAATGCTTCGTTCACTGGCTCCGGTGGCGCAGTAGGATCTGGCGCGGCCACTGCGAACCTTGCGTTGGTCCCCTCCCCCACTGGCGGGGCACTCGGATCTGGTGCTGCGCTCTACGGAAAGGGTTGGGCGACCAACCCCACTGGAGGGGCAGTAGGCTCTGGCTCGGCGCTATACTCCAAGCAACTCGCTCCCGACGCAGCGGGTGGAGCACTTGGTGCTGGGTCTGCCGTATTCTCTAGGGGCTGGGCGTTTGTCGGTTCTGGCGGCGGCATCGGTGGTGGTGCTGCCATCGCTGGCTCTTCTGTTATACTTGAATCGGACCCGCGTTACATGGGCGCTTCGCAGGCCAGAGTGTTCAGTGCGGAGAGCCAAGCACGAAACTTCTCTGGCTCGCAGTTCCGTGTGTTTGCCGGTGCCTCCCCAACCCGCAACTTTAATGGAGTATCAAATGGAACTGTATAGTGTCAAAGATCCTACTGAGGGCGTGGTCTGCACTTGGGACTTTACTGCCGACATCGCCCGGCTGGGGGGCGCACTCACGGCTTGCGTCGTTGATGTGCTACGAGTGGATGGCACCGTGGAGGATCTCACCGCCATGGTCTCCGGTGTGTGCGACATCAGCGCCAATCCGGTAGTCACGCAGAAAATCGTAGGGGGTGTCCATGCGGTAAACTACATTGTCCGATTCACTGCAACCATCAACGGCATCCAATGCGTTGGTAGCGCCTCAATGCTTTGCAAGATAGGAGCCTAGACATGGCTTGTAAACCAAAGGGCAAGGGCCGCAAGGGCGGCAAGAAGTAACTCAGCAAGCGTTCAGAGGCCCCACAGATACGCCCCGTTTAAGGGTGTGCCTGCGGGGCCAAGGGTTGTTCAGAGTGGCGTAAAGGTGCCTTGTATTACGATCAGTCCTGGAAGGGGATGGCCATATTGCGCTTTTCCTGATCAATAAGGTTGCGCAGTGCCTGGATCACATGACCAAGGTCAACTGAGCAGGCCCAGGTGGCGAGCTTGGTGATGATGTAAGCCTCCTGACCACCAAGGTCGTTGACAGTGCAGAATTGAGTGGCGTAGGCTCTCCCATCCACCCCACACTCGCCATTAAGCGAATCCATGGATTGTAGGCCAGGGGTCTCCGCCAACTTCATGGCGAAGTGCAGTGCCTTCTCCAGATCCTGCAACCCGTTCTTCTTGCGCCAGCGGGCGACATACTTCGTGATCTGCCCCTCAAGGTAGAGGCCGCACAGTGCGTCGTGCACGAAGTCCCAGTGCTGGTAGCCGGAAGCGTAGTGGCTTCCGCCGACTTGCATTTCATTCGCCTGCATGTTCCCTCATCAGCAGCCTGACGGCGCTATAGACAAGCCGTTCGCGGCCTGTGGGTTCCAGTTGCTGGATGTAAGTCATGTAACGGTTGTAGACTTCCATGATACTACGGTTTCCGAGCTGAACCTCGCTGATGCAGTAGAGCGCCCCATCCAAGCAGTCGGCCAATTTAAGGGTTCGCTTTTCTTCGTCAGTAAGGTTCAACTCGAACCCCACCCCGTATTCTGTCAGGGTTTCGTGCTCCATGCTCTGCACCATGGCTGCGAGCTCGGGGAACTTGCGCTTGGTGGGGGAGGAAATATCCCCCGTCACTTGTTCAGCCAAGTCGTGCGCCAGTGCAGACATGAGCAGGTAGGGGTTGAGCGGGGTATTGGGTTCCGTAAGGAAATACACCATCCAGGCCACGCCGAACGAGTGGGCTGCAACATTGTTTTCTTTGTTTACATGCTTCGTGTGATACCGCTTGGTCAGCCCGCCCAAACGGGTGAAGTCAATCTGGTTGGCCAGCATTGTCTTTTCGTCAATGACTAGGAATGAGTGTTTTTCCATTTACTTGCCGCCTTTCTTCTGCCGATCGATTGGATCAACTTTTGGTGCCGGGGTCTCCAACTTGATCCAACCATGGGCATGGAGATCCAGGATCATGATTGCCTGGAGCAACTGTTCTCCAGTCAAACCTCCCTGTTCGGCCATTTCATCAAGGCGGTTGGTTGTGTCGAGCGGCAGGCGGATCTGGCGTTCAACGAGTTCGGGTTTCTTCATGGATTCCCCTTTCGTGGGAGGGTCGTGCAGATGGACAAGATCAAGCGAGATACTTGGATGGGGGGCAGGTAAGCCAAAGCACTTGCTCGGGATTCGTGATGCGGTCAGGCAGGAGGGTATTCCGGTAGCGCCAATACCAGACGACCCCAGCACCATCTTTCTCGACCCTGGCGATACCGTGGTCTGAGCTGTTACTCCATGCGATGTAATCCCAGCCAAAAATCAGGTGCTTCAATCGGTAGAGCAAAGGTTCCTCCAGATGGACAAAAGCTAGTCCCAGCCCATGAAGCCGCGCTTCGGGTGGGTATCGGTGTCGGGGTCATTGATCCGCTTTCCCTCACGGCGAAGGAGGCGATTCACGAGGCGCTTGAGGAACTTCTTGATCCTCGGCTTGGTCCGGTAGTAGGTGCCAATCTGCTCGGGCTTGTTGGTGGTCACGATGCCTCCCGCATCTGGACAGGTGCTACTTGGTGGACTCGAATAACTCTCGGGCAAATGATTTGGCTTGCTCGGCTCCGCAGTTGCACGGCTTTCCCCACCCTGATCCGCAATCGTCTTGGTGACGCAGACGGTCTAGGATGTAGGTAAGTTTTTTCTCGCGGGTCCAGTTCTTAGGCTTCTGTTGGGTGGGCATCGTTTCCCTCCTCCAGGTCGATCCTGGACAGGAGCTACTTCAGTTTCTTGGAGATGAAAAACAATCGCTCAAGGACAATCATCCCCCAGGCGATTGCCATCACGATCAGGACGAATTGAGCGTTTGGAGTGATGGACATTCAGGCTCCTGGACAGCCTCATTCGGCTGCGTCGGTTTCGTTGAGGATCTTGTTCACGGCGTCACGAGCTTCTTCATTTTTTCCTCTTTTCAGTGGCCCGGTCCATCCACTCACAGCAAGCGGTTCGCCAAGCGTCGTCTACGATTGTGGCGGCAATTTCCCGCCCGAATTTTTCGTGCCGGTATTCCCATGCGATGGCCATGCGCCCCGCTACATCCCCGAAGAACGGGTCGTGGTAGATGTGAGATCGGCTGGGTTCCTCCAGGAAAAACTGGAGGTCTTCATACCACTCCTGCACTGATGTGCTTTTCAGTGGCACCAAGTTCACTTTCTCTAACTGGTAAGGAGTGTGGTAGCTTTCAAGTTCTTGGATCAAGGCTTCCGATGCGTCCAAAGCCAGGATGTCGGTGTAAAGGTGGAGGTTGTTCGTGAACTGAGTGTAGCGTCCCATGTCCTTGCCAATTTGGATGGCAATGTATTCCTGCAGTATGGACATGTGAACTGCGTTGGCCCCGAAGCACCCCCACAGAACGTCGTTACTCCGGTTGCAAACCGTCATGTTCACATTCCCATCACGGGTGTCAAAGTAGATGTGAGTATTGCAGGGGATGTCCCTACTTTTGGAACCAAGGTCACACTCGGGATCCCACATCCCCACCACAACTCGGCGGATTTGCGGGTCGTTCTTAAGCATGACGATGGCGTCGTCAATTTGGTCCCGCTGGAAATGGTTGCGCCAACGGTATCCATAGGCGCCGTTGATGCTCACCCCATCGTCGCTGTATTCGTTGAACCGCTTGTTGTAGCGAACAGGGAACTTGACATCGTTGCGGCCAGCCAGCATCCACAGTGATTCAAAAAGGTGGAAGAACGGGTTGGCGTTTCGCAGGGGGCTAAAGATAACACGCTCCCATGGCCGTTCGTAAGTGATGATTACCGGCTCGGGGGCAGCAATCACGGTGCCGTTGCGGGAGCGCTCTAACTGACCCTCTTCAAGGAGATACTTCAGCCCCTTGGCCAAGCCGTCGTTGACATTGCGGCAGCGGATTTCCATCACTTACTCCATAGGCGGTCGGCCATCCGTAGGGTGGCGTATTGAATTCCGTAGGCTTGGCACTCGTCACCGGGGTTGTGGCCTCGCATCGCTTCCACCACAGCCTCCCAGACATGCGCGGCTTCATGGGCGAGCGCAGCTGTGAGTTGGTTACGCGTGAACTTCTTGGACTTCTTGATGCACACGATGATGGTGGTATGACCCTTCTTGGTTAGGACATGCGTCGTCGCCAAGGCGTTTGCAGAAACAAAGGGGACATCAGACTTAATGCCGAGCCGCTTCATTTCTTTGTCGTACTCCTTTTTCTTGTGGGTAAAGCCGAAGTAGACCGGCCACGCACCGACATCGAAATACTTGATGTGAGTCTTGCTCATGCTACCTCCCAGGAAATCCTGACCTTGGCGTCCCTTGGCCCAAGCGAACCCTTTCCATCTTATCGAACTCACAAAGACAGTTTTGGAGATCTTGTGCGTGGAGGCTAGGCATCCCCGCAGCCTTGATCATGACGTCAATTTCCTTCTTGAGCATCATCAGGTGCTGATGCCAGCGGCTCCCCCATGGGCTGTCAATGGGCTTGTCAAAGACCCGGTTAAGTCCCCGCTTACTCCCGGGACCAGGGGCGGCAAAGGTGTCCCAGTCCTTGGCCTTGCGAAGCACCGGGGCGTATTTCATGTCGGCCACCACTTGCGCGGCCATGAAAGTTCCCAGACCAATGCTCGTGGTCAGGCGGGTGTAGAAGCTTTCCAGCAGTTCTCCCTGGACAGGGCGCAGGTATTCGCGCTTGCTCCACAGTGGGGTCAGCACCTTCTGGAAAAGGTAGTCAGCCTTGTCCATGGAGTTTCCATTTGTGCTGACAATGTAGGCACCGGAGTAAGCCTTCTTCCCAGCCTGCTGCCGACGGTGGATGGTTCCAACGAACTGCTCCTCGTTAAGGCCAGCCACGAAGCGCATTTCCTCCATGGTGTCCGGCCAGTTTACAAGGCGGGCGACGACCATTGCGAACCACAGGTCCTGGTCATCCTTGTGGGGAGTGCGCCAGTGCTTGTTGATCCACAGCGTTACCTTGTCCAGTTCTCGGTAAACATTACAGAACCGATAGTTCTGGAAGATGGTGTCCTGGGTCCACGGCTTGGGGAGTTTGTTGCGCCGGGCCTCGTAAATGGCGTGGCGTTCCTTTATCCAGTAGAAGAGATCTGTGCTGCGCATTGGTAAACCTTTCAGAAAGTGCTAATCATGCGTTTGTATTCGTTAAGAACGGCCTTCTCGAGTGCCTTGGCTGGGTTGGTGGTGGCCCACAGTGCCCGCTGTTCTCGCGCTATGTCCCTGGCCTTGGGGAGTGTGTCTGCCAAGCCTCGCGCGGCCACGGTATAAGGCCCAACCTTATAGCCTGCCTCAGCCAGCATGGGGATGCTTTCCGGCTGGAAAACCATGGCCAGTCCGTTACCCAGCATCTCGTAGAACCGGGTGGCAGGGCTCGTGAAGATATGGTGGCTCTTGCGGTCCTCCAGATACAGGCCCATGGGGAATTCCCTCATGCACTCGTTGAAGATGGTGCGGGGGAACATTCCAACGACATCAGCGTGTTCGTTATAGCGGGCCATAGACTTACTGAAGGTGCTGATGGTAAGGGGTGCTTCCTGTCCCACGAAGTAACGGTTGAAGTAGAGCTCCCGCCCCGCCCGGTCAGCTCCGAAGTAAAGCACCGAGTTCCCACGCTTGCCCTTCTCCCACGAAGCTTCGAACTCAGCATCCGTCATGGGGTTGTATGCCATGCTGTTCCAGTTGAGGTAGGCCCCCATGTCAGTCTTCTGGGCGTAGGACTTCATCGTGGTCCAGAAATCCACGGGATGCTTACTATCCATGCGCCTTTTTCGGAAAGCGTAACGAAATGGCGATTCAGCCGCCCCGTCATCCTTGGGGGGCATGATAGTATAATCGTTCTGAACCCAGATGACACGCTTGGCACCTTGAATGGCGACAGCCAACTCTGGGAGACAGCGGCAATACAGGAATACGCCAGCCACAAGGAACAGTATGTCAAGATCATTATGCTCCTGTATCGTCTTGTCGCAAACCAGTGGGACGTCCAACAGGTTTGCGAGAAAGGTTGCAGTGCGGGTATTGGCCAGAGTTCCGTCGGGGGTGGGCGGGTTAAAGCTGAACACGATATTTTTCATTTACTACTCCCGGAGAAAACTGTGACCCGGTGGACATGAAGCCCAGCGGGTCACTGTTTAGGGTAAAAACGGTGGCCCTACCCGACGAGTTCGATCAGGTTGTTCTCCAGGGCGAAGTAGAGGTCGGGGGTACCGATCTTGTATTCCGTGCCGTCCTTGCGGGACACGGTGCTGTCCAGGGCCTCGGCGACGGTGCGGGCGGCGAGGATGGTTTCCACGATGCTGTGCCGGGTGCTGCCGACGCGAGCGGTGTTCTTGCCGATGACCTTGATCTTGGAAGCGCCGTTCAGCTTCTCACGGCGTTCGCGGGTCGCGCCCTCGGCCTTGGGCTCCTTGGGCTCCTTGGCCACCTTGGTCTTCGCCTCGGGGGCGGCGGCGGCAGGCTTCACGGCCTTGGCCTTGGGATCGACCACGGGAGCGGCCTTGGTGGAAACGGGAGCGGTGGGTTTGGCCATTGCTGGCTCCTTTTCGATGATGGCCCTGAGATGCACTCGGGCTCTTGAGGCGATTATCACCCCGTATTGCTGGAGGCCAAGCGTCCGGTTAGCGTAGTCCGCTAAGGGATACTCGGTGTATTCCAGATTGTAAACTTCTTCAAACTTGCCAGTAGGAAGCTTGTGAACACCGACTTCTTTTTTGTCCTTCGCTACGAAGTAGGTGGTGCCTTTGTTGACCCCGACGAACAACACGATGTGCCTGTTCGTATCACACATGAGGCGGTATTCATTTGGATTGTAGTTAGACACTAGGAAACCCGTTTCAGAAAAACTTGCTAGGTGTTAAGTGTAGCCCCGACCCACTGCTCGCGCAAGGCCCGATGCGGTCAAATTTACATCTATTTTCCTCGCGCCTTTTTGATTTCTTTGAGCGCATCCAACAGGCGACTCTGAACTTTGTCCTTCCTGTTGATGGCCCGCAGCATGGCGATATCAATGGTGCCACGAGCGATGATGTGATGCACGAAAACCTGCGCGTGTTGATTGCCCTGCCGCCGCACCCTCCGAATGAACTGATCGTAAAGTTCTAAGTCCCAGGTAAGACTGTGCCACACGACATGCTGTCCCGCCTTTTGCAAGTTCAGGCCATGGCCCAATGACTGAGGGTGCCCGATCAACATAGGGATCTCTCCCCTATTCCAAGCATCCTCAACTTCTTTGAACTTGCTTGCCTTATAGTCACTTGCGATGATCGCCTTGGGGAAGTGTTTACGCAAGCGCTCCTTATCGTGTTCAAAGTCCAGGGCAACGAACAAGGGCTGGCCATTCAGTTCTTCTGCCAAGTCCTCTAGGGCAATGCACTTTTCGTTGTGCAGGTTCTCCCAGCGGTGAGAGTTCACAGCGGGCCTGTCCTCCAGTTGCAGGAATACGCCCCCATTGGCGACCTGCCTGCACTTCATGCTCGCGGCCGCAGCACTGAGCGCTGTGATCACTTCCATGCTTTCCAACTGGCTGATCATTTCTTCTTCAAGTTCGTCGTAGACCTTGCGGGCCGCGGAGGGCAGGTCAATGTAGATATTGTTGTAAACGAGTTCCGGTAGGTCTAGCAGGTCTTCCCCATCAAGTCGCATGACAAGGGGCCTGATAAGGTCTTGGATGCGCTCATCAGTTCCCTCTTTAGGGACAAGCGTGTAGCCTCCAAAACCCGTTGGGTCAAAGAAATCTCGTTTGAACTTAGTGATGTATGGGCCGAAGGAGCGACCGAGATCCAGTATATAGATCTGACCAAATAGATCAAGTAGGCCGTTCGGGGCAGGCGTTCCTGTTAGGATGTAACGGCGACGAAACTTGCTAAGAAACGGCTTGAGGGCTTTGAAGCGTCGAGTGCCGGTATGCTTGAACTTACTGCTTTCATCAATGACCAATACATCGGCCCCGAGTTGCTTAAAACGGTTGTCACTAAACAGCCAATCCAAACCTTCTGGGTTGATGACATAGATGTCCGCCGGCTCACGCAACGCTTGCTCTTTCTTGCTACCATGGAGCACCACCACTTTCATATCTTGGAAGTCTGTCCACTTTTCAACCTCAGAAGGCCACACCGAATATGCGACCCGCAAGGGGGCGATGATCAGTGCGGCCTTCATGAAACCTTGCTTCTTGAGAAGCTTGAGCGCTGCCAAGGTGATTGAAGTCTTGCCAAGGCCAGGATCAAGGAACAACCCCGCTGCCCCCTGGCTGATCATGAACTTCACAGCCTTTTTCTGGTAGGGGTGCGGCTTCCATGCTACGGCCTTGGGTTCCTCAATCGGTTCGTATTTCATACTGCCTCAGCAAGCAAGTTCTTGAAGTCGTTGAGAGCGCAGATTGCTGATTCCTTGGTGTCGTGGACCTCTACCTTGAACCCGTCCATTAGCCAGTCGTGGATAGTTTCGGTTTGCAAAGCGGTTGGCCACTCACCTGCGCGTTTGAACTCGATAAGAAAAAGGTGACCACCTTGGAATCTGAACATATAGTCAGGTTGACTACGGTTCCCTGTTCCCTGTAACTTAGTCGCACGAATTCCGTTGCGTCGTGCCCATGCCACTGTTGGATTCTGAACACCGTTCACCTCCAAGATTTTCTTTTGGAGCAGGGTGGCAGGCCCATCCTCACGAACCCAATTTGCGCCAACGAGCTTGGGGTTGTCTGTGTCTGCATACCAGTGTGGGATAAGTAGGCTCAAAGAAGTCCACTCCTTTCAGTTACTTCTGTGTGTCAGATATGATATCCACCGTTTCGCCGCCTATTAAAGTCATAGTGACTAACTGCCGGGGCTTGATGATGCTCACCCCAAACAAGTCCCCCACTGAGGGGTTAAGTCCATTTAGGGGCCGTTCTGCGGCGTTCACCCCGGCACCGCAACCATCACAGCTACGGTGCGCGGGGTTCTGCATAGAGCCATCTCTGCCACACTGAGGGCACTTCTTGGGGCCAGTGTAGACGGCGGTAAACACTACTCGACTCCTTCCAGCAGGTTGTGGACGACGTAGATGAGTACCGGGGACTGGAAACCCTTGGCGATCCGTGCCTTGGCGATGACCACCTGGTCGGCCACGAGGTCCATTTCCTTGCTGGCTAGGAACGCCACCTCGCCCACCTTGTATTTGTCAAGGGCGCTGATCTGGTCGTCACCCGACAGGGGCATGGAGCAAGACATGACGATCAGGCTCTTGAGGGTAACGGGCTGCTGATCATCTCCCAGGAATGGCTTGCCGTCCAGGTTCATGATTTCTTCTTTATAGTTGATCTTCATGGTGCCTCCTTAGAATTTGCAGGGTCCGCCCTTGGACGCGGAGAACGCGCACCAACGGCAAGAGTTGTTGGGTTTCATGACAAAGGCCGTGTCGTTCAGCATGGGGCGGGTGCGCTCTTCCCAGGCGTCAATCATGGCGCCAAGTTCGTCGCGCTCGTAGCTTTCGGTGGGGATGGGTGCGCCATGGTCAAGATACCAGAGCGCGGCGCTGATGTGATCCAGTTTGGGGAACTTCAGGAAACCTGCCAGTGCATAGAGCGACAACTGCGTCTTGTGGCTTTCGTTGCGCTTGCCAGTCTTGTGGTCCACGATGGTGATGGCTTCACCCTTCTTGTCGCCGAACACCAAGTCAGTCTTGACTCGGCACCACGCGTCCTTGCCGAACCACGAAGTGTCTGACCAGTCAGAACGGAAGGCCCACTCAGCTTCGCAAAGCGGGTTGCCCTTCTTGGCCAGCGCAAATTCCTTCTTGAATGTCTTGGCGGGGCCAGCCATGAACTCAGCCCTGAACTTCTCGGCCCGGTCAATGTCCTCTTGCTTGGGGGACATTTTGCCGCTGATGATCTGTTCAGCCAAGCTGTGCATCGCAATTCCACGGTCCACGGCTGGGCCAGCGGGCGGCTCCGGCAGCTTGTCAATGAACTTGCACTTGGCCTTGAACGGGCAGTCCTCGTAGGTGGACCAGCGGCTGTAACTCCAGGCAGTGATCTTTTGGGGAACGGTTGCGGCCATTACTTCCCCTTCGCCAAGCGCCGACGGCAGTGATTGTTGTGGATGGAACGCGAAACATTGCGCTCAGTGAGACGAACCCAGGCACCGCTCTTGGTGACGATGTAGTCCGCGTTGCTGAGTTCGTGCTTGCGCCCCGGCTTGTGTTTTGAGCGTGATTGTGCCCTCAACTGCTGGGCCACTTCTTCCTTGGTCTTCACACCCTGTTCCATGGTTCCTCCTTGTGCTTCTTCATTTCCAGCCAGTTCTTGCCAACCTTGGCATCACTTAGCATTGGGACATCCAGTTTAATACTCTCCATGGCTTCACGCAACAGGGCCATTTCCTCTTCGTAGTGTTCCTTGGGGCATGAGATGTTTATTTCGTCATGCACCGTGATAAGGAAGCGGCCATGCTTCTTGATTTTGTTGTAGTTGATGAGGGCCTGCTTGGTGACGTCGGCTGCACTACCTTGAATGAGGTAGTTGAGCAGCTTGTATTCAAAGCTAACCATGCGCCCCTGGATCATCTTGGGGGTTTCAACATAGTAGTGCCGGTTCCCCCAGGTAGTGATGAAGTGTCCCGCCGCGCCAATACGCTTGACATTCTTTTCCAGTTCCTTGGCACCGGGGAGCGCTTTGGCTTGGGCCGTCTTAAGCCGTTTGGCCGTGTCTACAGTGTCCTTAATTTTCTCAGCCAGTGCGCCAGATCCCATGCCGTAGATGATACCGAAGTTGACCTGCTTGACTTGGGAGCGGGTATAAAGCGCCCCCGTAAGGCGCTCAATTTCCTTTTGGACGAACAAATGGACGTCAAGCTTTCCGTCGGCGTCTTGATATTCTTTTGGCGGATTTGGATCGTTGTATAGCTCTTGAAGAAGCCCGTCCTCAAAGTGTGCGAGAATACGCAGCTCTTGCTGCGCATAGTCGCGATGAAGTATAACCGAACTTTTGTCGTCAGGCAGAATATATTTCCGCATGAGCGGAAGTTCAGGAACGCCAAGGAAGTCCGGATGAACATAACCGTCCCCTTTATCCCCAAGGTCCTTGGGAATATTCTGAAAATTAGGGCTTGAGGATAGACGCCCGGTGCGCGTCCCCTTACCAGCGTCTGAAGAATTAACTTGACGGACCTGGTTCCAGTTCGTGTAAATCTTTCCATTGCTTGCCTCCGCCATGTTCAGCCAGGGCAGGATGAAAGTGCCAAGGCAGGTTGACAGCCGACTGCGGTAACCGAGCGCCATTGCGACATGCTGGTCGTCAAAGCGGTCAAAGGTCATGTTGTCCTTTTTGGTGGACTTCTTACCCGTTTTGGTCATGACCCAATTTGTCACCACACCCGAAGTATCAAGTGCTTCAGCCAGTTCATTCTTGGAATCAATGTTGAGTTCAGGAACACCCAACCTTTCTCGGATATAGACGTCAATAGCTTCCTTGGCTTCGGTGTATGCCCTGGCGTCTTTGCGGAGAAGCTTGAGATCAACATTCACCCCTTCTTGTTCGTTGGCCAGCAGGATGGGCATTAGTTCGCGTTCACGGTCGTAGGCTTCCAGCAAGTCCTGGTCAAGAGCCTTGGCCCACAGAAGATCAAAAAGCTGGCGGGTGCGGGTGACGTCCCCGTCGGCGTATTCCCCTACCAGCCTTCCCGGGGCCATCGCAATGAAAGCGCCCCACCCCTTGACGTCCCGACAAATTCCATTTTGGACTAGCCAGTCACGAACTGCTTCCTGCTCAGTGGGAGGCAGTTGCAGTATTCTTTCCGCGCTGGGCTTCAGTGACAAAGTGCCCGCATGGGGGTCAAGGAGGAACAGTAGATACATGGTGTCATGCAGTCGCTGCCAGGGCACCTCGGGCATGTCCATGTGGGTGACAGCTACATCGTAGTCGAACTTGGCATTGTGGAAGAGCATGTCGGCGTTGCTGGTGAAGACATCCATCAGCACCGCTTGGGCTTCTGCGAAGGTGCAGTTGTTTTCCGTGGGGTGGCCCCAGGAGTAATACTTTGACTTCTTCTGGCCCGGTTTCATGATAGAGAACCCGACGGGCTTGGGCGGGTAGAAGGGCCGGGGCTGTATGGCCTCGGTTTCAAAGTCAATGGTGACGACCTTGGGTAGCTTCTGTGCCTTAGCCATGCTTGACCGCCGCTCTCATTTCTGCCGTTTCGCGAGAAGCCCGCACCTTGGCGTGTCGCCCAAAGATGCGTTGAAGGAAGACCTTGCGGCCACCCCCTGCCTTCTCAGCTTCCAGCAGGGTAAGCAAGTCGGCTTCCCCGAGCGTCATGACCACTGCCTCAAGTGAACGCCACACGCGCAGCACTTCATTGACTTCCTGCCCCGTAGACAGCACTTTCGGCTTGATTACCTTTGCTTTCATGGTATGCCTCTAAAAAGGGTGCCCGCAGAGCCACTCAGACCCTGCGGGCGGTTGCGCTAGGTGCCCCCAAACCGGGCGGCTCGAAGGCCGCTCTGACACCTAGCGATTGGGCGTCAGTACTTGCGGCCCTTGGCGTTGGCACCCGCCGCAGGTCGGGCTCCACGAGCAGGAGAATGCGTTCGGCATGCTCTTCCGAGAGATCACCCAGCACATCCGCGGCCTCGTCCGGGGGGAGGATTTCCAGAATGTCGGAGGCGCGCTCATCGGACAACCCTAAAATGACTTCTGCCTGTAAGTCCTCGTCCAGGTGGGGCAAGGTGTCCGCCAGCGTCTGGTCGTCAATCTGCTGAAGTAACTCATCACGATCAAGGGGGTGCAGCTGCGCGAGAATGTCGGCGATATCCGTTACCGGCAGTTCACGCAGGCGTTTATGCGGGATCGTTAAGCGTAAAGAGGACCATTCTGTCTCTAGCCCCTCGACGTAGTTCCAGGGAATAACGCGGTCGGGGAGCGTGGAATGCATACGGTCGGCCAACGCCCGCAGCGGGCGTTCCAGACTGAGGCGGCGCAGCAGACCGGCAAGCCCGATGTCGGCGCCAATAAGGCGCAACTCGTTCGCGACCGGCACCAGTTGCAAATCATTGATGCGCACCACTTTGCGTCCGTTGATATCCACGACTTGTTTATCAAGAATATCGCGCCGGAGAAAGATCGCCGTGTCATCGAGAGGAAGTGACGGGAGATGATGGCGATCTGAGGTCAGACGAATGACGGCGCCGTCGATATCGCTGACGGCATCCCACGGGATAAACAACGCTCGGCTTCCGCGGCGGGCGAGTACCAGCGCCTGGACCAAAGGAAAGAGTTCTTCTCCGACAAGGACCAAATCATCGACCCACCCCAGGCGAGTTCCTGCGGCGTCTACGACCGGACGATTCAGTATGTGCGTTAAGAAGAGCACCGGATATCTCTCCCGTCTCTTACCGGTCGCACCCACGAGCGCGACCAACAAGCGACGCGGAAGGGGGGTGTGTCCGTGCGCACGGCGCGGCGGTTTCACCCCTGCAGGCAGTGAATAGGTACGCGGGATAGGGGAATACGTTTATTATTTCGCGATGCACCACGGCATTCCTCCCTGAATGGTCATCTCATCTTCCCGCTTACGGCAGGGGAAATGACATGCCGAGGATAATCTAAAATAGTTGAGTTATGCGCGAATCGGTGATGAAGCCGGCTTCATCCGGCATAGAGGAAAAGGAGCGTTATGGCAACGATGTCCACACCTGAACAGCACGCACCCTGGGCGACTATCTCGCTGGTGTTGGGCGTCATGAGTCTGTTCTGCTGGTTGTTGCCTGCACTGGGGTTGCCGGTGGTCATTATCGGGCTCATTTTCGGCATTAAAGCGCTACAGAGCAGCGATCGGCGGAAGGCGACGACCGGCATCATCCTCTGCGCGTGTGGCCTGGTGTTGACGATTGCCAATGCCATCGCCGGTTACTATCTGGGCATGCACGGACAGAATCCGCTGGTGGATCATTGGTTACATATTAAGTAGAGCTTGTCCCAAAGTCCGGCATATTTCATTGCGCGCAGATTTTGGGTCAGGCGCGAAGCGATTTTCGACTGTATCGAGAAGAGACACACGAGAAAATCGCGACAAAGTCTGGCGCAAAAAGAAGCCGCGAGGACATATGCCGGACTTTGGGACAGGCTCTAAGTAGAGCCAGCGCAACGGAGTCCGTGGGTTGTCAGGGGGCAACATGTCGTATATGAATCCCATCATTCCGGGTTTCTATCCCGACCCCAGCGTATGCCGGGTGGGGGAAGATTACTACCTGGTCAATAGTTCCTTTGAGTATTTCCCCGGGGTGCCGGTCTTTCACAGTCGCGATCTGGTACATTGGCGGCAACTCGGGCACGTTCTGACGCGGCCCACCCAGTTGCCGTTGGCGGCCTGCGCCTGCTCGGGGGGCATCTATGCACCAACCCTCCGTTGGCACGACGGGCTCTTCTACCTGGTCACCACCAATGTCTCCAACATCGGCAATTTCTATGTCACCGCGACCGACCCCGCCGGACCATGGTCGGAACCAATCCTGGTGGAGCAGGGAGGTATCGACCCCTCGCTGTTCTTTGATGACGACGGGACCGTCTATTTTACCTCGAATGGGCATCCTGACGGCATTGGACAATGCCGCATTGATCCGGTCACCGGACGCCGGCTGAGTGAAACACGGCTGATCTGGCGCGGCGCCGGCGGGCGCTATGTCGAAGGACCGCACCTCTATAAGATCAATGGTGTCTACTACCTGCTGTGCGCGGAAGGTGGCACTGAATACGGCCATATGGAAACCTGCGCACGCAGCGACTCGCCATGGGGACCTTTCGAGTCCTGCCCGCACAACCCGATCCTCACCCATCGCAACCGCGGGGGGCATCCTATCCAGGGCACGGGCCATGCCGACCTGGTGCAGGCGCACGACGGCAAATGGTGGCTGGTCTTCCTCGCCTTTCGTGCGACGGGGGGCGACTTCCACCATTGCGGGCGCGAGACATTTCTCGCCCCGGTGACCTGGACGGCCGATGGATGGCCGCTGGTCAATGGCGACGGCGCCGTCGAGTTGCAGATGGATGCCGTCACCTTGCCGCGACACCCCTGGCCTGCCCTGCCGATACGCGACGATTTTTCCGAAGAGATTCTCGGTGTTGCCTGGAATTATTTGCGGAACCCACAGATGGACGATTATACCCTCGATGCACGTGCGGGTTGGCTGCGCCTGCACGGTTCCGCGTTGACACTGGACGACTCAGATACGCCAACGTTCGTCGGCCGTCGCCAACAGCACCTGACATGCCGCATCGCCGCGTATCTCGACTTCACCCCCACGCGCGATGGCGAAGAGGCGGGGTTAACGGTGCTCATGAATAGCAGCCATCATTACGAGATCGCCATCACCACGGTGGGCGGAGAGCGGTGCGCGATTGTGCGCCGGCGCATCGGCGACCTGTCGGCGATCGTGGCGCGCGAACCTTTGCCCAACGGGCCGGTCATCCTCGCCGTGGACGCGCATCTCGACCGCTACCTCTTCAGCGTCCACCCCGCCGGCGCCGCGTGCCGTATTACGCTGGCGTCCGCCGCCACCCGCTACCTGTCGTCCGAAGTCGCCGGCGGTTTCACCGGCGTCTACTTCGGCCTCTACGCCACCGGCAACGGCGTCCCCAACGCTACGCCAGCGGATTTTGATTGGTTTGACTACGAAGGTATTACTGATTCCTTGCCGGAATAGTGAGCGAACAGCACGGCGCCAACAGTCATTCGACACCGGGGCGGCCGTGTTTGCCGGCTGGCTGTCGCCTCCATCAAGGTGCAGCAGTAGGAACGAGAACGGACCGCATTTCGTAATCTTTATATTGCAGGACTTTCGCTTTCGCTTGCTCCCCTCTCCTCGGGGAGAGGGGTTGGGGGGTGAGGGTAATACGCTCGCAAGCGAAAGTCCTACATTGGATGATCGAGGAGACTTTTTATGCTTAAACTTGGCATTATCGGTTGCGGCAATATTGTCGGCATGCACGTGCGGAATCTTGCGCGCACCGCGGTGCGCGTGACCGGCGTGATGGACCTGGACGAAGCGCGCGCGCGGGCCATGGGCGAGCGCCTGGGCTGTGCATGGGTCACCGAGCGCGCCGCGCTGTTGGCACGCGCTGATGTAGAGGCCGTGCTCATCGCCACGCCCAATGTGGACCATGGGGCCAGTACACTGGCTGCCTTATCGGCGGGCAAGCATATCCTATGTGAGAAACCCGTGGTAATGACGCTGGATGAAGGCATCGCCGTGCTTCACGCAGTGCAGCGTTCGTCAGTGGTGTATCAATCGGCATTTATGCGCCGCTGCCATCCCGCGTATCGCCGGTTGCGCCAACTGGTACAGGAAGAGATCGGTGAGATTCAGCACGTCCGCATTCGCAACACCGGCGGCGTGCCGTCCGAACACTGGCTGCCCATCCAGAATGACGCCCGCGCCTTTGCCTTGATGGGCGGCAACCTGGTAACCAGCGGGTGCCACTCGCTGGATATCATGCGCTGGATCCTTGGCGAACCCAAAACCCTCTTCGGGAAAACCCGTTCCTGGGGCGACTTGCGCTATGAAGGCTTCACCACCGCGGCCTTCAACTATGGCGATTTTACCGCGTTCTGGGAATATGGCATCCATCGTGTGCAATTTGTCGGCGACTGGCATACCGGCTGGGAAGACACCTGGGAAGTGACCGGCGAGTTGGCGCGCGTGTCCCTGTCGATGCCGGATTGGGACCGCTATGAGGAAAACCGACCTGTCCTGCGTATTCACTGGGCTGACGGGCGTGTGGAAGAACCCGCACTGCCACCCTGCGACTACTATGAAGTGCAGCTCAACGAGTTTGCCGCCAATGTTACGGCCGGACACGCCACCCCCGGCGCACTCGACGGTGTCCGCGCTCAGGCGCTGGTCGAAGCGATCCGCACCTCCTCGCATACCGGCAAAAACGTGAAAGTTGGCCAGTTCTATAAACTGGCCGAAGGATGCGAGTCGCTGGATTGTTTGTGAGACTATCACACCAAAGGTGCAGGAACTGAAATGAGGCCGACATGACTCCACGTGAACGTTTATTAACCGTTATCCGTGGCGAGATACCGGACTGCGTGCCGGTGGCGCCGGATTTTTCGAATATGATCCCGGCGAAACTCACCGGCAAACCCTTCTGGGATCTTTACCTTTACAATGATCCGCCGATCTGGGAAGCGTATATCGACTGCGCGAAATATTTCAATATTGACGCGCTGATGGATGGCTATTTCCCGCTCAATGTCTGGGGGCCGTCCGACGGTCCGGCGTGGGAGCGCTTCATTATAGTGAGGAACGACGAACGCATCATCACCCAGGCCTCGTATCTGGATAATGGTCGACGCGTGTGGGCGCCCACGGTGGATGTCTATTATGTGGCTGATCCGCCCACCTGCGGCGTGCCGCCGTCGCGCATCGGGTTGCCGGAGACGCCTCCGCGATTTGAACCCTTGGAGGGGGTAAAGCCGATCGACACCGGTCCGGGTGGTTTGCGGCGCGTCAAGGAATTGATGGGTGACCAGGGGCTGGTCGGCGCCTTCGTCTATTATTCCATCGCCACCGGCAACGAAGACGCCATCATGGCCTATTATGATTATCCCGAAGAGCATGCGGCATGGGCGGCGCGCCGCGTGGCGGAAGCGGAAGCCAACTTCCAGCGTTTGCTGGCCATGGACGAGCGCCCGGACTTTATCTGCGTCGGCGGGTCGGGCACACTGATCTACCAGACAGTGGAGATCTTTCGCACGCTGGCTTTGCCGGCGCTGACCCGTGTCATTGAACTGGCCACCGCCGCCGGCCTGCCCACGCACATCCATTCCTGCGGTCCAGAGAAGGAATTGGTGAAGATCATGGCCGAGGAGACGAACTTGACGATCATCGATCCCCTGGAAATTCCCCCCATGGGCGACTGTGATCTGGCGGAACTCAAACGCTGCTATGGCCGGAAGATCGTGCTCAAAGGCAACCTGCACACCACCGACGTGATGTTGCGCGGCAGCGTCGATGACGTGGTGACCGCGGCGAAACAGGCGATCGACGACGGCGCCGCTGGTGGGCGCTTTATCCTTTCCACCGGCGACCAGTGCGGACGCGACACACCTTTCGAGAATCTGTATGCGCTGATCGACACGGCGCGAACCTATGGACGGTATTAAGGAGCCAATCATGACCGGCAGCATTCATAACGTCTATGTGAAAGCGCCGTTCCAATTCCAGGTGCGCGAGGAGCCCGTGCCGACCGTCGGGGTGAACGAGGTGTTGGTGCAGGTGGCCTATTGCGGTATCTGTGGGTCGGATTTGACGGTGGCGCGCACACAGGCAGACTGGATGCCGGTGGGGCATGAGGTAGCGGGCATCGTGCGCGAAGTGGGACCGGGGGTCGCTCACGTACAGCCCGGCGACCGCGTGGCGCTGGATTGCGGCAATAGTTGCGGCGTGTGCCCCGCCTGCCGTGCCGGTCACCCACGACGCTGTGCCAACCTGCTGGGTTATTATGGTGCGCGCTCCGGTTTTGCCGAGATGATAGTCGTTGCCGCGCAAAACGTACACCCTATCGGTGAGTTGGACCTGAAAACTGCCAGCTTGCTGGAGCCGTTTGGCGTGGCGATGAACCTGTTCACCAGTTTGGAAATTGACTTTTTGGATGATGTACTGCTGATCGGCCCGGGTCCAATCGGCCTGCTGGCGCTGGCCACCTGCCAGGCGCGCGGCGCGCGCAGCATTACCGCCGTGGGCCGGCGTCCCTCGGTGCGCCTGGGCTGCGCGGAGGCGCTGGGGGCGCGGGTGGAAACCTGCGACGATGCCGGCGCGCGCTTTCCCGCGGGATTCGATAAGGTTATCGTCACCGCTCCACCCGACGTGCTGCCGCAAGCGGTAGCGGCCTGCCGCACGAACGGCATCATCGCCTATTGCGGTCTGGGCGCCGCGGGCAACCCGGTAGTGGCGTTGGATTGGGACGCCATCCATGGGAAGAATATCCAAATCCGTCCCATGGGCGATACCCCGGGTCACCTGCCGCAAGCGATCGACCTGTTGCGTCGCGGCGTCATCGACCCGGCCCGCTTCATTACCCACACCTTCCCCCGCGCGCAGATCACGGAAGCGTTCACCTGCAACGAGCAACGGCGGGACGAAGTGGTGAAGGTCGTGGTGGAGGTGTGTCCGTGATGACTCAAGCGGGAATGGTCTTTCGATTGCTCTGTTGTTCCTTCCTCGTCGGGTGTGGAATGTCGCTCCTGGCGCTTCCCAACCCGGCATCAAGCGCGGCACCCTATCTCACGGCCTCCGTTCTGGTCACGCCGCCGCTGTGCACGTGTCCTGACGAGGCAACGGATCCGGCGCTGAGTGGTGCATCTTCCGCCAGCAGCACGGTGTCCGCGCCTCGTCATCGCGCGCATGTGGCGCGTAATCTGGCATTGGCCGGCCTGCTGCTGTTGCCGTTCGATACCAAAACCATGCCCCGTATTCAGCGCGCGGTGGGCACGGATCGGGGGAATGGCGCGATTGATCTGGTGAACAATTTTGGCACGCCGCAAGTGCTGCTGCCGGTGATCGGCGCACTCTACCTGTCGCCGGCGCATTATGATCACACCTCGGCCGCCATGGCTGGTGTGGCCTTTGTAGATGCCGGGTTCCTCGTTGAGGTGGGGAAAACGCTGACCGGGCGCGCGCGTCCCGATACGCCGGGCGTCGCGTCCGGGGCATTTACCGGCCCCACGTTGAAAAGCAGCTATGCCTCATTCCCCTCCGGACACACGGCGGTCGCCTTTGCCGTGGCGACCGTGCTCGCGCACCGGTACCCGAAACACCGCTGGCTCTATTATGGCGTGGCGAGTGCGGTCGGGGTGGCGCGCGTTTGGAAATCCGCCCATTTCCCCTCCGACGTGCTGGTGGGCGCCGGCGTCGGCTATTGCGCCGGCGACAGTGCCGTGCAATCGCGCGGGCGACTGCTGTCCTTCACCTGGTGAGGAGCACGGCAGGTGCTCATTCCGTAGCGCTGTCCTGCAAAAGTCCGGCAATCTTTTCAGCCAGCGGTCGGGGAATTCCCGGCGCTTGTGCCAGTTCCTCCGGGGTGGCTTTGCGGATTTTGTCCATGCTGCCGAAATGTTTCAGCAACTGCTGTTTGCGCGTGGGGCCGACGCCGGGAATCTCGTCAAGCAGGCTTTCCTTCACCCGGCGGGTGCGCAGCGTGGTATGGTATTTCAAGGCGAAGCGGTGCGCTTCGTCGCGGATACACTGCAACAGGTGCAGCGCGCGGGAATGTTTGGGCAACAGCAGCGCCGCGTCGCGGTCCGGCAACACGATCTCTTCATAGCGTTTGGCCAGTCCGATCACCGGGAGCGTGATGCCCAGGTCGTGCAGCGCCCGCACGGCGACCCCGAGTTGCCCTTTGCCGCCGTCAATAACCATCAGGTCGGGCAACGCGGCAAATTTTCGTGATTTCAGCAACGCTGCGCCCAGCCGGCGTTCCAGCATTTCGCGCATCATGGCGTAATCGTCCGGCGCGCCGGTGTGGAAGTGAATTTTGAAACGACGGTACTGGTCCTTGGCCGGCAATCCGTCCGTAAAGACCACCATGGACCCCACGGAATCCTCTCCCTGCAAAGTCGAGATATCGTAGCATTCCAGGCGTTTGGGCGGGTCGGGCAGCCCCAACACTCCGGCAAGTTCCTCCAATGCCGTGAAGGCCTTCGCTGCTTCTTCGCTGGCCCGGGCCTGTATTTGTTCCAGATACAGCCGGGCGTTGTCCGCGGTCAGCGCCAACAATTCCGCTTTGGGCCCGCGGGTGGGCGCCAGCAAGCGCACGCGTCGACCGCGACGCTCCGAGAGCCAATCCGCCAGCAACGCCTGCTCGCTCACCAGATGGGGCAGCACCAGCAAACGCGGTGGAGAGCCCACCTGAGTATAGTGCTGGGTGAGGAAGGCGGTGAGTAATTCATCCTCATCCACGGCCGTGACTCCATCCATTAAATATTGCTGCTGATCGATGAGCTTCCCGCTGCGCACCACCGCCACCGTCATACAGGCGGCATCCGCCCGTGCATGATAAGCGACGACATCCATATCCTCGTGGTGGCGCGCCACGATGCGGGCGTCTTGCTGAATTTGTCGCAAATTATAGATCTTATCGCGCAGGCGCGCGGCCGCTTCAAAACGCAACGCGCCGGCCGCCTGCTCCATCTCCGCGGTCAATTCCTCCAGCAGGCGGTCCATGCGCCCTTCCAGGAAGAGCAGGGCTTGCGTGACTTGCTCGCCGTATTCTTCGCGTGTCGCCAACCCCGCGCACGGGCCGGTACACAATCCAATGTCAAAATCCAGACACGGGCGCTTTAACGGCGCCGTGCCTTCGTCCCACGGGCACCCCGCACGTCGCGTGGCGGAATTCTTCGTTTCCTGGCGCAGTTTGAAAACGCGCCGAATGAGTCGCACTACCTCCCACATCGCATTGACATTGGTGTAGGGACCAAAGAAGCGTGCGTGGTCGAGTAACTGCTGCTGACCGCGGACGACGGAAATTTTGGGGAACGCATCCCGCGTGGTGATCTTGATGTAGGGGTAACTCTTGTCGTCGCGCAACATCACGTTGTACTTGGGCTTATGGCGCTTGATGAGCGTGGCTTCCAGCGCCAGCGCCTCGGTTTCGCTGCCTACGACGATGATGTCGAAATCGGCCACCAGCCCAACCATCATCTGCGTGCGCGGGTGCTGGTCGCTGATGTCGCCGAAGTAGGAGCGCACACGATGACGCAAGATCTTCGCCTTGCCGACGTAAATCACCGCGCGTCCCGCGTCGCGCATGACGTAGACCCCGGGACGCTCCGGTAATTGCGAGAGTTTATGCTGGATGGTGTCGTTCATCACGGTGTAGTTAGAGCCTGTCCCAAAGCCCGGCATATTACCTCGCGGCATCTTTTTGCGCCAGGCTTTGTCGCGATTTACTCGTGTGTCTCTTCTCGATACAGTCGAAAATCGCTCCGTTCGACGGGCTCACGATCTTCGACCGCGCCTGCCCCAAAAATCTGCGTGCGATGAATCATCCCGGACTTTGGGACAGGCTCTTGTTATTATACCTGAATCACGCTGCCCCGGCATACCAGCTTTGATTGCCGGCAAATCGTGGTAACATAGACGCAGGACAGGGTTGTTCTTGTCAGGGATAGCTTCGGCTTGCTGTAGCATTATTCGAAACCTGAGTATGCAGTTGACGGTACCAGACACTACCAGTCGTTTTCCACTTCCTGATGTCCCGTAGAGGGACATTCGAAAATAGCCCGCCAATTTATTGGCGGGTTTCTGGAGCAAAAAAGTTGCCTAGTCCCTTATAGGGACGGCCGAAACGTGCCTGAAAGCGACCGTTTCCGTCATCCCACCGGAACTTTTCGCATATTCAGTCAACCGTACCCGGCAATGAATTGCCGGGCTATTATCGAATAACCCACCAGGACAGATCAAATGATCGATACTTCCCGTAGTGTCTGGTACAGTCAACAGCATACCCAGGATTCGAAATGTTATGAATAATGCGGGCTGCTAGCGAGCGTCTTGCCCTTACCTTAACCCTGAAGTGTAGCCATTTTCAAGCATGCTGTTACAGACGATTGTTAGCTCGCGCGTCAGGGTGAAAACGGCAACCGATCGGTAGTGCAGAGAAATAACCGGAGATAGAAGGGCTTAACTCCAGGGAGCAAGCGGAAGCGAAAGTCCTGCTTGTACCTGTCAGCGCGGCGCGCGATCTTAAGTGTATGCCAGGTCAGGTTTCGCATTTATCTCAAAGGAGTTCACCATGGCGCTGAATAGCGATATGAAACGGTTTATCACCGGGATGCTCATTCTCCTCGGGGTGGCCATCGCCATTGCGGGAGTGCAACTCTCGCAGGGGGCGCGGCAAGAGCGCCCGCAACCGCGGCAGGTGCGCCAACCCCCGCGCTCCGTCGCCCCAACCGCGGCCAATCTCACGTCTACCGAGGTATTCTCTCATGAGGTATTGCGCGCCTCCACGCCGGTGCTTGTTGATTTTTCCGCCGTCTGGTGCGGCGCATGTCGTGAGTTGTCGCCCACGATTGACACGATTGCGCAGGACTACACCGGCAAAGTGAAAGTCGTGCGCATCGATGTGGACCAACAGCGCGCGCTGAGTGAAAAATATCACGTGCAATATCTGCCGACGCTCATTGTCTTTCAACATGGCAAGGAGCAGGAGCGCCTGATCGGCGCGGTGCCCAAGGCCGAGATTACCAAAAAGCTGGACGCGGCGTTGCTGCGAAAGTAACGGCACGAAAGAATGGGGGTCGCCGCCGTAGTGCATTTTTGTGTATAATGCAGAGGTGACTTCCGCGGAACATACTGACGGTACGGCGCCGAATCTCGACGCGCTGATGGAGCGGTTGCAACAGGAGTTGCTGGCGACTGGGTACACCTATGTGGCCGGCGATTTCTCGACCTGGCCGCGCGGTCATGTCGTGATGCGCAAGGAGGATACCTACCTCTTCGTTGCGCAGTGGTCAGCGGATTTTCCGGCCTACCGCGGGTGGTGGGAGCATTTTGCGCGTGATTACCACCAGGTCGGCATGCTCCTCGTGGCCGCGGAATCGGTAGCCCCGGAAGCGTTGTCCGGGTTTCTGGACAAAGCACCGGGCGCCATCGGGTGTTGGGACACCCTCCACGGTCAGCACTGGCTCATTCAGCAGGACGCCGAAGGGTACCGGCGACCGGAAGTACTTGACGACGATAAGTTTGCCCCCTTCCTCGCGCGGCTGACCACCGGCGACGCTCCACGCATCGACTGCCGGGCGGCGTTGCGCGCGCATCTGCGCCACCTGCAGCGCCAGGAACCGGAAAAGACGACCGCCGACACGACTGCTACCAGCGTACCCTGGCTCACCTATAGCCTGATCGCGTTGTGCGCACTGAGCTTCCTGCACGGCCTGACCATCGCCGGTCCGAGTGGGTTGGGTGAAATGTCGAATCCGGCGTTGAAATGGGGCATCCTCTACGGCCCCTGGGTGCGCGAAGGCGAATGGTGGCGGCTATTAACGCACGGCTTCCAGCACGCCAACCTCATGCACATCTTCTTCAACATGCTCGCGCTCTTTTACATCGCACCGGTGCTCGAGATGTGGCAAGGACGGAAACGCCTGCTGGCGATCTTCCTCTTCAGCATCGTCGCGGGCGCGCTGCTAAGCTTGCTGGTGAAACCCCTGACCCCCGGCGTGGGCGCCTCGGGTGGTATTTTTGGCCTGTTTGGGGCGCTTATCGCCATCCTGGTGCGCTACGGGCGCGGGTTTGATGCCGCCGCCCGCGCCAACCTGGTGAACTGGCTGTGGAAGACGCTGGCCATGAACGTGGTCATCTCGCTGCTGCCGGGCATCAGTTGGATGGCGCACCTCGGCGGACTCCTCGGCGGGTTTCTCCTCACCCTGCTCATCGCCCGCGAACCCTTCTCCCGCCAGCCGCTCTCTACTCCCGCCTGGCTCGGGGTACTCGCACTGCTCACGGCAACCGCACTGGCCGGAGTGTGGGTGGTCATGCAGATCCCACTCCCGCAGTGAATATCGGTCCCGTAAAATATTGACGGGTTTTGGTTTTGCTGGGGACAGCGGAACTCGTTAATAAATGACGTCAGTCCCCCTTTACCTATCAAAACGGATAAGTATTTGTTATTGGGTTGCTGCACCAGACAGACCGGTCATATTCGTGAGATGAGCCGGTCACATTGAATGAGATAGTCCGGTCATGTTCAATGAGATTTACCGGTAATTTTGGATGAGATTGGTCGGTCATTTTCGTGAGATTCCGCAACTGGAAATACCAGCTGGTGTCTTTCGGCCCATTTTGCCGCCTGACGGCGTTGCACTTTTCACGTATGTCTCGCCTGACAAACGTGTGAAAAGTGCGCCTTGCCAGTCAACAAAAGGCTCGCGAAATTCACTCAGCCGGTATTTCCGGTCAAGTCTATTATTGATTGCGACGCTATTAAAAAATTGTTGCCATGAAGTCAGTGTTGAATCGTGGCTGTCCATGTTTCTTGAGAGTTCTTATTTCGACATTTACCCGTCGCTGTGTTTCCATTAGTTGATATGGTACCGAAATAATCAAAATCATCACCATTCGAGGATTGACGGCGCTGAATAAAAACCACCGAACCGGTGATATTGATTGTTAGTATAGCAGTTACTTTTGGTTTCACACTTGTTGCCAGCCAAACAGCACGAAACACGTTCGATGAACCCTGGCGTGTCCAAGTAGCATTCCGACCATTTTCGCATTCTATCCATTTCATTCCGAGTTGCGAGTTCGAATCGTGTTTCGTATCTTCGGTGATGGCGGATGTTCGCTGAAATACGTAAGTGACAGTTTGCGTAAGCGAACGATTGTCGATATGGAGAACAAATTCCTTCGGACCAGGTGTCTGATAGCGCGGGTTCGAAAAGTCAGTATAATTCACCGTGTTGTTGTGTATACTGTCGGGAAAATATGTCACATGACGTGGCTTCCCCCCTGGACATTTGATATTGGTATATGGTGTCCAGACCCCTCCACGATATACTGTCGGTGTCTGTGTACCTGCATCGGGGGCCGGCACATATTCGCCAATTCTAACCCAGATGGTGTAGATTCCGGGTTGCAGGAATTCTCCAGCGGTAAACACTTTGGGCTTCACCTGAAATTGCTTCAGTCCTTCAGGCGGCGACTTCAAGGTAGCTGGTGTCGGTGTCGGTGCTGTTGATCCCCCCGAACCTTTTATCCGCTGAAAAGCAAACACAACACGGTCTACTAATATTTCACTATTATCAATATCCAGTGTAAATTCCTTATCCCCAAAACTTCTTCCCAGGCTTGGATCTGAATTTACGTTGTAATTCATCACGCCTGGCAAGCCGGTGTAATTGAACATTCTCGGAAATACAGTCCTGTATCTTTTACCGCCTTCCATAAAGTCTGTGACATATTGTCTCCATCCCTTCCCATCGTAGACCCATACCCGGTATTTACCTTGTTCGAAGATATTTATGCCCAGCGCTACATGTTGCTTTCCCACCTCATAACGTTTTACCCCAGCAGGCGGTGCTGGATCAGCTACGGCATTCCCTTGCAATCCAAAAATTAGCGAGATAACAAACCACACTGCGATACAAGTTCCTATTCCGGGAGAATTACTTCCTGACATACTTACTCCTCCTTTTCTGGTGTTTTGCACAGATCGCTAGCTGTACCGCGTCCGGTTGTTTGGACACGGGTTAAGCTTATGCCGCTGCCAGGCGGAAGCGCTCGTTCTCGTCGTACTGCCGGGCTTCCAACGTCGTCATAAAGCCCAGCTTTTCCAACCGCCATGCGCGGTTGTAGTCCTGTCGAAACGATAGCACGGCCTTCCGCACGTCGTCAAGGGTGCGAAACACACGCCCGTAGATCGCCTGGGTTAATAGGCGTTAATGGGAACAGACGTTATTTTATGCAGTAATCTTCTTCGGCCGTCCTCGGGGATTCCGTTGTAATGACTTTCCGGTTGCCGCCTCCAGGCGATCAAGAAAGACGGCATCGCCCACGGGACGCCCCGTCGTCGTCCCGTGTCGAATCGTCTCGAGCGTACCGGGAGGATCCTCGTGCCCGAGAACGGCGCGCCAGGTGGGGAGCGCATCATCCGGTGGATAGGCGGCGCCGGGGAGGCGTGTCCCCGCCAGATGAGCGGCGGCACTGGACCAGGGCCAGGCCTCAAGGCAGGTGACGAGCCCGGCACGCACCGGATTCATTTCGACGTCAATTAATGACGTCTGCCCCTCTTTACCGCCTACTTCAAATATTAAACGTGCGTTACGAAACCCTTTCGGGTCTGCACTTTAACCCGGATTATTCACGTAGCGCAAAGCGGAAATATTCACAACAGGCTGTCAATAGGTATGGCCACCGACAACGGCATGCGTAAGTTCGTAGATACTGCCGTCGTGGTATTGGACTTTGATCAATCCGATGCCGTTGGCAAACCATTTCTGATCCGTCTGCACACCGCCGAATCCGGGTATTTGTAAAGTCGTCACGAGCAATATCGTGTCCGAAAAGGTGCCGGCGGGCACGGTTATCGTGCCGTGACTTTGCACCGTCCATTGAGCCGAGTATGCTCCTTGATTGACGGAATTCACGATCCAATTGCCTGTTGAGGTGGCCGACTGGCCAAGCGCCATGACGATCGGGACGGTCATCGGTGGACTGGCAATAGCTTTCGATGAGTTGGAATCATACTCATACAGTAGAAAATGATTAGCATCAACCCACACATATTGATATTCGGAATTGCTGCCCCAACGCTCTTCAACTTTAATGGCTGGAGAGCCATTGACCGTGACCTGCGAAAGCGGGGTCTCGGTATAAACGTCTCCGACCCACACTGCCGTGCCAATCAGCGTTCGGGTATCTCCAATCGTATACGGCATATAGGCAGCGAGGTTGAATCCGCCGACCGAGTAGTCTGCTGCACTCGTCGCCGTGCCACCCGTGGTGGTGACGGTGATCCTTCCGGTGGTGGCGCCGGTTGGGACCGTGGCTTTCAGCGATAACGCCGAGTTGTCCGTCACCGTCGTCGCCGCCGTGCCGTTGAACTTCACGGCGGTGGCACCGGTCAGATTCGTGCCAGTGATGGTGACGACCGTGCCGACCGGCCCGGTTTTTGGCGTGAAATCAGTTATCGTCGGGGCGGGAACCGTCACGGTGAAATTCGTCGCGCTCTGCACCGTGCCACTCGCGCTGGTCACGCTGATCTTCCCGGTGGTCGCCCCGGTGGGGACGGTGGCTTTCAACGATGTAGCGGTGTTTTCGGTCACCGATGACGCGGCTGTGCTGTTAAAGGTCACCGTGGCCCCGCTGAGATGCGTGCCCGTGATGGTCACCACCGTGCCGACCGGCCCGGTTTTTGGCGTGAAATCAGTTATCGTCGGGTCGGGTACCGTCACGGTGAAGTCCGTCGTGCTTTGCGCCGTGCCGCCCGCAGTGGTCACACTGATCTTCCCGGTAGTCGCCCCGGCGGGGACGGTAGCTTTCAGCGACGTGGCGGTGTTGTCAGTCACTGCTGAGGCGGCTGTGCCGTTAAAGGTCACCGTGGCCCCACTGAGATGCGTGCCCGTGAGGGTTACCACCGTGCCGACCGGCCCGGTTTTCGGTGTGAAATCGGCGATGGTCGGGGCAGACGGGCTGACGGTCACCGTTACGGCGGCCTCGCCGATTTTCCCGCCACAGACGGCATAGACTTTTCCGGAACCGGCAACCAGTGCGGTCAATGTCCCGGCGCCATCGATGACGCCGATGGCCTGCGTGCCATCGCTCTCGACTGTCCACGACGGGGTGAGGGCTATCACCTGTCCCGCGGTGTCTTTTATCACGGCGGTGAAGGTTTGTGCAGCGCCGATCACCATGGCCGCGGGGGTCGGGGTCACCGTCACGGTACCGATTTGATTCGCCTGCGCAGTCGGGATGGCGCGCAAGGCCAGGTCGGCAATCGTCGCTCCAGCGGAGACCGTCATGGACAGTTCGAACTGCGCATACCCGGAACCGGTCGGCGGGATGACCACGAGGCGCACGTAGGTATCACTGGCGGAGTAATATTTCAGGGAAAACGATCCGTCGGCGGCGGTGGTGCCGGTCGCCAACAAAGTGTCGGTCGCGCGTGATCGGGCTGTCGCAAACGCCTGTACGGTGACGCCACCGATATTATCCCCGTTCGTGGCCTTGGTCACGCGGCCATTGATCGTGGTGTTCGCTGGTGGGGTATCACTTCCCCCCCCACCGCAACCAGCCAGGCCGATGCTCAATGCGAGGGTGATGAGGAAGGCCACCAGCCATCCGACGCTCAATGTGTTGAAGGGGGTGTGTTTCATGGTTGAACCTTTCAATGGTCCGAAATTCCCAAAGACGGTGTGGATGGTCTCCCGGGGCTTCCGGGAGCCCGTGGCATGCGATTAATAGCTACAATTTAATAATTACCCGCCATGCGTTACAGTCGCTAAAGCAGAGCTTGTGCGGCAATCGAGTAACTCAGCCATTCAGCTTTCACCTCACTGATCCAAGCATGCAGTTTTATTGACGGAGGAATTCGATGACTGGTGAAAATGGTATTGCCTACTTCGAGAGCCTAATTTGTCCTTCTCGGTTTCGCGGCGATTTCCTTCTTGCGTTTACTGAATTCGACCATTTTTTTAATGGTTTTAATGGGTACTGTTAATGGGGACTGTTAATGGGGACAGACGTTGTTTTTATACTGTAATCTTCTTCGGCCGTCCCCGGGGATTCCGTTGCAATGACTGTCCGGTTGCCGCCTCCAGGCGCTCCGACACCACCGAGTTTACGTCTGATATCTTCGCCCTTCGTCGAGCATCGTCAAATAGTTCCGCACCGGAATATAGTTCGCCACACTGTTGCCGGTGCCCAGTACGTAGCCGCCGCCGGGTTGGCAGACGTCCAGCGTGGCGCGGACGCGTTGGCGGATTTGGGGTTCGTCGGCGCGGCAGAGGAAGTCGACATCGATGCCCCCGAGCAGGGCGATGCGGTCGCCGTAGCGGCGTTTGGCCTCGGTCACCGGTTCGATAACATCCTCGAAGGAATGGCGGGCGTCGAGGTGGATGGTGTCGATGAAGTCGGGCATGATCGCTTCCATCTTGCCGCAGGTGTGCAATAGATACGGCCGGCCCGCCGCGTGGGAGAGCTGCGCCATCAGCGCGTGGCCGGGCAGTACGAATTCGCGCAGGTCGTCCGGGCTGAGCAGCGTCCCGGTTTTGAAGCCCATGTCGTCGCTGCCCCACACCAGCTTCACCCGGTCGAAGGCCAGTACCCGGGTGAGCGCGGCGCGGAAGAGTTCCGTCAGCCGGTCGCGGAGGGCGGCGACCAGCGCGCGGTCGTCGTAGAGCGTGGTACATAGCGTTTCATAACCCATCAGCCAGGAGAGAAACTCGGCGAAGTGGGCCAAGCCGCCGGCGATGATGCACATGTCATCAGGCAGATGCTGCTGCAGCCATTCCAGCGAGGTCGTGCGCCATTCCGCGGGGTCCGGCCAGGGATAGCGCTCGAACTCCTCCCAGGTGGTGATGGGTCCGCGCTGCGAATCCATAAACGCCCGCCCGCCGTCCGCCTGCAAGCCGGCGGTGTCCGCCGTTTTATGCTGGTTGAAGACCCAGTTGACATTGTCCAGGCTGCCGCCCACGTAGTCGTAGCCCAGGAAGCGTTGCAGGCGGATCTCGCACTCCCAGCCGAACGATGGCGCCGTGCTGTCGAGTCCGGCAAAGAGATCGTATTCGCGCGCAATGGCGTCTTTGATCGGCGCGTCGAGATACAACTCGATATTGTGCACGCGCGCCGGCGTGCCTTCACGCCGAATGCACCGCACCAGACTCTCCCAGTCCGGCGTGATCAGGGTGTGTAAAAGACACATAAGCTGCTCCTTTTGGGGTCCGAACCGCAGTAATTAATGACGTCTGTCCCCATCTACCAATTCCCATTTACCAGAGAAACTCCAGGAAACTCAGATAATCCTCGTCGGCCCCAAAGACCTGCTGCCGATAATTGCCACGCTGGGTCAGGTGGTGGGGCACATCAACAAAGATCTCACGTGCGTGTCGTGCCATGTGTCCATGGTACAACAGAGCACGGCATATGTCAATAAATAACGTCTGTCCCCATTTAATTCCTGGACCATGCCGCATCGAGGTGCGCAATGAGACGTGCATCAACGCGCGCCACTGCTTCATCGATATCGAAGGGGATGCCGTCACGGAGGAGTGGCTTGATGTCATCGCGAAATTCTCGATCCGTTTGTTTGGCCTGGAGATTGAGACGAAACTCCTGCGTGGTGACGCGGTTTCCTTGTGCTGCCAGATACGCCACGCAGGCGGTGACGACCGCGGTTTCGTTAAGTGCGGTGTGGGTGAGCGCGTAATCCAGGTCAAACACATCCCGCCCTTTCTTGCGTTGAAACAAGGCACGGAGTTTGGTGCCCAGCAGTTCCTCCAGTGAAAAACTGGTGATCACCACGCTATCCTGCACCCACCGCGAGGCAACCGAAAATGGTCGAGGCACCAGCACGGTCTGCGCGACATGCTCGCGGGTGTTGATCTCGATTTTCATGCGCTGCGGGCTCTCGGGTGCGCTCTCCGGCTCATAGCGGTACAGCAGCTTCACGGACTGTTGTGTCGCCTTGTATGTGGGCTTGCCCAACCAGGGATCGAGCACCTCACGGATCACACGGACGGTCTCTTTGATCGGGCCGGCGGTGATTTGTACCAGGTCGATATCTTCAGAATACCGCGCCGCGGGCACCAGATACAGCTTGTATAACGCGGTACCACCGCGGAACGCCAGTTGCTGCCGGAGCGCGTCCTGTCTGAACAGGTCGAGGAGCACCCGACTGAGAATTAAATCCTGCTCCACCATAATCGGGTCGCGCCACAGGGCCACTTGCTGCCATTCGGTGATATAGGCCAGGGGAATCATACGTCAGCCTCCACATTGGTATTGACGATAATATGCCAGCGTGCATCACGCGCGCCTTCGCGGGGCGCGTCCGTGCGCAGGGGTTGCCAGACACGGCGCCGTTGCTGCAGGCGATGGGCCAGAGACGCGGTTTTGTCGTCCCAGCCCATGGTTTCCAACAGCCAGCCCAGACGCTGCAATATCGATGTTTCGGTCTCGAGATCGGTCAACGCCGCCAGCCGTTCCGCTTCGATGCGTTCACCGAGTTCCGTCAGGATGGTGGCAGCCAAATCGAGGGAGGGACAGGCACGCGGGTAGCGCAGCAGATCATATGCGGTCATCTCCGGGGTGCTGATTCGGTAGTAACCGGCTGGTGATTTGCGCTGTTCCCAACAGGCAGCGGTAATCTGCTGCTTGTAGTAGCAGTCGATCCGATACGCACCCTTGTGGAGATTGACCACCCGTCGGTCGCGCACCACCTGCGTCACCTG
>Ga0118677_10002414_pt1 | contig 37649 bp, 36 predicted proteins | sample AliMusrvi5mmetaG_FD_86154 | JGI IMG/M metagenome (GOLD analysis project Ga0118677, IMG submission 86154) | reverse complement strand
ACGGGATAGATTCTTCGACCGTGAGACCATTGGCGTCCAATGAGCGCACGCGAAAGGTCGCTTTCTCACCCGGGTGTAGCAGCACTTCCGAGGGGATTACCTGAAGCTGGGTCGCCGGTCCCGCGGTGGGCCACGGTTGCACCTGCGGCGGTTTGGGACACCCCGGATTGTCTCCCTTTGTCCCCCAGCAATAAAGGTGACGCGTGGTTTGCAGGTAAAGCTTGCCGTTATACGCCGCCGGTGTACCGAAACAGCGGCCATCCAGTGCCACGTGACAGAGAATTTCACCCTCCTTCTCCCCCGGCCGGATGATGTAGAACGCTCCCGATGTTCCTGCGTCTGATTCGCCCGTTGTCTTGGAGGCCGGGTCATCGAGCATCGGCACATAGAGCTTCCCGTCCGCGAACAGGGGGCAGGCGTTGCGTTCATCAATGCCTAGCTTCAGCTTCCACTTAATCGTCCCGTTATTAGCATCCACTGAGTACAAGTCTCCGTCCTCTGTGACACCGTAAACTGTATCACCCACGAGGATCGGCGAGCTCATCGAGGAGGAAATCCGCAAGGAGGAGTCGGTCGCCCAGAGTTCCAGTTCCTTGCGCTCGAGTACCACGGGTCCAGCGGCGGAGTTGGCAGGCAGCACGCCGGGCATTTTGAGGGCTACCAGTTGGCCCCGTTCGTAAGGCGTGCCGTAGATAGCGATGACTTTGTCATCATGATGAACGAGCACCGTGCCGTTGATCCCAGCCCGAAACAGGGCCACCCGCCACAGCGGTTCGCCCGTCCGCGCGTTGACACACACCACGCTGCCATCGCCCGTGGCGGCGAAGAACACCCGGCGGCCGCGGTACCAGCCAAGCTGCGGATGCGAATACGAGTTGTCCTTGGGCGGGGCTCCGGGACTCGAGGCCCAGACCAGCGCGCCCGAATTCTTGTCAAAGGCATAAAACCGGTCCGCTCCCGGGCCCTGCGTGCCCCAATTGGCCGTGATCCCTCGGGTGATAACCAGGTCGGCATCGATGAGTGGCGAAGCCGTGCGAGCGTTGGGAAAGGTCAGCCGCCCGAACTCTTCCATCAGCGAATGCTGCCAAAGTGGCTTGCCCCCTTGTGCGAAAGCCGCCAGGATGCCCTGCGTGCCTTGCACATAGACGTTGCCCGTCTCGGGATCAATCGCCGGGCTCGCGGTGGCGTAGCGCAGGTAGATGGTATCGCTTAAGTAATCGTTGTAGAGGTGCTGCCAAAGCTTCTGGCCGGTTTCGGCGTCAAAACATGCTACTCCTTCCTGCAAGTCCGCCCCCTGGCCCTCGTATCCCATGGCAAATAGCTTGCCGTTCGCGATCACTGGGCCCGATTGCCCTGGGAAATCCGCCTGCCACAGTGTCTCCTGGGCCGAAACGCGGTCCGGCAGGCCGGTCTCGCGCGACACTCCACTTTGTTCCGGCCCGCGCCAGCTCAGCCAGCCGCGTGGCGCTCCGGCGCCCGCAGCTTGCGGCAAAGGGCCGGCCAGAGCCCAGCCTGCCAGTCCCAGCGTCGCAACGGACGGGAGGCACCTCTTACACCTTGTTCTTATTGTCATCTTACGTTCCATTCAACCACGAATCCCGCTCCACCCGCTCATGCCGGAGTCGCGGAACCCTGGGGGGAACGTCCATCAAGGTGTATGGTTTTGCAAATGGAGAATGCTAATAACGCACTCCTCCAGGGTTTTAGCCTCCGCTAACGATGCTCCCCTGGCTTATGCCTCACGTATCGCCTGAACCAGAACCATGCAGTATGATAGGGGAGGGTGCCGGCCTCGGGCGCCGTGGCTGGCGTCCTCGCCAGCCACCTTGGAGGGCTTGTCATTACCCACATCTGGAACGGCCTCGGTTGAGAGCAACTTGAGAGCAACTGATGGTGAAAGCTGGGCCGACGTTTTGAAATCCCGTTAGCGGTGGCCCGTAGCCCGTCGCATTGCCGTAGCCGGGCTGATCCGGCCACAGGTCATCCCTACCATTTGGGCCCAACGGTGGTTCGCCGCGGGCGTCGGCGCCGGGACTGCCGCATCGGCCCGCTGCCGGCCTTGCTGAGGCCAGGTCCAAGCCTGGGCCTGGCCAAGCGGTAGGCAACCACTAGGCAACCACTCCGATGTGGAGCGGATCCACATCGGAGTGGTTGCCTACCAGTTGGCTACTGGTTGGCTAGTAATACGCCTGGAGGGGGCCTGAGGGCGGCCTGGAGGTAGTTGGGAGCGAGTTTGGCTCAGGCTCGGGATTCGGGGCGTACCGGCTCAGTGGCTGGAAAGCTATGCGGGCGCCCTCGCCCCTGTCCTCAGCGACCGTTGAAAGGCCCGTGCTTTTGCTGAACCTCAAGTAAGGGCCATACCCCCTCGGGGTGGTAGGCCAGCTTGCGAAACAGCCGCGATAATCTGAGCGCGTCTGACTTGTGGGTCATGACAAGCCTTGGAGGGTGGCGGATTTGAATCACCACCGGGTGACTTGGAGCGTACCGAAGCCACCCGGTGAGGGCGCCGGGCGGCAACGCCCGGGGCGGGCGTGCTCCCCACTTCCAACTAAGTGGATCCGGCTAAGGGCTCCTCCGTGCTATAGGACTCTGGTGAAGCTTTTCTCGTAGCTCGGCGACCGTGGCGGCGTGCTGGGAGTCGAGGGCAAGGTTTTTCGTCTCGTGCGGATCGTCCTGGTAGTCGTAAAGCTCTACGCCGTAGCGACCTCCGTCCCATTCGGTGTAACACCAGCGCTCGGTGCGAAGGGAGCGCCCCAGCCAGCTTTCCCGCGCCACTACACTCAACGCAGGCTTGTCCCAGGCAGCAGTGGGATTACTCAGCAATGGCGCCAGGCTGCGCCCTTCGAGCCCCGGAGGCACGGCCAAGCCGCACAGGTCCACCAGCGTCGGGTAAATATCCACGAACTCCACTATGCGCGGGCAGGCCTGACCAGCAGTCTTTAGGCGCGGGTCCACGATTATCAGGGGCGCCCGAGCTGAAACATCGAACAGCGTGCCCTTGGCCCACATGCCTTTCTCGCCCAAGTGCCAGCCGTGATCGCCCCAGAGCACGATCACGGTGTTGTCGCGCAAGCCTAGCCGGTCCAAGGCGTCCAGCACGATGCCGAGTTGCTCATCCATAAACGAGATGCAGGCGTAATAGGCGGCGATGGCAGCCTTGGCCCGCTCGGGGGTTGGGCGCTCCTCGTAGAACAGGTCGAGATTGTATCGTAGCGCATGGCGCGGGACCAAATCGTCCGCCGAGGGTGTGGGCGCAAAATCCTCGGGCAACGGCATCTTCTCTGGCGGGAACAGGTCAAAGAACTTCTGGGGGACCACCAGCGGCACATGCGGCTTGTAGAATCCGAGGCCGAGGAAGAACGGTTTGGCCGATTGCGCCCATTGCTTGAGCAATTCCAGCGCTTGCTTGGTGTTCTTCACGTCGGCGGGCCACTCGTAGTCCTTCGTGTTGGTTTCCGCGTCAATCTTCTGGTCGTCAGGAACGGGGTGGAAGAGATTCGCCGAGGTCCGGAGCATCTCGACCCAGTGGGTGGGCGGCGGCGCCAGCGTACGGTAAGGCTCCCAGCGGGTCAGGTCGGCCATCATCGCACGGTGGGTTTCCTGCTCCTTGCGGACGGCATCCTCGCCAGCAGACCACGGCTTTGGCTCCGGGTAATGATAGATCTTCCCCCGCAACTGGACCTCATAGCCGCTGGCACGAAAGTGCTCCGTCAGGGTGACCCAGTCACGCCCCAGTAAGGCGGGACGCGCAAAGTCAATCGTATCGGTGGTGGTGGGATACCGCCCCAGCAGGAGCGAGACGCGGGAAGGATTGCACAACGGGAACTGGCAGTAGGCCCGATCGAACTTCACGCCCCGTTGCGCGAGCCGGTCCAGGTTCGGCGTCCTGGCGACGGGATCGCCATAGCAGGCGATGCGAGTGTTGAGGTCGTCCACGGCAATGAAGAGCACGTTGGGCTTGCGAGCGTCGCCTGTGGCACTCGTGATGGCACTTCCGAGGCAGGCGAGCACCAGGAGCGCGCGGATAGTCGCATGCGCAGCGTTTTGCAGTAACAGCGTCAGTCTCGGCACGCTCAATGCATTCATACATCCACCTCTCTCTATAGTCTGCGTGAAAGCGGATCTCATCCTGAAGCCGGTATGCTGGCTTATCAAACCTAATCGATTGCTCTCACTTCGTCTCTGCGTGGCAGACGATGATCAGGCAACATTTGAGGCGGTAGGGTACCGCAAAGGTGCTACTGGGGTGACGTTACGGACTTCCCAAAGTTGTAACTTCACTTGGCTGCTTTCATCTCGGACTGCAGCAAGGAACATGGTGGAAGGAGCACCACCCAGATACGCAGGTTCACTGAGGCGGATAAGGCAGAGGTCGGCGGACGCGGTGATCGGGGAACTGGTCGAAGCGAGCTTTGTTCCAACGCAGGCCGACACAGTGTTAGTCAGTTTTGGCAACACCAACAACGGGGCGATCGCGATGTTCGAACCGCGAGCCTGGACACGGCTGCGGGAGATTCGGTTCAGCTCCCGGCCTGAGTCGAGCGTCAGGCCTCCGTAGGCTGCGTCCGATGCGGAGAGCCCGTCGGCATAGACTGCTCTCAGTTCCGAAGGGTAGTCGAAAAGGCTCGGGGCGTGGCCCACGTACTCCAAAGGAGATAGCGAAAAGTGGTCTCGACTTCGCCGCCACCCGGATAGCGAAAGTCCTCAAGCGGGTTCATCCGCTCGTTATTGTCGAGGGCCGCACCGTAGCCTCGCCGTAGCCTCGCCGGAGACTCCCCGTAGCACCTCTTATCGCCGATAAGAGGTGCTACGGGGAGTCTCCGGCGAGGCTACGGCGCATCTCTGGAGGTATGAGCGGGGGGCATGGGCCTCTGTGGGAGCTAGCGGGCCAGGTGCAGCAGCGACTGCAAGCGGGCAAGGCCGAGGTCGCGCATTTGAAAATGACGCTGACCCCGGATTCCGGCCAGTGGGACCTGGCAGTGGTGCACCTAATGCGGAATGACTTCCTGCCGGAGCTTTCCGTGGCACTGACACACCCGGTGCGAGGAGGGGCGGTTGATTGTCAACTTGAGAGCGGAAGCAGCTCCCGAGGTACTTGGGTCGGTGGTGCATGATGCGCTGGCGGCAGCGGCTAGGAAGTTTTCGACACTGCGGACAACCATGGATGGCCTGGAACAGTTCCGACCGGGCAAGCCGACGCCGACGCACCGGTTTGAAGGGATTGCGGCGTGAGGTGGCCGAGGTGGTTGACCGGTGAGTTCTTTGGCACGTTCCTGCTCGTCTTCTTCGGCTGCGGCAGCGTGTGCGCGGCTGTGACCACCGGCGCACAGGTGGGCGTTTTCCAGGTGGCCATCGTGTGGGGTCTGGGTGTCGCCACGGCCATCTACCTCACCGGAGCGCTGAGCGGAGCGCATCTGAACCCGGCGGTTACGCTAAGTCTGGCCGTGTGGTCGGGCTTTCCGAAAGCCCGAGTGTTCCCCTATGTGGCCGCGCAGCTTTGCGGCGCGTTTGTGGCGTCGGCAGTGCTCTACTTTGTATTCGGTGACGCGCTCAAGCAGTTCGAGCTGACGAACGGCATCAGACGAGGCCAGCCGGGCAGCGAGGCTAGCGCCATGGTCTTCGGGGAGTTCTTTCCGAACCCGGGAGGACATCCGCTCACGCCGGAAGCGCGGCTGCGGATGTCCGCCGTAGCGGCATTCGGGGCGGAGGTCATCGCCACCGCCGTGCTGCTTCTGGTGATTTGCGGCTGCACGGACGAACGGAACACGGCGCGACCCCAGGCACTCACCGCGGCGGCGATCGGCCTGACCGTCACGTTGCTTATCTCCTTGCTGGGGCCACTCACTATGGCCTGCTTCAATCCGGCGCGTGACCTGGGGCCGCGGGTGTTCTCCGCCGTGGCGGGCTGGGGAAACGTGCCGTTCCATGTAAACGGCACCGGCTGGTGGACGGTTTATATCGTTGCCCCGGTGCTCGGCGGGTTGCTCGGGGGCGGAATCTACGCGGCTTGTTTCAAACGGGCCTACGCGGACGTTGCCTGACGAGAGTGGCCCATCCACTGCCAGCTCAGAACAAGCATTTTGTTTCGCCCGCTTTCCTGCAAGGCTCTCGCTAGACAAGCAGCACGCGTGAAGCTTGCCGGTACCCAAGCTCCGGGAATATGCAGCGCGCTATGTCTTCTGAGGGTGCCAAAGCGTTCATCGCCCGGTCGGCCGCCGCAACCGCTTCCGAACGGGCTAATAGCCAGCCCTATACTTGCGAGATTTGTGACATGCTGGGGATAGCCAGACCCGAGCCGACGCGGGAATCCGGCTACGCGTTTGAATACGACGTAACGGAGCACCATCCTGACGGTTCCACCACGAAGGGGCGCATTGATCTGTACAAACGCGGCTGCTTCGTACTGGAGTCCAAGCAGTTCCAGGCGGCCAAGACGGTGGGCAGGTGACGAAACAAGTTTGGGGTTTGACGGGGGGCGCCCGGCTGCTACAGATTTCGTTCGTTGGCGAATTGAGCAAGCAAAATGAAAGACTTCTTGAATATCACAAAAGCGCTGGCGGATGAGAACCGGCTGCGGATGGTGATGGCGCTCCAGGATGGAGAGGTGTGCGTCTGCCAGATTACCCAGTTGATGGGGTTAGCGATGTCCACGGTTTCAAAGCACTTGTCCATTCTTTACCAGGCCGGGCTGGTGAACGCGCGGAAGGAGGGGCGCTGGATGTATTACTCTCTGCCGGGGAAGGCAGCGCCCACCGCGGCACGGGAAGCGGTGGCCTGGGTGCGGCGGTCGCTGGCGGGGAACGAGCGGATTGCCGGGGACGCGAAGCAGTTGCAGAAGGTGCTGGCGATGGATGTGAGCGAGCTATGCAAGCGGCAGGGCGGAAATTGGAGGTGTTCTTTCTCTGCACCGGGAGCTCGTGCCGGAGCCAAACGGCCGAGGGGTGGGCGCGCCACTTGAAGGGCGGCGGGAAACCCCGATCTGGTGATCAAGGGGAGGACGGATGCACTAAGGGCTTTTACTTCAAAACAGGACGGGCTCAGCGAGGCGGTCCGGCGCTGCAATTTATACTTGGAGGCGGGCGCGGACCTGGTGTTCGTGACCGGCGTGAGCACACTGGAGGACATGGGCGTTCTGGTGAAAGGAATCAAGGGGCCGGTGAGCATTCCGGCACTTCCGGAGAGCAGTCCCAGCCAGGTAACCTGGCGAAAGCATCAATAGCCATCGGCTACTCGGTCGATGATCTTAAGCAGGTCCCAGACGGAGCGAACCTTGGGCTTGGCTGTGGGAATCCGGTCGCCATCGCCTCGCTCCGGCAGGGTCAAACGGTTCTGGACCTCGGCAGTGGCGCTGGCTTCGACGCCTTCTTGGCCGCCAAGGCGGTTGGGCCTAAGGGCCTGGTCAGCGGCGTGGACATGACTGCAGAAATGATCACCAAAGCGCGTCAAAACAAGGCGAAGGGTGGGTATACGAATGTCGAGTTCCGCCTCGGCGAGATTGAAAAACTGCCGGTGGCCGATAGATCGGTGGATGTCATCCTGTCGAACTGTGTCATCAACCTCTCGCCTGACAAGCCGCAGGTATGGCGGGAAATCGCACGCGTGCTGAAGCCGGGTGGGTGGGTGGCGGTGTCCGACCTGGCCCTGCTGAAGCCGTTGCCGCCCGCCGTAGCCGAGAGTGTGGAGGCGCTGGTGGGTTGTGTGGTGGGAGCGGTGCTGGTTTCGGAAACCGAACGGATGGTGAAAGAGCCAGGCCTGAGTGAAGTCGTTCTTAGGGCCAAATCGGACCAGATTGACGGTATGGTGCACTTGCAGGACCCGCTGTATCAGAAAATCGTGGCCGAACTGGCCGCCGGGGCGAAGCCGAGCGACTATGTAACGAGCCTGGAGATTACGGCGCGGAAAAACCCATTCGTCAGCCACGATGAGGCCCTGCAACCGGAAGTGGCATGAAGCGGACGGTCGAAACCATCTGGAACGAATTCGCCGCGAAGCTGGGTCGGTTCATCGCCGCGCGCGTGGCTGACCCGGCGACAGCGGAGGACATTTTGCAGGATGTGCTTCTCAAGATTCAGAGCCGGCTCGGCCAGCTCCAGGATCCGACGAAGCTGCAAGGCTGGCTCTACCTCGTGGCGCGCAACACCATCATTGACCACCACCGCACGCGTAAGGAAACGACCGAGGTGCCAGAGTCGCTGCCCGCCGAGCCACCAGAGCACGACGCCGAGGTGGAGGAGCTAAAAGCTGCGTTTCGCCGCATGATTCACAGTCTGCCGGAGCTTTATCGCGATGCGCTGGTGCTCACCGAGTTCGAAGGATTGACGCAGAAGGAAATGGCGGAGCGGCTGGGCATCTCGCTTTCCGGGGCGAAGTCGCGGGTGCAACGCGGGCGGGAGCAGTTGAAGCAAATGCTGCTAGATCGCTGCGAGTTCGAGTTCGACCGGCTCGGCCGGATCATTGACTGCAAGCCGCGCACGAAAGATGCCTGCCAGGAATGCGCGTAGCAACAAAGGGAAGGAAAGGACGATGGACAGCCGCCGCGTTGCCACAGCAGGCTGGGATGGCGTCGCCCAGGTTTGGGATGCGAGCACCGGCCGGCCCATCGCCCCCCCGTGAAGAGGGCAGGACCTCCCATCATCGGTAATTGGATCGAGAGGATGGTCTTCAGCCCGGACGGTCGGCGCATCGTGAATACGGACAGCGACAAGACCGCGCGCATCTAGGATGTCGAAGCGGGCGCACCGGTGGCTCCGCCACTGAGGCACAACGGAGCGGTTTTTATGCGGCCTTCAGCCACCGTGGCCGCTACGTGATCACGGCCAGTTAAGTCCAGACCGCAGGCGTCTGAGACGCGACGAGCGACCAATCCGTCACTCCCCCGCTCGCCTACGATTGCATGGTCGGGTGTTCCTTGCACCGGCTGGGAGCTTGTCTGGAGTTGCACCCGCAGATCCTCGAAGACACCAAGGAGGCTCAAGCACTGTGAGGCAGCTCAACGGTGCAGGCGGAGTATTTCGAACGGCGGGAGCGGGTGGCACGGGGGTGGTCCAAAATCGCGGGGCGTCGAGCGCGGAAGCGCCGCGCGAACCGTCCTAGCCGCTGATTTCGGCGACCTCGAAAAAAGGAGGAAATCGGGGTTGACGTGAATATACCTTTATAGGAATATACGTGCGATTGCATTAATGAACCTGGTCCAAATCTACCGGTGCCTGTGTGACAGGACGCGGCTGCGCATCCTGCATCTGCTAAAGCAAGGGCCGCTGTGCGTCTGTCATTTCCAGAATATTCTGCAACTGCCGCAAGTGGCGGTGTCCAAGCATCTGGCCTATCTGCGCCGAACCGGGATGGTGGAAGCGCGCCGTCACGAGCAGTGGATGATCTATTCGCTTCCGGCCTCCCCGGATCGGGAACTCGATCTGCAACTGCGGTGCTTGCAGGACTGTGTACAAACGGAGCCCGTCTTCCGCAGCGACCTTCGGCGTTTGAAGGCGTTGGGGCCGAAGTGCAATTGGGTTCCTCAGGCCGTCGAACCCTCAAGGGCTGCGAAGATGGCGGGAACCAGTAATTGCCGTCCGGCGCAGCGTGCGGCATGAAACCCACGGTTCTGATTCTTTGCACCGGCAATTCGTGCCGGAGCCACCTGGCGGAGGGCATCCTGCGCGCAGCGGCGGGTGATTTGATCGAGGTGCAGAGCGCCGGCTCGAAGCCGGCGGGTTACGTGCACCCGCTGGCCCTGGGTGTGATGAAGGAGATCGGTATTGATATTTCAGGCCATCGGTCCAAGCACCTGAGCGAGTTTCTTCAACGACCTGTTGAAACGGTGATCACGGTGTGCGGCAGTGCCGATCAGGCGTGCCCGGTGTTTCCAGGCCAGGTGAACCGCTATCATTGGGGCTTTGATGATCCGGCCCATGCCACCGGCACGGAGGAAGAGAAGCTGGCGGTGTTTCGGCGGGTGCGTGACGAGGTGAAAAAGGTCTTTGAGGCGTACGCCGCCGGGCGGAAGGACCAGGCTGGGAGCAAGGTATCTGTATGAAAAGTGCGGCATTGTCAAAAACGGCAGAAGATGTTCGGAAGGCAGTGCGCGAGGGCTATGGCCAAATAGCCAAACGCGGCGGCTCGTGCTGCGGGCCGACGCCGACGTGTTGCGGCTCCGCACCGGCAGCTTCCGAGAACCTGGCCAAGCATATTGGGTATAGCATGGAAGAGCTGGCCGCGCTGCCCGAAGGGGCGAACATGGGTTTGTCGTGCGGGAATCCGAACGCCTTGGCCGCGTTGCAGCCTGGCGAAGTGGTGCTGGACCTGGGCGCAGGCGGCGGATTCGACGTGTTCATCGCCGGGAAGAAGGTTGGAGCGACAGGGCGGGCGATTGGAGTGGACATGACGGCGGAGATGCTGGGCAAAGCGCGCCAGAACATCGCCGCCTACCGGGAGCGGACGGGGCTGGATAACGTTGAGTTTCGGCTGGGTGAAATCGAGCATCTGCCGCTGGCCGACGGCAGTGTAGATGTAGTTGTCTCCAACTGCGTCATCAATCTTTCTCCGGACAAGCCGCAGGTATGGCGGGAAATCGCGCGGGTGCTGAAGCCGGGCGGGCGGGTGGCGGTATCGGACCTGGCGCTGCTGAAGCCGCTGCCGGCGGGCATTATCGAGAGTGTGCAGGCGCTGGTTGGCTGTGTGGCCGGGGCGGTGCCGGTGCCGGAGACGGAGCAGATGGCCAAGGCCGCGGGCCTGAGGGACATCGTGACGAAATCCAAGCCGACGTACATTGAAGGCATGGTGGACTGGCAGGACCCGCTCTACCAAAATATCGTCGCCAATCTGCCTGCCGGAGACAAGCCGAGCGATTACGTCACCAGCCTGGAAATCACGGCGAGGAAATAGGCATTGAATTTGGCCCGCAACGCATCGCCGCGGCGCGGCGCGTGTTGAGGGCCGGCAGTAGAAAAGAAGTAACCGAGTCAAGACAACAGAGACAAACAAATGAAAACAGCAGCAGCCATCAGCATTATAGCCGCGGCGGTCGGCCTTTATGGGGCCGTAGCGCAAACCGGCCAAAGCACCCCGCCCAAACCAGCCGCAGCGGCCGCACGCACCGCCAATACCGGAGCGTTGGCCGTGCGTCAGGCCGCCGAGGCCAAGCAATACCTCTTCGCTTTCATCTACGAGGAGAACAACGAGGCGACGCGCGACGCGCGCAAGACGTTCGACGCGGGCGTGGCGAAAATAACCCCGGCAGCCAAGTCGGTCGCAGTGGACCGCAGTGACCCGAACGAGAAGGAGATGGTCGAGCAGTTCAAGCTTGAGGCGGCCCCGATGCCCCTGGTGCTGGCCATTGCGCCCAACGGGGCGGTGACTGCCGGGATCAAAGGGGCGGACCTTACCGAAGCGCGGCTCCTGGATGCTGTCGCCAGCCCGAGTATGGAACAATGCTTGAAGGCGCTGCAGGAGCGCAAGCTCATCTTCATCTGCTTGCAGAACGCCAACACGAAAGCAAACGACCGCGCCATGAAAGGTGTCAATGAGTTCAAAGCCGATGCGCAGTATGCCGAAGAGACCGAGATAGTCAAAGTGGACCCGAGCGACCCCAAGGAAGCCAAGCTGCTCGCACAACTCAAAGCGGACCCGAAGGCGAAAACGGCCAGCACTGCTCTCCTGGCCCCGCCCGGCATGATCGTTACGAAGGTTGACGGGGCCACGTCCAAAGCCACGCTGGAGGCCTCGCTGAAGAAGGCCATGGCGGCGTGCAGCGGCACTCCGGGCTGCTGCTCTCCACCAAAGTAAGAAGCGCCTGTTACGCCCATGAAACTCCAAACCCTGGTTTGGCGCGAAATCTTCGAGCGCAAGAACCAGTTGGCCACGAGCTTTGTCGCCATTCTGCTGGGTGTGAGCGTCATCGTGGCGATGAAGAACATTACCTTCTATTCCGAGAAGGCGGTGGCCTACCAGCTCGATGCGCTGGGGGCTAACATCCTGGTGCTGCCGAAGTCCGCCTCGCTGCAGGACTATTACAGCGCCGACATGCAGAGCGACGAGTTCCCGGAGGAATACGTTAAGCGGCTCACAACCTCCGACCTCCAGGGCCTGGACAACCTCTCACCGAAGTTCTCCATTCCCGTGGAAGTAATGGGCCGGCGCTATATTCTCACCGGCATCCTGCCCAAGAACGAGTTCCAGGCCAAGGCGGCCTGGCAAACCGTGAGCATCTTCACGCGGCCCGAAGCATGCGGCGTGGCGGTGGACGTGCCGGGCCTGGCGGCGCCCGCCAAGGAAACCCTCGTCCGCAAGCGCGTCGTTCAAGCCCTTGGCACCAACGAGCTGCTGATCGGCGCCGACATGGCGGCGGCGCTCAAGCTGACCGAAGGCGGAACCATCCAGCTCATGGGGAGGTCATTCAAAGTGAGCGCAGTGCTCCCGCAAACGGGCACGGTGGACGACGCGCGGGCTTTCACTCACCTGCACACGGTCCAGCAGATGGCCGGGAAAGGCGCGGTCGTCAACGCCATTGAGGTTGTCGGCTGCTGTCAGCAGATTTCGCAGGGTCTGGTGCAGAAGATCAACCAGCTCCTGCCGCACGCCAAAGTGGTGACGATCACCCAGATTGTGGATACCCAAATCAAGACCAACCGCATGATGAGCCGGCTCTCCTTGCTGTTCCTGACCATCATCGTGCTCGTCGGCGGGGCCAGCATCGCCAACTACATGTTCGCCAACGTCTTTGAGCGCCGGCGCGAAATCGGAACGCTGATGGCCCTCGGCGCCAGCTCGCATGTGGTGCTGCGCATGTTCCTGCTCAAGGCGGTTTGGCTGGGTCTGGCCGGCGGGGTGGGTGGCTACGTTCTGGGCACCGCCATGGCTGCGATCCTGGGTCCGCGCGTGGCGGGCGTGCCCGTGTTTCCGATGCTGACGCCGCTTTTGTGGGCGGTGGGAGTGGCCGTGCTGGTGTGCGTGGCGGCAACCTTCCTGCCCGCTCGCCGGGCCGCGCGGCTGGATCCCAGCGCGGCGTTGCAGGAGATTTAACATGATAGCCCTCCAATCCGTCGGCAAACACTTTCAGCACCGCGGCAAATCGGTTGCCGCACTGGCCAACGTCACGCTCCAAATTGGCAAGGGCGATTTCGTGGCGATCATTGGCCCGAGCGGGAGCGGGAAGAGCACCTTTCTGCATCTGGTGGGCGGGATGCTGTCGCCCACGGAAGGCAAGGTGCGCATCGAAAACGAGTCCCTCTACGACCTGACCTCGGACCAGCGCTCGGCGCTTCGGAAGAAGAAGATCGGTTTTGTGTTCCAGACCTTCAACCTGGTGCCATACCTGACGGCGCTGGAAAACGTGCAGGTGCCGCTGGTGCTGGCCGGACGCGGCGAAGAGGAGCAGCAACGCCGGGCAGAGTCGCTGCTCGGGCGAGTCGGCTTGTCCGACCGGCTGGACCACAAGCCGTCCGAGTTAAGCGTTGGCCAGCAACAGCGCGTGGCGCTGGCGCGGATGCTGGCCAATGATCCCGCGCTCATCCTCGCCGACGAGCCAACCGGGAATCTCGATCCCGAAACGTCCGCCAGCATTATGGACTTCCTTGTCGAACTCAACGGTGAGGGCCGCACCATTGTCATGGTCACCCATGATCTGCGCGTGGCCGACCGGGCCAGGCGAGCGTTGCGACTGGTGAACGGTTCGATTCAAACGGACGGGTGCGCGCGGCCGCTGCCCGGGACAAGCCCGTCCTCAAAAGAAGAGAAAGCTCTTTCGATCGATTGAATTATGAAACAGTTTCAGGTTTACGATCCCGCGATGTGCTGCTCCAGCGGCGTTTGCGGCCCGGATGTGGATCCCGCGCTGGTGCAGTTCGCTGCGGATTTGAAATGGTTACAAGAGCAAGGCGTTGAGGTCCGGCGATTCAACCTCTCCCAGAATCCAGCGGCGTTTGTAGAGAACGAACTTGTCAAACAGGCGCTTACGGAAAAGGGGGAAGCGGCTCTGCCGATGATCCTGGGCCAGGACAAAATTCTTTCCACCGGCCGTTATCCCGAACGAGGCGAGCTCCGCGCGTGGGCGGGCCTGGGTCACGCCGAAGCCAGTATCTACTCGGCAGCCGTGAATGAACTGGTCGCCATCGGCGCGGCTATCGCCGCGAATTGCGAGCCCTGCCTCAAGTATCACTACCGCGAGGCGCAGAAACTTGGGGTATCCAAAGGCGACATGGTTCGCGCCGTGGAGATGGGGGCCAAGGTCAAAGACTCGCCGCACCAGGCCATCCTCAAGCTGGCTCATCGGCTCACTGGCTCGACTCTAACCATTTCGATAACGCAGGCGGACCCCTGCTGTGGAGCGCAAGAAGTGGTAGGAGAGGATGCGGGGGGCGGCAAGTGCTGTGGCTAACCGGCGTGTTGTTCGCCAGCTCTTAGAGGAGAAGAGAGGTGAGCGAACCTTCTAACGAAAGATCTCTGGCTCGCTTTCTCGCAGCGCCGACCCGTTTTCTGTTCTTTACGGGCAAGGGCGGCGTAGGAAAGACATCGCTCGCTTGCGCGGCGGCGGTAGCCCTGGCTGATGGGGGCAAGCGGGTGCTTCTGGTCAGCACCGACCCAGCCTCGAACCTCGACGAGGTGCTGGGACAGAAGCTTAACGGAGCCCCGACGGTGATTCCGGGAGTGGATGGCTTGCAGGCTTTGAACATCGACCCTGAAGCCGCCGCGCAAGCTTACCGGGACCGGATCGTGGGGCCCTATCGGGGCAAGCTGCCGGAAGCCATTGTGCGAACCATCGAGGAACAGCTTTCCGGCGCCTGCACGACGGAGATCGCCGCCTTCGACGAGTTTGCCCGGCTGTTGGGCGAGCCGGCGGCGACGGCGGAGTTTGACCATGTGATTTTTGACACCGCGCCCACCGGCCACACGTTGCGGCTCATGACGTTGCCCACCGCGTGGACCGGCTTTCTGGAGCAGAACACCTCGGGCACTTCGTGCCTGGGACCTCTGGCGGGCTTGCAGAAACAGCGGGCGATTTACGAACGCTCGGTCGCGGCCCTGGCGGACGGGCAGCGGACTACGCTGGTGCTGGTGAGCCGCCCGCAGAAAGCGGCGCTCGACGAAGCGGAGCGCACCAGCGGCGAGCTCGCCGCCATCGGGGTCCGGAATCAGCGGCTCATTATCAACGGCGTCTTTCACGCCTGCTGCGCGGAAGACAAAGTGGCTGTGGCGCTGGAAAAACGCGGCACGAGCGCCTTGCACCTCAAGAGCGACTTCCTTTCATGCGTGCCCGTCTCAGAGGTGGCGTTGCGGCCGCACAATCTTCTTGGCATCCCCGCCTTGCGCGAGCTCGCTAAATCGCGGGAACCGACGGCGCCCGGCCCAAACGGTCATCCGGCCGAGCTGCCGACGCTGGAGACTCTCTCAGAGCTGGTGGACGACCTGGCGCGCGCGGGGCGGGGCGTCATCATGACGATGGGGAAAGGCGGCGTCGGCAAGACCACGATTGCTGCGGCTATCGCTACGGAACTGGCGCGGCGGGGATTTCGTGTTCATCTGAGCACTACGGACCCAGCCGCGCATGTCGCCGCCGCAGCAGGGAAACAGGCCGGGATGGAGATCAGCCGAATTGATCCGCAGGCCGAAACCAAAGCCTATGTGGACCAGGTGATGGCAACGGCCGGCAAAAACCTCGATGCCAGCGCGCGCGCATTGTTGGAGGAGGACTTGCGCTCCCCATGCACGGAGGAAATCGCCGTGTTTCGCGCGTTCGCGCGCATCGTGGCCGGAGGCGAGGACCGCTTCGTAGTGCTGGACACTGCTCCGACGGGGCACACGTTGCTGCTGCTGGACGCCACCGAGGCCTACCACCGAGAAATCGCACGGAAAGCCAGCGACCTGCCCCAGGACGTGCAGCGGTTGTTGCCTCGCTTGCGCGACCTGCGCTTCACCAGGGTGCTGGTCGTCACTCTGCCCGAAGCCACGCCGGTCCATGAGGCGGCGGCGCTTCAGACGGATCTGAGGCGGGCGCAAATTGAGCCCTTCGCGTGGGTCATCAACCAGAGCATTGCCGGGGCGCAAACGCGAGACCCCGTGCTGCTGGCTCGGGGCAGGGACGAGGCGCCGCATATCCGAGAGGTCAGCGGCAGGCTCTCTAAACGCACGGCGATGGTGCCGTGGGTGCCTGAGGAGCCCGTCGGCCCGGAGAGACTCCGGCAGCTCTTTGAACCTGCAACTGTGGATTAACGAATCAATAAATATGACAACTTACGTTTACGAGACCGTAACCCAGAAGCGCGGGCAAAAGGCGCGCTATTACGAAATCAAACAGGCGATGGATGCCGAACCACTCACCAGGCATCCCGAAACCGGCGAAGCGAATCGCTGAGTCGTGCTGGGCGGATTTGGCACGCTGAGTTCGAAGAGGAGCGTCAATGCCGCTTCGGCGTGCGGATGCAAGCCGGGAACGTGCTGCGGCTGATTCAACCTGCAAAACAAGGAGTAGCATGAGCAAAAACAAAGTCCTGTTCCTCTGTACGTCGAACTCGGCGCGCAGTCAGATGGCAGAGGGCCTGCTGCGGAAATATGCAGGGGACCGGTACGAGGCACTAAGCGCGGGGTTGGAGCCTACAACGGTCCATCCCTTGGCCATCCGGGCAATGAGCGAGGCAGGCATCGACATCTCTAGCCAGCGCTCCAAGAGTGTGAAGGAGTATCTCGGCAAGAAACCTCTCGGCCATCTGATTTTTGTCTGCGCAAGGGCCGAGAAGAACTGCCCTTACCTCTACCCGCCGCTGGCCCCGGAATCGTGGCCGTTCGAGGACCCGGCGGCCTGGCAAGGGAGTGAGGAGGAGCGCCTGGACAAGTTCCGGCAGGTGCGCGACCAGATTGAATCGCGCATCAAAGCGTGGCTAGCTGCGCACCCGTGAATCCGTCGCCATGAATGATCCTCTTGTTGCTGCTATGGATGTTCCTCCTTCCGAGAAGAAACGCCTCGGCTTCTTTGAGCGATACCTGACGGTGTGGGTGTTCTTGTGCATGGTGGCGGGGGTGGCGTTCGGCAACGCACTGCCAGAGGCGACGGCGGCGCTGAGCAAGGTGGAATTCGGGCAGGGGTCGCAAGTGAACGTGCCGATCGGGGTGCTCCTGTGGCTGATGATTTACCCGATGATGTTGAAGGTGGATTTCGGGGCCATTGGTGGAATTGCGCGGCGGCCAAAAGGGCTGGTGGTGACACTGTTCGTGAATTGGCTGGTGAAGCCATTCGGGATGGCGCTGCTGGCGTGGGTGTTCATGCAGCATGTCTTTGCGGCGTGGATTGACCCGGAGACGGCGCGGGGCTATACGGCGGGGCTCATTATCCTGGCGGCAGCGCCCTGCACGGCAATGGTGTTTGTGTGGTCGTATCTGACGGACGGCGACCCGGCGTATACGCTGGTGCAGGTGGCGGTGAACGATTTGATCATGCTGGTGGCATTCGCGCCGATTGTGATGTTTCTCTGCGGAGTGGCCCACGTGGTGGTGCCCGCCAAGGTGCTGATTACCTCCGTAGTGGTGTTCATCGTGATTCCGCTGATGGCGGGGTGGCTGACGCGGACGGCGTTGCTGAAGTCGCACGGGAAGGAGTGGTTCGAGGGGAAGTTTCTGCCGAAGTTTCATCCGGTGATGATTGGGGCGCTGCTGCTGACACTGGTGCTGATCTTCGCATTCCAATCGAGGAACCTGACGAGCCGGTGGGTGGCGGTGCTGCTGATTGCGGTGCCGATTATCGTGCAGGTGTATTTCAACTCGGGGCTGACGTATCTGCTGATGCGCTGGTTCCGGGTGGAGCACAATGTCGCCTCTCCCGGGGCGCTGATTGGGGCGAGCAACTTCTTCGAGCTGGCCGTGGCGGTGGCGATCACGTTGTTCGGAGCGGATTCGCCCGCGGCGCTGGCGACGGTAGTAGGGGTGCTGGTCGAGGTGCCGGTGATGTTGTCGGTGTGCGAGGTGTGCAACCGGACCCGGGGATGGTATGGGCAGGCTACGGGGGAGGGTTGAAACGCTGAAAAGCAGAAGGCTGAAATCAAAGCGGCAGTGGGTGAGGGATGGGGCGGGGGGAGGCGCGGCGGAACGCGCGGAATTAAGGTTCCCGAGTCTGCTACGATATCCCGCCGCGCTCCGCCTAGCATCGGGGTGCGCTCTGCGTGCACCATGCGGTCATTCTTTCTTCCGGGCGGTGCAGATGGCTTGGGTGATCTTGCCTGCATTAGCCAGTTGCTGCATGAGCACCATCTCGCCCGCCATCACCTGCATCACTGAGTCTTCCCTGCCACATTCAAAGCGACTACCCCGCCGATAATAGCGAGCAGGCCAATGACCTTCAGCATTGTGACCGGCTCCCGGAAATACAAAACGCCAATGCACGCAATCAAAGCGACGCCAATTCCACTCCAAAACGCGTAGGCCACGCTCACATCAATCCGCTTCAACGCGAGCGTCAGGAAGTAGAAGCATACACAGTAGAAAACGACCATCAACACAGCCGGGACAGTCCTGGTGAAGCCAGCCGACAGCTTCATGCAAGTTGTCCCCGCAACCTCAAACAAGATGGCCAAGGCCAGATGGATCCAGTGCATTTCGTAACGCCTGTGGGTGGCGGGAAGACCTGGTTTTGCGAGCAACCAGGTTCCCCGGTGCGATGGTGGCTTCCAGGATGACTTGCCCGAGTCAATCCGCGCGAGTCACTGCTTCTTCCGGGCGACGAAGACGGCCTGGATGAGCTTGCCCGCATGAGCCAGTTGCTGCGTGAACACCATCTCGCCGCCCAGCGCTTGCATCAGCGCCATATCAAACCCGATGATCCGCAGCGCGTCGTAGGTGAGCTGTTTGTTCAGCATGTCCAGGTAAAGGTCCACGCACGGCGCGAATCGCCCGGTGTCCTCGGCCAATTGCACTTTGCAGCCATTGGCAACCAGCAGGTCCTGATAACCCTTGAGGTCCTGGATGTTGGGGAACTTCATGAAGCCTAGAAGCCGGTCCGCCTCCTGCTGGGACAGCCCGGTCGGTCCTTCGATCCAGTCGGTGAAGGCGATAAGGCCGCCCGGCTTCACCAATCGCGCCGCCTCGGCGATCAGCTTGGGTTTGTCCACCACGTAGCACCAAGCGTCCTCGCCCCAGACAAAATCAGCGCTGCCGGACAGAAGGCCAGTGGCGCAGACATCAGCCAGGGTGAAACTGATTTGCTTACCCAGCCCCAAGGTCTGGCAGCGCTGGATCCCGCGCTCAACCACCTTGGTGGTGGCATCCACACCCCGCATGGACGCCACGCCGCAGAACTTCACCAGGAAGCGCATGCCGGCCCCTGTGCAGCAACAAAGGTCAACCCCTTGCATGTCGGCGCCGATGCCGGCGCGCTTGGCCAAATCCATGGAGGATTGGAAACCGCCGATGTGGATTTGCTCCCCCATTACCAGCTCCCACAAATCCCCCTCGGGACCGCCATACACTGCCTGCACATTCTCCAGTCCGATATTCTTGATTGTTTTCATAGTTAACTCGTTTGGTTGCTGTCGTTCCGGTGGTATTTAGAACTCATACTTGGTTGTGATGCCGAAGACCGCATTGGCGACGTGGTTCGCCACTGTGCCAAAGTGCCCGTAGCCCACGGCGATCGTCATGTGCGGGGTAATCACATACCCGGCGTCAATGGTCCACCAGTTACTGGGTGCGCCAATGAGACCAGGAACCGGAGTGAAGCTTCCGGGTTGCTGTTTGTATTCGGCGGCCAACATGAACTTGTCCGTGAGCAACACCACGACGCTGCCCTCGAAGACAAAGCTGTATTCGTCGGTGAAACCCAACAAGCCGATCTCCGCGCTTTTGGTCGCCCGTCCGCCCAGGTTGATGAGCACCGGCCGGGGCAGAAAGGTCAGCATCTTGGAACCGTATAGTGTGAAATCCAACCCCTGGTTGTCCGAGAGGCCAATGGCGGTCAGACCGCCGCCAAGCTGGTTGTTAATCTGGCTGATGCCGTCGTTGTATTTGTAGTGAATCCCGGCGGTGATCGCGGGCACCCAATTTTGCCCGAATTCTCCTTCTTGCAGGATTTCCAGCCGGGCGTTGGCGTTGTATAGGGCCAGGTTGTCGTCAATGGTCGGCCCCCCTTGGGCCTTGATCGCCGTGGGCAGGTCGCCCAGGTTCAATAAGTCATAGCCGAAGCCCAGCTCCAGGCGCTTCCAAGGAGTCTCGGTCAGTGTCAGCGCCATCAGGTCCCGTCCGTAGCCCATATTAATGTAGCCGAAGCCGATGCTGGGCCGACCGACCGGCTCGCCGTTGCGTGGCGGATTGACCAGGTAGGCTGACAGCGTGGAGAAGACGCCGCCGTTGCCTTCGATCTCGTGAAGTGGCAGCGGCATCGGTTTCTCGGCCTTCGCGGTCGAGTCTCCTGGATTGCCGGAGGGGGAGTCCGCCTCGACGGGCGGTTTGCTGGGGGAAGTGGGAGAAGGGGAGGAGGTTTGGGACGGGCTGTCGGCGGGGTCAGCCGCGGAGGCCGTCCAGGCCAACGCCGAAGCGAAGGCCAGCGAAGTGATTCGAATAGGAGCGTTCAGGGGGATTCCTTTCTTTGGGGTTAACTAACGGGCACTGCGCGGCCGCAGCCGACGTCAAACAACACCCCGCCGCCGTGACCGGGTGAAGGTCGGATGTTCGCGAGTGGCACACAGAGCGTTCGAGCTCCTGCATGGGCCGAGTCTGCGAATTGCCGCCGCGGGAACGCAACCCGAAATTATGCGACCGACCAGGTACAAGTGGCGCTACTTATATGTATTCGATACGGCGAAATACCACTTGCGGCGGCAGCCGCTTAGGCGGAGGTTCAGTATCATTCAGGGGGAATTCCCGTAGCCAATCAATTGCATTGTGAACGAAGCGGAAAGGCAGGCTACATGAGCAAACGGATTATGGATCTGATTCCTTGGCTGGCGGTTTTGTTCTGCCTGAGCCTGGCCCCGGTGGTCAAAGCAACCGATGCCGCGGCCTCGGCGAACACTCCCCACTCTCGGGTGACAGCCACCCCACCTAAACTGCCTGAGCAGGATATCTGGCTGCGCTGGAAACTCGCGCACGATCAGCACAAAGCCGCCAGGGAATCCAAGTTGAAGCACGCCCCAGCATCAGCCACCCAAGCCTCGGTGCCGAGCCGCGACGTAGGCAAGCCTGCTAGCCCAGACCGGCCCGCCAAATAGGCCCCGCCACGGGACAGTCGCCGCAAACGGACCGCTGGAGAGCCTGCCATTCAGAGGAATGCGCCGCCCCGGAGTGCGCAGCAGAATGCTTGCACCCATGCAAGCTGGTAAATGAGGGCGCCAGCTTTCCGATCCTCGGCCGCAGGGGTTAGATGCCAGCGGCGGTTACGCTGTGGCGCTGCCCGCGCCTCGATGCCAATTCTTGTTCGGCCCACGGCCCGGGCAGAACGTCGCTTTCCGAGTCTTCATTCAGTTGGTCCGCCGAAGCCTGGGTTGAATTCTCCGGGCGGCCCCAAGCGTTTTCACAGTTGAACCACTTCTTCACGGTCGTCAGAAACACGCCGCAGCAGGCTCGCCGAATCACTCGCTCGACGACTCGCGGCAAGAGCCGGGCAAAAAGACGGTTCCAAAAGGACGGCAGTCCAGAGGCCAGCACAATCAGATCGACGTTCCCCTCCGCTGCTTCCGCGAGGATCTCCTCAGCCGGTTTGCCGAAGCGGACGCGGGTTATCGTGGGGACGCCCGGACGCAAACATCTTCTAGCCAGACGCTCCAGATGCCAATGGGCCTCTTGGCCAAATTGCTCATAGACGCGATTCTCGGGCGCCGCAATACTCAAACTCACCACGTGAAGCAGGGTCACTCTGACGGCGCTCTGTTTGGTCAGACCATTGACGACCGAGAACACTTCAAGCGGACATTTCCTGAGGTCCAAGGGGAGGAGAATGCGCTCCGTCTTCATGGTCGATCCTCAGCGAGAGCCAGCCATCGCGGTACGGCGATCACCCATTGCGATTGCGTCGAGCGCCAGGTTCAATCGCAGCACGTTCACACCTGGGTCGCCGAGAATGCCGAGGTCGGCGGGATCCGTGTTTTGCTGTATGAGTTCGCGCACCTTTTCGATGCTCAAGCTACGGGCCTTGGCGACGCGGTCGGCCTGGAGGAGAGCGTTCTCTATGCTGATGTGGGGGTCGAGGCCGCTAGCGGAGCCGGTGACGGCGTCTGCGGGCACAGGAGCGTTGGTCCCCAGGCCGTTTTGGGTGCGATAGTCGGAGACGTTTTGGGCGACGGCGTCGCGCAGCTTCTGCGAGGTCGGTCCCAGATTGCTGCCGCTTGAGCTGGTGGGATCGTAGCCTTTCCCCGCCGAGGAGGGTCGGGGATGAAAATACTTATCGGCGGTAAACGGCTGGCCAATCAGCCGGGAACCACGGACCACGCCGCCGGCGTCCACAATGAGGCTGCCGTTGGCTTTCGCAGGGAAGAGAACCTGGGCGATGCCAAACACGAGCAGTGGGTATAGACCGCAGCAGACTACGGCAAGAGCCAGCGTGGCGACGGCGGCCTGGCGGAGTTCGAAGAGCATTGTTTTCATAGAGAAGTTAGATGAGTTAAGGAAGTTAAAGCCTGAAATGGGCTGGCATTGGGCTCAGACGAACCTTATGGCGGTGATGAGGAGGTCGATAAGCTTGATGCCGATGAACGGGATGATGACACCACCCAGGCCATAGATGAGCAGGTTGCGCTGGAGCATCGCAAGCGCGCCGATGGGCGTGTATTTAACACCCCGAAGGGCCAGCGGGATCAATGCCACGATGATGAGCGCATTGAAAATAACCGCGCTCAAAATGGCGCTGGTCGGGCTGTGCAAATGCATGACATTGAGCGGAGAAATGGCAGGGAACGTCCCCATTAGCATGGCGGGAATGATCGCGAAGTATTTGGCTACGTCATTCGCGATGCTGAACGTGGTCAAGGAACCGCGCGTGATCAGGAGCTGCTTCCCGATTTCCACGATCTCTATGAGCTTGGTCGGATTGCTGTCGAGGTCCACCATGTTGCCGGCCTCGCGGGCGGCCTGGGTGCCGGTGTTCATGGCCACGCCGACGTCGGCTTGAGCGAGCGCCGGGGCGTCGTTGGTGCCGTCCCCCGTCATGGCGACGAGATGGCCGGCCTCTTGTTCCATCCGAATGCGCTTTAACTTGGCTTCGGGGGTCGCCTGAGCGATGAAGTCGTCCACGCCAGCTTCGGCGGCAATGGCGGCGGCAGTCTGGGGGTTGTCGCCCGTAATCATGACCGTCCGGATCCCCATCTTGCGCAGATGCGCAAAGCGCTCCTTGATGCCGCCCTTGACCATGTCCTTGAGCTGGACCACCCCCAGCACTTCACAGCCTTCGGCGACGACGAGAGGAGTGGCCCCGGCACGGGAGATCTCATCCACGGCCTGGCTGACGGCTTGCGGAAACTTGCCGCCCAATTGGTCCACGTAGGTGCGCATGGCCTCGGCGGCGCCCTTGCGAATGCTTCGAACCGGAGCGACAACCGCCACGGTTGCTTTCGCGGCGGTCCTTGAACCAGTTAGAATAGGTGCAGTCACGACGGCTGTGGCGTACGCTGATTCCTGGGCTGGCGCGCGGACATTCTTGTCCGCAGCAACTTTTGGACGCGTATTGGCGCCGACTGCACGCAGTTGCTCTTCCGACGCTGCTGCGGACAGGAATGTCCGCGCGCCGGGCATCGCCTCCTTGGCTGAAACCGATGTAACCGACGAGGTGGCTCCGGAGGGAATTGGCCCGCGACCGTTTCCACCGCGAGCCTCGAATTTCCCCGTTCTCGGCTCGGTGGTGGTGTGCTCCGCCTCTTCGAAGAAGTCCACTCCGCTCATACGCGTTTGGGCGGTGAACGGCACAAACCGGGCATGCGGCTCGGCGACTTCTCGTCCCCGGAGTTTGAACTGTTGCTTGGCGAGCACGACGATGGAACGGCCCTCAGGCGTCTCGTCGGCCAAGGAGGCCAGTTGCGCGGCGTCCGCTAGGCGCTCCGACGGCACACCCGGCGCCGGTATGAACTCGCTCGCCATACGGTTGCCCAGAGTGATGGTGCCGGTCTTGTCGAGCAACAGCACATCCACGTCCCCTGCCGCCTCGACCGCGCGCCCGCTCATCGCCAGGACGTTCCGTTGAAGCACCCGGTCCATGCCAGCGATGCCGATGGCGCTCAGCAAGCCGCCGATGGTGGTAGGAATCAGGCAAACCAGCAGCGCGATCAGGACAGGGACGGAGAACACTACCCCCGAATAAATGCCGAAGGGCTTTAGCGTCACACAGACCAGCAAAAAGATGACCGTGAGGGCCGACAGCAGGATGGTGAGGGCGATTTCGTTGGGCGTCTTCTGCCGTTGCGCACCTTCGACCAGCGCGATCATCCGGTCAAGAAAGCCGTGGCCCTTCTCCATAGTGACGCGGATAACGATGCGGTCGCTGAGGACGCGCGTGCCGCCGGTAACCGCGCTGCGGTCGCCGCCGCTCTCGCGGATGACTGGGGCGGATTCGCCAGTGATGGCCGACTCATCCACACTAGCGATTCCTTCCACCACGTCGCCGTCAGCGGGGATCATTTCGCCCGCCTCACACACCACGAGGTCGCCCTTGTTCAGGTCCGGGGCGGGGACTTTCTCTTCACGCCCGTTGCTCAGGCGCCGGGCAGTCGTGTCCTTGCGGGCTTTGCGGAGGCTGGCCGCCTGGGCCTTGCCGCGGCCTTCGGCGACGGCTTCAGCGAAGTTGGCAAAGAGCACAGTGAACCAGAGCCAGATGGCCAATTGGGTGACGAAGCCGCGCTCGGCGGCAGCACAGTAGCCGATACCGGCGGTCGTCAGCGCGGCGCCGACCATGGTCACGAACATAACCGGGTTTCTGATCATCAAACGCGGGTTCAGTTTGCGGAACGAGTCGCCGATGGCGGGGCCGGCGATAGACCAGTCAAATAAAGATGGAGATTTTTGGGTCATAAGAAACGTGATGCGTGATGCGTGATGCGTGATGCGTGAAACGTTAATGCGGCTAGAATAGTTTGCCTTGGCCGGTAAGGAAGTGCTCGACGACGGGGCCCAGTGTTAGGGCGGGCAGGAAGTTTAGAGCGCCGACTAATAGCACGGTTCCAATTAGCAGGACGACGAAGGTGAAGCCGGAGACCGGGAAGGTCCCAGCGCTAGGGGGCGCGATTCGCTTTTGGCCGAGCGAGCCAGCGAGGGCCATAATGGGCACTATCATCAGGAAGCGGCCGATAAGCATAGCCAAGCCGAGGGTTGTGTTAAGCCAGGGCGTATTGGCACTCAGGCCGGCGAAGGCGCTGCCGTTGTTGCCGTTGGCGGAGCTGTAGGCGTAGAGGATTTCGCTCAGGCCGTGCGGACCGTTGTTGTTCAGGCCGGCTAGCCCCCACTTGCTGACGGAAGCCCAGGCGGCGAAGCCCAGGATCGAAAGCGCCAGCACCAGCAGCGCCAGCATCGACATCTTCACGTCGTAGGACTGGATCTTCTTGCCGAGGTATTCTGGCGTGCGCCCAACCATGAGCCCGGCGATGAACACCGCCAGCACAACGAAGACCAGCATGCCGTAGAGCCCGGCGCCAACGCCGCCGAAGATGATTTCACCAAGCTGGATGTTGAACAGCGGCACAAAACCGCCGAGCGCGGTAAAGGAATCGTGCATCGAGTTGACCGCGCCGCAGGAGGCATCGGTGGTCACGGTGGCGAACAGGGCGGAATTGAAAATGCCGAAACGGACTTCCTTGCCTTCCATATTCCCGCCCGCAGCGGCCACGCCAAGCTGATGATGGATCGGATTCCCCGCCGCTTCCGCGTACCAGCAAAGGAGCACCCCGGCCAGGAATAGGGTCATCATCGCCGCCCACACCGACCAGCCGTGGGCCTGGTTCTTCACCATGCGCCCGAGGTAATTAGTCAGGCCGCTGCCAATGGCGAAGATGGAAAGCATCTGGAGGAAGTTGGACAGGGGGGTTGGGTTCTCGAAGGGGTGCGCGGCGTTGGCGTTGGTGTAGCCGCCCCCGTTGGTGCCGAGCATCTTGATCGCGACCTGCGAGGCCATTGGTCCCTGGACGATGGCCTGTTCCTCGACCTTCTGATCCACCATAACGGGCATGTTGGTCATCACCGCTTGTCCTTTCTCGTCGAGCTTAGGAACGTCCACCATCATCGCCACACCATTGGTCAGCATTGGCTGGCCTTTCTCGTCAAGTTTGGGCGCCTGCACCATGACCGCTACATTGGTTGTGACCGGTTGTCCTTTGGCGTCGGTCTTGGCCATCTGCGTGGTGTAGGGTTCCATGACTTTGGCTTTCGTGTACGGCTTGAAGTTCTGAATCATGCCTTGCGACACAAGGACGACCGCGAAAACCAAGCAAATGGGTAGGAGCAGGTAGTAGGTCGTCCGCACGAGGTCCACCCAGAAATTGCCCAGGGTCTGGGTCGAGTGCCGGGCGAGGCCTCGCACGAGCGCCGCCGCGACGGCGATGCCGGTAGCCGCCGAGGCAAAGTTGTGGATAACCAGGGCCACCATTTGCGACAGATAGGACATGGTGGATTCGCCGGTGTAGCTCTGCCAATTTGTATTGGTGGTGAAGCTGGTCGCGGTGTTGAATGCCAGATCGGGACTGAGCGCGCCGAAGCCCTGGGGATTCAGCGGGAGCAGTTGCTGCACCCGCAGGATGATGTAGGTGAAAAGGCAACTCACCAGGCTGAACAGCAGCATGGCAATAGCGTACTGCTTCCAATCCTGCTCCTGCTCCGGCTGCGTGCCCATCACGCGATAGGTGACTCGCTCCAAGGGTTTGAGGATCGGATCGAGCCAGGTCCTGCCCTTGGCGTCTAGAACCTGCACGAGGTACAGGCCCATCGGCTTCGTAATCAGGGCGAGAGCCGCCACAAACAGCGTGAGCTGCAACCAATCATTCGAGCGCATAATGGTGTTCTTAGAATTTCTCCGGCCGAAGCATGGCCACGATCAGGTAAGCGAATAGCAACAGGGCGATCACGCCCACAATGAGGTTTTCCATATGCTCCTTTTACAGCTTCTCGCAGCAGCGGACATACAGACCGCAGACCACGAAGAACAGCACGGTGACCCCGATATAGATGACGTCAGTCATAAACGATTCCAACTTCTAGTTAAGTCCAATTCCATTCAAACGATGGTCCAACTTGGCACAGCCGCAGGAGGGCGGGTAATCAAGAAGGAACCGATGGACGTTAAAATTCCATTAAAAACGCCCTGGCCTGTCTTAGCCTAGACTTGGGCGCGCTTCCACCTGTTTAGCCTTTTCTTTGCCCGGCTCATCCCTAAGCTTCAGCGCATTCGCTTATGGGTTTAAAGCTGTTCAACACTCTATCGCGCTCGGTGCAGGAGTTCATCCCGCTGGATGCAGCGGGGAAGAAGGTCGGCCTCTATTGCTGCGGGCCGACGGTCTATGACTTCGCGCACATCGGTAACTGGCGGACGTTCATCTTTGGTGACCTGGTGCGGCGCTATCTCGATTTCAAGGGCTATGCCGTCCAGCACGTGATGAACATAACGGACGTGGATGACAAGATTATCAAGCGGGTCCGCGAGACGGGGATGCCCTTGGCGGAATTCACCGGCAAGTTCGAAGGGGCCTTCTTCGACGACCTGAAGGCCCTTAACTGCCGACTGCCACAGCGGACCCCACGGGCCACGGAGCATATTGCCGAAATCATCGCGCTGATCGAGAAGCTGGTGGCGCGCGGGCTCGCTTACCAAACCCCGGACGGCTCGGTCTATTTCAGCATCGAGAAATATCGAAGCAGCGGCTCTCGGTACGGTCAGTTGGTAAAGCTGAACTTCGACGAAATGCGCGTGGGCGAGCGGGTGCGCAGCGACGAATACGAGAAGGAAGCCATCGCCGACTTCGCCCTCTGGAAAGCGCGCGTGCCGGACGACGGCGAAGTGTTCTGGCCCAGTCCGTGGGGCGAAGGCCGGCCAGGCTGGCACATTGAGTGCAGCGCCATGAGCATGAAACTGCTCGGGACGAGCTTCGACGTGCACCTTGGCGGCGAAGACCTGATGTTCCCTCATCACGAGGATGAGATCGCGCAGAGCGAGGGTGCCGGGGTGCAATCGACGGGACACCCTTTCGTCAAATACTGGCTGCATGGAGCGCACCTGCTGGTTGAGGGCAAGAAGATGAGCAAGTCGCTGGGGAACTTCTTCACGCTCCGCGATCTGCTTGCCAAGGGTTTTACCGGACGCGAAGTCCGTTACCTGCTGCTCACGGCCCATTACCGCGAGACATTTAACTTCACGTTAGAGGGGCTGCAATCGGCGCGGGCAGCGCTGTCGCGCATTGATGAATGTCTGACAAAACTGCGTGAGCTGGAGGGCAATGTGAATGGGGCCGGGGACTCGCCGTTGCTGGGCGAGTTTGCCAAGGCCCTGGACGATGATTTGAATATTTCCGGCGCCTGGGGCGCTGTCTTCGAATGGGTCCGGGATACCAACCGAAAGCTGGCCGAGAATGCGCTGGACGCGTCAAGCGCAGCGACCTCGCTAGCCACTTGGGACAAGCTGGATTCGGTGCTGGGCATGGGCGCGCCGAAGGAACTGGAAGTGCCCGCGGAGATTACGCTGCTCGTCGAAGCCAGGCAGGCAGCCCGCAAAGCCAAAGACTTCAAGCGCGCCGATGTGATTCGCGACGAACTAAAGGCCCAGGGCTGGGTTATTGAGGACACACCCAAGGGCGCGCGGGCCAAGCGCGTTTAACATGAAGGGTTTGTTCATCACCTTCGAGGGCACGGAAGGCAGCGGAAAGACGACTCAGATTTCGCGGCTCGCAGAACGACTGCGCGCAATGGGTCACCGCGTGCGCACACTACGCGAACCTGGCGGCACACCGATCGGAGAGGAAATCCGCCACACACTCAAGCACAGCCCGGACAACCACGCGATGACCCCCGAAGCCGAATTGCTGCTGATGAACGCCAGCCGCGCTCAACTCGTGCGGGAGGTGATCCGCCCTGCCCTTGCGACCGGTGAAGCAGTCCTGTGCGACCGATTTTACGATTCCACCACGGCATACCAGGGCTATGGCCGCCAACTCGATCTGCGAATGGTGAGTAGCATTATTGACGTGGCGGTCGGCGACACACGGCCGGATTTGACGTTGCTCTTTATCGTACCTCAAGAGGTCAGCGAGGCTCGGCGTGTGGCTCGACAGCCCACGTTGGCGTTATCCATCCAGCGAGACCGGATGGAGGAGGCCGACCAGAGTTTCTTTGCCCGCGTGGCCCAGGGTTACCAAGCTATTGTCGCCGCCGAACCACAGCGCGTGCGGCAGTTTGACGCGACAGGAGACGGGGCGGCGATTGAGGCGGCCATTTGGCGACTGGTGCAGCCGCTCATCGTGCCGGTTGAAAAGTCCAAGCGCTGACGGAGAGACCACGGCGGCTGCATTCGCATTCGTCGGTTTTGCTTGCTGACCCGTCAGGGAGTATTATCCTGAACCTGAAATCCTGAGCAACGCGATGATTGAGGACACAATAGGTAAGATCGAAGACCGGATTCGGGGTGCGGAAGCCATCAAAGACGAGCGCCGGCATGAACTGCTGGCGTTGCTAGGCACCCTGAAGTCGGAGGTCGCAGGACTCTCCAAGACGCACGAGGAGCAGGCCCAGAGCATCGCCGGCTTCACCGAACTCTCCGCCCACGAAGCGACTCGCGCGGAACAGAATCCGGAACTGCTCAAGCTCTCGCTGGAAGGCATGGGTTCGTCTGTGCAGGGGTTCGAGGAGTCCCATCCTCGCCTGGTTCAAATCGTCAACACCATCAGCAGCACGCTCTCGAATCTGGGCATCTAACTTGGACCATTGCAAGAGCCCGCGAGTACGCATCAGCCGACGCAAGGGGGCTCATTCTCGTAAGCAGCGACGGAGTCAGAGCCTCTTTCCACGCATCGGAGGGACGAGTTACACGAGTCCCTAACCTTCACCGTAAATTGGCCCAAATCGGGGACTCGCGGAGCTCGTCCCTCCGAGTTGTCGGTTTCAGCAACACCCCCTCAGGTCGGCTGCCACACATTCTCGTACCCGCCCTGGCATCTCATGGCCAGAGGCGAAGTTTGCTTGCCGAGGGGTCCTGAAAACCACTTCTATAGCCGAATGACTGACTCTATCACTCGCCGTGGTTTTCTGAAGCAAGCGTCTGTCCTGACTGCGGGTCTGGCTTCCTTTGGCAGCGCCGTTTCGCTGCGCGCCGCCAAGAGCCCGAACGAAAAGGTCGTGATCGCAATCATCGGCTGCAACAGCCGCGGCATGGACCACATCGCCGGTTATCTCGCCTTGCCCAACGCCGAGATCGGTTACATCTGCGACGTGGACAGCCGGGCCGTCGCCAAAGGCGTCGCGGCCGTCGCCAAGAAGCAGCAGCGCAAGCCCACGGGCGTGAACGACTTCCGCCATATCCTCCAGAACCCCGACGTGGACGCCGTCTCCATCGCCATGCCTGATCATTGGCACGCGCCAGCCACCATCCTCGCTTGCGCGGCGGGCAAACACGTTTATGTCGAGAAACCCGGCAGCCACAATCTGCGCGAGAGCGAGCTGATGGTCGCCGCCGCCCGCAAGTACAAGCGCGTCGTGCAAATGGGCAATCAGCGCCGCAGTTGGCCGTGGGTCATCGAGTCTATCGCAGCGTTGCGCGCGGGCGAAATTGGCCGGGTGCACTTTGCCCGCGGCTGGTACACGAACCATCGCACTTCGATCGGCCACGGGAAGAAGGCGCCTGTACCAGACTGGCTCGACTACTCCTTGTGGCAAGGACCCGCGCCGGAGCGCCCGTTCCAGGACAACGTCATCCATTACAATTGGCACTGGTTCTGGAACTGGGGCACAGGCGAGCTCGGCAACAACGGTGTTCACGCGCTCGATCTCGCCCGGTGGGGGCTGGGGGTGGGACTCCCGCGGCGCGTGACCTGCGGCGGCAACCGCTACTTTTTCCAGGACGACTGGGAAACCCCCGATACCATGAGCGCCACTTTCGATTTCGGAGACAAGGGTATCGCTTGGGAATGCCAGAGCTGCGCCCCGCGCGGGTTTGAAGGCTCAGGCTTTGGGGTGAATTTCTACGGTGAGAAGGGCTGCCTGTCCCTCGCCGGGAGCAACTGCACGATCTACGATCTGAACGACAAAGTGGTCCGCGAAATCAAGAGCAAGCGCGAGGGCCTATTTGACTTTGACTCCATCCATTTCGCCAACTTCCTGGACGGCATCCGCGAGGGCAAAGAACTGAAGGCCGAGATCGAGGAGGGCCAAAAGAGCACCATCCTCTGCCACCTGGGCAATATCGCCTGGCGCACCGGACACACGATTAACTTCGATCCTGAGACGCGCAAAATCGTGGGAGATAAGGCTGCCGCGGCGCTCTGCCGGCGCACGTACCGGTCGAGGTGGGAGCCGAGGGTGTGAGGGGTGAAAGGTGATGCGTGATGCGTGATGCGTGAAACGTGTTGCGTGAGAGCTCAGGGGAACCGGATTTTGTCTTCGTACGGCTCCAGTTTGGCGATGGCGGCCATGATCTCATCCGCTACTTGCTGGTAGATTTTCTTTAGGCGGGGTTTGGAGCACTCCTTCGCTTCTGCCCGCAGTTGCTCAAAGTGCATCGGCTGGCCATATTTCACAGCCACCCCGTATGGACGCGGGATGCGGAGATGTCGGCCGTAGGCCTTGAACGTGCCAAAAACCCGCACCGGCACTACCGGCGCGATTGACTTAATCACGGTGAGTCCGATGCCCGAGCGTGCCGGCTGCAGCTTGCCATCGCGTGTCCTCGTGCCTTCCGGGAACAGAATGATAGCGCCTCCGGCCAGCAAACGGTCCAGGATGGCCCGGAGTCCAGCAGCGCCGCCGCCGTCGCGATCCACGGGCACCACTTGCCACTGGCGCAGGACCCAGCCCACCACCGGAAAGCGAAAAAGGCTCTCGCGCGCGAGGTAATTGATGCCGCGGCGCACCCCGGCGCCGACCAGGGGGGGGTCCAGGAAACTGGCGTGGTTCGACGCTAGAATCACCCCGCCTTTGAGCGGCACCCTCTCGGCATTATAGACGTGCCATCGGAAATAGAATAGGTAGAGCGAGCGAAAGCCACACCAGCCGAGGAAGTACAAAAGGTTCATGGCAAGGCAGGACGAGCCACGCCAAGCGCGCAGGAAGGTAACGAGAATCGTTCGACATCGTATAGTGGCGCGGAGTGGACTGCACGCCCTACCTCGAAGAGATGGGATGCCGAAGTTAGAATCTCCGACGGGCCAGGAGCGTTGCCCCCTTCACCACAATCGTCGAAATTGCTCGCAGGACGCGAAGAGATTATACGCCTACTAGTCTTTGCACTTCGGACTTCGGAGTTCCGGCCCCGCCGGTCTGTGCTCATTTGCCTTCTGCCTTCGGCTTCCGGCTTGTTGCTTTCTCCAGCTCGTCCAGCCGTTTCTTGATGTCAACCAGAATCGTCTCGCTGGTCTGATCCGCGGTCATGTGGGAGTTATTAATGACTTTGGCCCCCAGCGCGATCATGAGCGGCGCCGCCGCTCGCTGGCTGTCACGCTTGTCTCGCGCCGCCAGGTTTTCCTGGATACCGTCGGCTGCCCGGCGCCGCGATCGCTCCTCCAGTTTCGCGTCCAGGAAGTACTTGAAATCCGTCTCTGGGAACACGTTGGTGCCGATGTCGCGGCCCTCCATGACCAGGCTCCCGAACTTGATACAATCCCGCTGCGTCTTCTTCATCCAATCGCGGACTTTGGGCACCGCCGCGACGTGCGATACCGCTGCGCTGACTTCGGCCGTACGGACCTCTTTGGCCGGGTAATAACCGTCCACCACCAGGTAGGCGTGGTTATCGGTACACTTCAGCGAGGTCTTCCACTGGCGGCAAGCGGCGGCCACGGCTTTGGCATCCTGCACCTCAATCCCGTGCGTCAGGCAATACCATGCCAAAGTGCGATACATCGCGCCCGTATCCACGTGCACGAAATTCAGCGCCTTGGCCAACAGTTTCGAATTGGTGCTTTTTCCGCTCGCGCTGGGGCCGTCGATGGCGATTACGACTGGAGACTTGTTCCTGGAGTGCGGCATGGGATTCTCGGCGAGTTAAATGAGTTGCATGAGGTGCATGAGGTGCATGAGGTGCATCAGTTAAATGGGTTACATGAGCTAGTTGACGAATGACGCGAACGATCTCCTCATGTAACCGTGTAGCCATGTAACGCATGTAACCTCTAGGAGTCTCATGCGCCAAACAGCTCCGAATCTCCCAGCGTGCGCCCGCTCTTCCCCTCCAGGATCATAGCCCCCAGGCCCTCAGGAGAGGGGGCCGCCAGCTTCTGAAAGAAATTCGGGAACGTCTTCTTCACGCAAGACGGATTCTGGAGTCTTATGCCAGGGACTTTCAATCCCAGAATTGCAAAGCACATTGCCATGCGATGGTCGTTGTAGGTCTCAATTTCGGCGCCGTGGAGCTCGGAGGGGAAAACCGTCAGCGTATCGCCTTCCTCAACCACCTTTGCGCCGCACTTCGTCAGCTCCGTTCGCAGGGCGGCCACGCGCTCGCATTCCTGCACTCGCAACCGACCGAGGTCGGTAAAGAGGACTGGTTTCGCCTGGAACGGGGCCAGCGCGACGGCCGTCATGATGCTGTCCCCGAGGTCCGTTCGCCTGGAAACCACCTCCCTGAGCACCAGGAAGCGTGGAAACGCCGTATCCACCTGCCAGTCTGTAGCCGGTCCGGTTTTGACAGTGACCGCTGATGCTGGCGCATAGGTCCGGGCGGCGAAAGGCTTCGTCTGACTTCTCACCAATTGCAAAGGCTCCCAAAAGGAGAGCAGGAAACCCGCAGCCCAAAAATAGCTGGCGCTCGACGCGTCCGGCTCGACCTGGAACCGGCCACCGGAATGGGGAAACGCCGCGATTAGCTTGGAGGTCAAAGCCACGTATGGCGACTCTTCCGCATTTTCCCCTGACACCGTCACCTGCCAATTGCCAGCATTCGCACAGAGCAGCAGGGCCGAGGCAAACTGTGAACTCTCGCCAATATTAACGTGGCATTGGGCGGCGCGTGGACCGGCTCCGTGAACCAAGGCGGGCAGCTTGTCGTTAGGCGACTCGATGCGATAGCCCAGCTCGCGCAAGGCCTGGAATAGGGGCGCCTGCGGGCGTTCGTGCATACGCGGCAAACCGTGCAGGCGATAAACGCCCTTGCCCAAGCAGACCATGGCCGCAATGAATCGGGCGGCCGTCCCGGCATTGCCCACAAAGAGTTCCAATGGCTGAGATTCTGTGCCCCCCCGAGGCACCCCACCGCTCTTGCCATAGACCGTGATGGTGCGATTGCAGGACTCCGCGGGATCGTCCTCGACGTTCACCATGAACCCGGTTTCCCGCAAGCATTCGACCATCACCTGGGTGTCCTCGCTCCAGAGTGCCCCCTGCAAAGTCGTTTCGCCTTCGCCCAGCGCTGCCAGAACCAAGGCCCGGTTCGTGATGCTCTTCGAGCCCGGCACCGTGATCTCTGCGTGCACAGGCTTGTCGAGCGGTATGATTTCGATGAGTTCAGGCAGGGGCATGAGGGAGTCCTTATTCCGGCGACGGGGAACTGGAGCGTTTTGACCACCGGTCACGCCTCTCCCTGGCCTGTTCGAAAAACTCCGAGATGGCTTGCGCATCGCTATTCCTGAGTGCGCGGCTGAACTCTTGCAGACCAGCGGCAAACGTCTCCAGCGCGCGCGACAAGTTCGTCCGGTTTGCCAGCGCAATATCCCGCCACATCTCCGGCGAGCTGGACGCGATGCGGGTCGTGTCGCGGAACCCGTTGGCGCAAACCATCCCCTGCTCTTTCGGATAATCCGGGCTGAGGATGAGGCTCGCCAATTGCGCCGCCACCACGTGCGGCAAATGACTGGACCGGCTCACGAGATCGTCGTGGACTTCCGGTGTAAGCCGGAGCGGGCGTGCGCCAAGCGCCTTCCACAACTGCTCCACTCTGCGCACCGCCGTCCGATCTGATGTCCGCGTGGGTGTTACCACGCACACGGCGCCAACGAACAAATCCTCCCGCGCTGCAGCCACGCCCATCTTTTCAGCACCAGCCATTGGGTGACCGCCGACAAAATGCCCGCCCGCCCGAGCCACAAGTGTCTCCAAATCCCGCACCACGCTGCCCTTAACGCTGCCGACGTCGGTGACAATAGCCCCGGGCCTAAGCGCTGGCAGCATTTGCTCGACCAGGGGCCGCATCTGTGCGATTGGCGTGCACAGGACAATCAGCTCCGCGCCTCCCACCGCCCGCGTTAAGTCGCGTGTCGCGAGGTGGACCGCCCCGAGCGCCTTACATTCGGCCACACTGGCCGCACGCCGGACGAAGCCAACCACCGACTCCGCCAGCCGGCGTTTCCTGAGCGCCATGCCCAGGGACCCGCCCAGCAAGCCAACGCCAACTAATGTGATCTTCTTCCAACGCACGCGCTGAGCTTCGGGTTTCGCCGCGCTGCTTTCAAGCCGGGACTTGGTCACCGGGATTCTCCTTTCCAGGAACACTACCCTGTCTTCCTGATCCTTGCGCAGGCGCCGGTGGGAGTCGGCTACTTTCCATCTGCACTGCTATTGCGAAAGTCGTTCGTGGGCTGTGACGAAATGCTGCCGTTCCCTCTTTTCACGTTCACCCTTTTCAATGAGTTTGAATTTGTTTCGGATTTCGGGTTTCGGATTTTGGATTTCCGGCTCCGCAGGGCTGCGATCCATCGCTTGTCAGCGACTTGGCCTTTCAGCATCTTCTGGTTGTGCAACGCTATGGACAACCGTCTACGATGGCTTGTTAGGTGAATATGACCTCGACCAAAGCCCTCCTTTTCCTAAGCGCCGCTCTCCTCGCATGCGTCCGCACCTCCGCAGCCGCAAAGCAAAGCGCCACACCGCTGACGTTCTGCTGTTCTGGACAGAACGATCTGTACGTGGCCCTGGGCAAGACTCGGTATCCGCGGTTCCAGACTCCGCTCGCGGCGATCCAAAACGCTGCCCCCGGCTCGGGCGTTTTGCTGCTGGCGGACGACTACCCCGCGCGCCAGACGGTTCTCGATCCGGCCGGCTTCGACCTTGCGCGGCAGAAGAATCTCCGCGTCTTTATAGAATACCCCACCGCAGTGCCCGGCCTGGCACTGGCGGCGCCCCGGACAACAACCTGGGAGCGTCTTGTCGTATCCTCGGATCGGTTTACGCCCACCCTGCCCAGGCTACGCATTCTCGCCGCGCACGATTGTCACTTCGTGCCTGTAAGCGGCTCGCCGGCCGCCGATCTCGTCGTAGCACGGGTAGCCGGATATGACACCGCCATTTACGGTCTGCCTGAGAAGGATGTTCTTCCCATCCTTTTTGAGGTGCCGGAGCACAACCTGATTGTCGCCACCACCAGGCTGAGCAGCTTCGTTACAGGGCGCTACGCTCCAGCGCGCGACTGGCCCCTGGTATGGGAGAGAATCCTTTCTGCCCTCGACCCTGAGCACCAGCACCAACTTCATTTTTCACCCGTGGTCGAGCCGGCCTACAGCGCCACGGCCAGCTTGCCCCGCCGTTTCGAACGCCGGGCATTTGCCGAGGCGGCTGGGTGGTTCGCCAAATCGCATCTGCTCGTCCATCCCTCCGAGAAGCTCAAACTGTATCAAGCCCTGGCGGCCAACGGCGAGACGACCGGTCCAGCCCAGCCCGACGCGCCGGGGGGCGACGGCTCCCTCGGCATCCTGGAAGGCTACGCATCCGGTATTCTCTACGACGGCAACCAACCCCGCCGCCTCCCGCTGCGGAATGATTGCAACACCGAGTCCGCCATGGTCCTGGCTCTGGACGGCCGGCTCAACGGGCATAGCCAGCGCGCCCTCATCGCCAGCAACCTCCTGGATTTCGCTTATTTCAACTCTGGTATGTGCCAGGGTGCCCGCGCCGAGCCAGGACAAGCGGCCTTCGGCCTCTTGGGCTGGGGCGACGTCGCACCCGCCTGGCTGGTGGCCAACTACGGCGATGACAATGCGCGGGCCATGCTTGCCACCGCCGTCGCAGCAGCCACTTGGCCGACCCATCGTTGGGATGAACGCCTCATGCGCGCCCTGCTCGCCAATCTCCGCACGACTGGAAGACTCGGCTTTCGCGGTGATCGTATCGACCTGCCGGCACTGGCACAGCATGGCTGGCGATACTACTACCAGGCTGAGCCCGTCAACTGTTCTCCCCACTTCGAGTCTTATCTCTGGGCCTGCTACCTGTGGGCATGGCAGCACACCGGGTTCCGTCCTTTCCTGGACCGCACGCGGACGGCCATCACGATGACCATGAAGGCCTATCCCGGCCAGTGGCTCTGGCAGAACAACATCGAGCGCGCGCGCATGTTGCTTTGCCTGGCTTGGCTCGTGCGGGTGGAAGATACCCCTGAGCACCGGGAGTGGCTCAACCGGATGGCCGGAGACCTCCTGGCATGCCAGCAAACTTCCGGCGCCATCCACGAGACACTTGGCCGGGGCCCGGCCGGCTTTTTCCACGCTCCGCAGCGCAACGAAGAATACGGCACGAGCGAGACTCCGCTCCTCCAACAGGACGGTGATCCGGTCAGCGACAAACTCTACACGACCGGCTTC
>Ga0118677_10002413_pt1 | contig 37650 bp, 27 predicted proteins | sample AliMusrvi5mmetaG_FD_86154 | JGI IMG/M metagenome (GOLD analysis project Ga0118677, IMG submission 86154) | reverse complement strand
ATTATAAACAGGTCAACATCGGTAAAGGTTCTTCCGTTGCGCTTATTGGGAGAGACGGTTACCTTCGGGTGCGGTTGGTCGACAAAGAATTGACAGTTGGGGAAGACATCCGACAAAGCGGCATTATGGAAAAAATTCTTGCCAACGAGGCGGGGAGTTTCGTTGAACTAAGCGGCGTTGACGGCATTAAACGGATCTACAGTTATCGTGCCATGCACGAATTTCCCCTGTTGGTGACGGCAGGATTGTCAGAAGCGCAGGTTTTGAAAGAATTCAACCGGCGCGTTATAGGCTATTACTGGATATGCGGGGCCTTGAGCCTGGTGATCGTTCTGTTTGTCGCAGCGCTGCTTTTCGGCATCAGGCACCGAAGACGGATGGAAGCGGAAATGCGCGAGCACGAAGCCAACTATCGCCACCTGTTCGACATGGAGTCGGACGCCCGCCTGATGATCGACGCCGAAACCTGCAACATCCTGAGCGCAAACCCGTCTGCGGCCGCGATGTTCGGTTACAGTCCCGACGAAATGATTCAGACTCTAAAATCGAAGGATTTCAAACGCTGGTCGACCGGCGAAGTGGAAACCAGTTTTAATTATTATTTCCGAAATGCAGACCCGAAACCCAATTTTGTTGAAATACCATTTAATATCAACAATATTGATTCAATTAGCCTGAAATCCGCCATTCTTCCTACCAATCTGGTTTCTCCCCGCCAAATGAATTATGCTTTTCTGCCATTTACATCGCAGGCCAACGCCGTTTGTGGTGGTGATTTTGATAAACTTTTTGTGCCGTTTCGCTGTGTGGCTTCCGATGTATACAACAAAGAATCGGTAATTTTCCGATACGGAAATCTGGGCGATGCCATTCGCGCTTCTATGACTTATCCATTTATGTTTAAGCCAATTATGATAGACGGTCGCTTGCTGTTTGATGGTGGAATTTTCAATAATTTTCCGGTAGATGTAATGCGTAAAGATTTCAATCCTGAGTTTATGATTGGAAGTGTGGTGGCTAATAATCCGCGAAAACCCGATCAGCGGGATATAATTATGCAGGTTCAAAACATGATAATGACCCGAACTGACTACACAATGACAAAAGAAGATGGACTCTTGCTTAAATTCAGAGCCCACAATGTAAGGTTGTTCGATTTCAATAAAGTTGACGAACTGGTGCAGATGGGTTATGATTCTACCATAAAACATATCGACGAAATAAAAGCTCGTGTAAAACGTCGACTTACAAAGGATGAAATTATGGAAAAACGTAAAGTTTTTCGGAGTAAAATGCCCGAATTTAAATTTCAACGCATTATTGTTCAGGGAGTTGATAGTTTACAGAAACGTTATATCGAGCAGGTTTTTCATTACAAGAACGAAGTTTTTAGCCTGAATGATTTCAAAGAATCTTATTTTAAACTTATTTCCGACGACAAAATTCTGGAGGTTCTGCCTCACGCCATTTTTAATTCGGCTACCGGAACTTTTGATTTGATTTTGAGTGTTAAAACGCAGGATCATCTTAAAGTTTTATTGGGTGGTAATGTTTCTTCATCTACTTCCAATCAGGCCTATTTCGGACTTTCTTATCAAAACCTGACTGAATATGCTCAAACAGCCAGTATGGATGCCCAATTTGGTAGAATGTACAACGGGTTGAGTATTGGCACTCGAGTGGAAATTCCATCACAAAAAAGCTGGTATATGAAACTCGGCATCGTGTGGCACAAATTTAATTATTTTCACATCGATCAGCTTTTCTACAACGATAATGAAGCCGGAACGCCCGATTTTACGCAATCCGAAATTTATGCAAAACTTTCAGCCGGATTTCCAATTACAATGAAAGCTCGTTTTGAAATGGGACTGGGATTTGGCGGGTTGACTGACCGTTATGTTCAGAATCGAACATTGGCAACTCAACAGGATAAAAGTGATTTCACGCTTACCAATGCATTTGCGAAAATAGAAAGTAATACATCGAACGACAAAATGTACCCAACAACAGGTTATCGTTATTACAGTTCTTTGCAGTTATTCGATGGTTTTGAAAATTTTGAATCCGGTTCAAATTCCGCACTTAATGTGTCGGACATCAGAGATTTGTGGTTTCAGTGGCGCGGAAAGTATGACCGGTATTTTACGCTTTCACCTCAGCTCACGTTGGGCGTGTATGCAGAAGGCATGTTCAGTACCCGAAAACTGGCGAATAATTATACTGCCAGTCTTATTCAGTCTCAGGCTTTTCAGCCGACTCCTTACACCCGAACGGTTTTCAACGAGGCTTTTAGTGCTAATCAGTTTGCTGCCATTGGTATTAAACCCATTTACAACCTGACAAAAGAATTTCATTTGCGAGCCGAGGCATATTGGTTTTTACCATACCAAAGCATTTTGATGGCATCCGACAATACAGCTTACTATTCTGCTCCATTTTCCAAATCACAGTTTATGGCAGAAACCTCACTGGTATTCAATTTTAAAATTGCTTCCGCTTCTGCTTATGTCAATTATTTCAGTTCGGCTCAAAGCCAGTGGAATTTTGGAATCAATATCGGTTTTTTGCTCTTTAACCCAAAATTTACAGATTAAACTGTTTTCAATAACTAAATCCAAGCTTGGTCAGTCCTGCCTGCACGTTTTGATTTTGCATAAACAAATTCCAAAGTAGTCCCGTGCGGTAGTTTTCAATCATAACTACGATTGGTCCCTGGTCGATAGCTAAAAACGAATCGGCAAACCAGTGTGAATTGAGATTGAATGCATCGGTAAAGCCATAATTTCCCCATATTTTATCACCTAGTGTGTAGTAAAAGAAATGCAGTGCCTGCATGCTTTCAGTCGGAGCATAAGGAAAGGATGAAAGTGCAGCCGTTGGGGCAATAACACCCACATCGTTAGTCGGAGATGAAGCAGTATAGCTGTTTTGAATATCGCTGGCAGTAAGGCCCCAGCAATTGGCACTATAGCCGAAGTTTCGACGGGGATTGGCCACACAATAACTGTAATTTATCCGTGCATGTGCTGTATTTTGAGTCCAGTAATTAGCATAGCTGTCCGATAAATGGCGCGGATCGAGACCAAGGAAAGAATAATGAGCAAAGAACATTGGACCACCATAATCTTCGCCAAGCAGTAGTTTTGTTCCATAAAAAGTTTTTCCATTTTTAATGGCACCATTTCGGGCAAATCCATTATCGTAAACAGATTTGGTGATGGAGTGTGTAGGCGATGAAGCTGCCAGTACATAGATAATCAAACCTTCGTTCCAACCTGTTACAGGCATATTCATATCCCAGTTGTAAGTCGGCGACCAGTGCCAGTATACTTTTTGCTGTCCGCCTTGCTGAAACCAATCCCATTCTACATTTTCCCACAGTGTTTCTATATTCTGACACAAGGTTTGTTCGGCTGCATTGCCATTTTTGAAATAAGACTGAACCGTAAGTAATCCCTGCACAAAAAATGCGGTTTCCACCAAATCTGCTCCATTATCTTTTGTTCCAAATGGAATCACTTTGCCGGTAGTACCGTTCATCCAGTGCGGAAAAGCTCCGTGAAATTTATCGGTAGTGGAAAGATTAATGAAACTTACAATTTTATTCATTCGTGCAAGTCCTTCAGCACGGGTAATGAAGCCACGTTCGATGGCAACCGGAATGGTCATGATACCAAATCCCGAACCGCCAAAAGTAACAATATCACCTGAATTTAATCGTTCCCGGGCAAGACCTGAAGTGGGGTGACCGTAATCCCAAAAGAATTTGAAAGTTTGTTTCTGAACGAGTGTCAGTAAATCGTCATCCGTAATTTTGGGGAATTTAGGAGTGGTATCCAGTTTGGTTACAAATGAAAACTGAAATGAATCAATGAGTTTTACTCCCAGATTTTCGCCATTGGCTAAATAAAGGGTGTAAGTAGAATAATGGTTTAATGGTTTGTGAATGCGGAAAGTCAATTGCTTTGAAGCTGTATCACTTTGAATAACATAGGAAGTATCAATGCCGTTGCTAATATAGAGTTTCGCTGGGTCAATTTTCTTTTTGTCTATAACAGTATTAAAAATAATGCGAATCACTACCGAATCAGCAGGTATATTGTATACATTTTCGCCATTATACACCGAATATCCATTAATGCTTACCAATTCAATATAAGCATTTGAAAGGAGTATTGGTTCAGAATTTTGTTTGCAAGATATGCTGAATACAAAAATAAATGCGAGTATTGCTAATTTAATCTTCATTTTCGGAGGTCAGTATTTTTGACTGTATTTGATTGTAAAACAGGATTCTACGGCCTATTGTTTAGTTTTAAAATTAAAAACTGCAGGTAGATAATTTACCTACCTACAGTTTATTTTATAGTGTTATCAAAGCTGAGCGTTTCTGATTATCTGCCAGCCTTTTCAAGTTCGTACAATGCACCTATGTCAGAAAGAATCAAAGCACGTTTCCAAACTCTGATTTCGTCAAGTTGTCCAACTAATCCTGTATTCCAGGCATCGGTAGTAGTGCCATTAGCAAATGTTTCGAAAGCTCCGATAATCGGATGAGTTGGAGTTGTAACTGCGAAGGTTTGTCCTGCAGCACCTCTTAGTTCCCAAACAGGATTTGAAATCTTTACGCCATTTACATAAATTTTAGCCAAACGGGTTGTATTATCCCATGTGTAAACTGCATGTGCCCATTTTCCACCAATTTTATTTGGAAAAGCAATATGACCGGCAGTAATATCTGCTGCACTTGCGGCAACTGTGTTACGTGTATCTTGCCAACCCAAATCGGTGCTTGAAACGATTAAACCTTTCACAGTTAAACTATCGCTGGTTGCTTTCATCCAGCCTGTTTCTGACATAAAGTTAATGTTTCCGGCCCATTCGTTAGGTCTTGAAAGCGAGAATATTACCGATGCATTACTTCCATTATTAGTAAGTTTTATCCACGCACTAATAGTAAATCCTGTTTGAAGATTTGCACCTAAATTTGCAATAGTATTGTAAGTCAGGTAGCCAACATTAAAACTGGCGGCTTGACCTTTTACACCATCTGTCCAGGTTACATTTTTACTGCTGGCAGGAGCTGCAGTTGATAATGATTCAATTCCATTTCCATTCAAAGGCCAATAAGCTACTAAATCAGCCTTAGCTACTTCATCGGCAGAGTTATAACCGCCAATTGGAGGTAATGGATCACTTGTGGTTTTACAACCGATAAAACTTACTGCCATAGCAGCAACAACCAATGCACTAAATAATTTTGTTGTTTTCATTTTTGATTTTTTTAAAGTTAATAATAAAATGGTTTGTTTATAAAATTGATTAATAATTTGGATTTTGGGTTAACATTCCTTTGCTCAGAGTTATTTGTTCTTCCGGAATTGGAAATAATTCATGTTTGCCAACTATAAAAACCTGACCAACGGCCGACATGGCTGTTGCACCCTGCCCTGTACGAACAATATCGAACCAGCGGTCGTGTTCCATAGCCATTTCTAACCTACGTTCTTTGTAAATCTGACTCAGTGTCACTGTGGTCAATGTATCTAATCCGGCTCTCGTACGGATTTTGTTTACCTGCTTCAATGCTTCAGCGGTATTTCCAATCTGGAAAGCCGATTCGGCTCTTATAAGCAGCACATCACTGTATTTAAGTAGTCTGACATTCTTGGCTGTTTCGCCTTTGTTGTCGTCCCAGGTCTCTGCAGTTCTGCTCTGATAAGCCTTGTAATTATATCTTGGATTCGTCCATCCGGTTGTTGGTGTTTGAAAACCATCCCACAGAATTTGTCCGGTAAAAATGATTGTGGCTGCACGTCTTTTATCGCCCGACTCGTAAGCATTGGCCAGATTCACTGTTGGAGTATTGAATCCCCAGCCATAATCCGGCGTACCACGACCACTCTGAACATCGGTATAACCCTGAACGCCTTTTCCGAGGGTTGCCTGAATTTCAAAAAGCGATTCCTGACCATTTTCACCCACTTCGCGCCACACATCTGCATAATTTGGAAGCAGGTTATATTGCTTACTGTCAATAACATTACCGGCCATACTAAATGCATTACTCCATTTTTCCTGATACAGGTAAACTTTTGACAGCAAACCTTGAGCTGCGCCTTTGGTAGCCCGACCCACATCGGCGCTTCCGTATTTAGCAGGTAGTACAGCAATGGCATCATTCAAATCTTTTTCAATCTGAGCGTAGGTTTCTGCTTTTATTTTGCGGGTGTAAACTACCTGATTTACAAGTTCTTCGTTCTTGAAATCAATTTTATCGGCTATAACCGGCACACCACCAAAGCAGCGAACCAAATCGAAATAAAACATGGCACGCAGGAATTTTAACTCGCCTATATAGCGCGCTTTCAAAGTTGATTCCAGATTTACCTGTCCGAGGTAATAAATACCTTCGTTGCAGCGGTAAATGCCTGAATAACGTTGTTTCCAAATGTCGTTGAACGAACGTAGCGTTGGGTCAAATGCCAGATTATCAAGTTTATCCTTATCTGTTCCGGCATCTCCCGAAGAAGAACCTTTATCTCCATCGTCGGACGTAATACTCGTCATTCCAATCCATGCAAAGGAGTACATTTCGAAATTCAGCATTTGATTGTAAGCTGAGTTTACAACTTCTGAGGCATATCTCCCGTTTGACAGGAAATCATCTTTGGATATTTTGTCCTGTGGTAATACATTTAAATCGCTTTCACAGGCGTTGAACAGCAATATGCCGAGCGTCAAAATCAATATCGTTTTAATAGTTTTCATTATTCCTCAAGTTTTTAAATGCCAATACTAATTCCAATTGATACTGTCCTGTTTGTTGGATAAGCATCTAATTCGATACCTGCCGTTGTCAATGGATTTCCATTGTCTGAACCTGATAATTCGGGTGAAAATCCTGAATATTTAGTAAAGATGAATGGATTTGTAGCGGTTATAAACACCCGTAATTTAGTTATCTGTTTTACGACTTTAGGCATTGTATATCCAATGGTTATGTTGTTCACCCGTAAGAATGAGCCATCCTCAACATAGTATGTCGAAGCCAGCGGTGTATCTGAAAACGGTCTAGGATTTGCATAGGTCTGAGCCGGAGCTGATGGAATCCAAAAGTTGACCAACTCACTGCGTTCTATGTTTTCGCCACCCCATCGTTGTGCTTTTTTTCCGTTAAATACCTTGTTTCCACCCACTCCATACCAATCGGTTGAAATATCAAAATGTTTGTATTCAATTCCGAAATTAAACCCGTAAGTGTATTTGGGTATGTATGACCCTGCGTTTACTCTGTTGGTAGAATACGTAAATCCTCCGTCGACATTGTAACCCGTGGTTTGATACACGTAGAATGAACCAATCGGGTCGCCCTTATGAATTTCCTTGGTATATTGTCCGTTTCCTAAATCACCACCGGTCAACTTATCAAAATAACCGCTGTAAATTTCTGTAATGGCATTACTGTTTAAAGCCAGATTTACACCTACCTTATAAGTCAGAGATTCACCAATTTTGTCTTCCCAGTTTATTACTGTTTCAATTCCACTGTTTTGAACCACACCGGCATTTAAAAATACAGGATCCGGAGATAGAATTGTTGGTAGTTTTACCGGTAAAATTACATTATCGGTTTTGCGGGTGTACAAGTCAATTGAACCGGATAAACGTTGATGAAGCAATCGGAAATCAATACCTCCGCCAAATTCTTTGGTTGTTTCCCAGGTCAGATTTGGATCTACGGCATATGGCACATACGAGCCGGGATAAATGGTTTCGCCAACACCAAACGGATAACTTGCACCATTTTGGAATAATACCTGATTTACTGAAGGACAAGCATTTCCATTACCGATTTCGCCATAGCCACCTCTGATTTTTACATAATCAACCACCGAACTCAACGATTCAAAGAAACTTTCGCTGCTGATTATCCAACCACCGGAAACTGCCGGAAACATTCCCCATTTATTAGTTCCCTGAAAGTCGCTGATACCGTCGCGTCTCAACGATGCAGTAAGCAAATACTTTTTATTGTAATTATAATCAACCCTTCCAAAATATCCCACATTTACCAATGGAGTTTGGCTTGAATTTGAAATCAGTGAGGATGGAGCAGTTTTATCATCGTTTTTAGATAAATCCAGACTCCAGTAATTTGATTGCGATGGAACATTATAACGGGTTGCCGATAAATCCTGACTTGTACGGGAAGTAGAGCGTGTCATACCCAGCACGGCAGTCAGCGAGTGCTTGCCAAAATCTTTCGTATAAGTCAGGTAATTATCCCAATTCCAAACATAAAAATCGCTTCTGCGCTGTTGCAGGGTGCTGTAGTATTTGTCCGGAAACTCAGTACCTGTTGGATTCTGACTGAACCAGTTTTGTTCGTTTGGAGTATAGGTATAGCCTTGTCCGGTGTCATAAGTAGCTCCATAATTCGAGTTGAATTTCAAATCATTTGTGATTTTGAATTCAGCACCAATGGTTCCAAAAAGAGTTACATTCTTATTTTCTTCAACATTGTAACCCAACATCGCAACAGGATTGGGAACATTGTTGAATTTGTCGCCGGTAACGCCAATCTGACTTGTTGTGCCATCCAGGAAAGGCATTCCCCATTTTCCATCAGCGTATTTCACCGGCATCATGGGAGCTTGTTTGTAGGCTGCCGTAAATGCACTTAATGGCTTGGGAGTGTTATTGGTAATTGACAAATTGAATGTTTGAGTTATCTTCAACCTGTTTTTGAATAATTTATATTCGTTTTTGCTGATAATATTGGTGCGGTTGTAATCTGTTCCTTTCAAAATACCCTGTTCGGTGTAGCGGGATGCACCAAAATAGAAGTTCACACTTTCTTCGCCTCCCGATAATGAAATGGCATTATTTGTTGTTACCCCTGTTCTGGTTATTTCGTTTAGCCAGTTGGTATTATAGGGTTGATTGGTATCAAATTTCGATCTGCCGGAGGCAAAATTCTGATAATAGGCAAATCGGTATGAATCGGCCATATCAATAGTTTTCAACATGCCTTTAAAGCCCACATTGCCATCATAGTTTACTCTGATTGCTCCTTTAGTTCCTTTTTTGGTAGTTACGAGTATAACTCCACTTGCGGCTTTATTACCATAAATTGCCAACGATGAAGCGTCTTTCAATACGTCAATCGTTGCTATATCATTAGCACTCAGACCATTTAAACTTGTGGCTTCAACTCCATCAATTATGTAAAGTGGACTTCTTCCTCCCAGCACGGTGTTAATACCACGAATCATAACGGTAGGCTGTTTTCCGGGCTCATCAGTGGCAATAATGTTCACACCTGCTGCTTTTCCCTGAATGGATTGAATAGCCGATTGTGCGGGAGTTTTGAGAATATCGGCTGATTTTACCTGAACTACTGCTCCTGTAACTGCACCGGCTTTTTTAGTACCATAACCAACAACGATTACTTCTTCCAACGATTTTGAATCAGGAATAAGCTGAATACGAAGTTTGCTGTTCTTCACGACCACCTCCTGACTTTCGTAACCGATATACGATACTACCAGGGTTGCATCTGCAGGAACATTCACACTAAATGCTCCATCTATATTGGTGATAGTTCCGTTGTTTGTTCCTTTCTGAACCACGGATGCACCTATTAATGTTTCGCCTGTTTTTTTGTCAACAACCACGCCGCTCACACTCGAATTCTGTGCCCACAACGTACCTGCACCAATAAGCGCAACAAGTAAAAGTAAAGTGATTTTTTTTCTCATGATATTGTAGTATAAAGTATTTAAAGTTCAAAGTTTTAAAGTCGTACTTGCTGCTTACCGCTTACTGTTTACCGCTATAGATAAATCCCAGCCTTTCCAATCCATTGTGAATCTCCGGATTACTCATAAATAACTTCCAGAGCAAACCGCTGCGGTAATTTTCTATCATCACGGCTATAGGTCCCTGGTCGATAGCTAAATAACTGTGAACAACCTGCTGACCGTCAACCAGTCCTTCGTTATAGGCATCGTAAAATCCATATTTCCCGAATAGAATGTTGCCCTTATCGTAATAGAAATGTTTCAGTGCTTGCATCGATTCGGTTGGTGTGTAAACAACCGATGAGAGTGCTGCTGTAGGTGAAATTGTTCCGTTATCGTCAGCCGTGTTCAAATCGTGCGAACTGTAGCCGTTAATCGGATCATCAGATGAGGTGAATCCCCAACAATTAGCGTCGTATCCTTTTTGCTTTTTCGGATTATCTTTGGCGTATGCTATCTGAATCTGTGCATGAGCGCGGTTTCGCTCATAATAGTTGGTTGTTTTATCAGATAAATCGTTGGGGTTCAGACCTAAAAATGAATAATGTGTAAAGAATAGCGGACCGCCGTACTCCATTCCCAAGTCCAGTTTTATACCATAATAGCTTTTTCCGTTGTAGTAGTAGTTTGATACCTTATAACACTTTTCATACACACTTCGTTCAATGGGGTAAGTGGGCGACGAAGCTGCCAATATGTATGTTATCATCGTTTCGTCGAAACCGGTAATACGATGATTGATTTTAAATCCGTAATTTTTCGACCAATGCCAGTATAAACCATCCGGTGTGCCCTGTGTGTACCAGTTCCATTCAATGGTTTCCCATAGTTTGGTAATCCTGCTTACGAGAGTTTTTTCTTCAGCATTTCCGGTTCTGAAATATTCACGGGCAGTAAGCAGTCCTTCGGTCAGAAAAGCTGTTTCCACCAAATCACCGCCATCATCGTACTGACTAAAACTGAAAGCTTTGCCTGTTGCGGCATCGTACCAATGTGCCCACGCACCATGAAAGCGCTCCGTTTTTTCCAAAAAACTTACTATTTTGTCAATGGTTTTGTAGGCGTCGTTTCTGCTGAAATACTTCCGCTCAGCACCGGCTACCAAAGCCATAATGCCAAATCCTGTTCCTCCTGTAGTGATAATATCGCCATTCGTATCGTTGCTTCGTTCGCGGGCTAATCCAAGTTGTGGTTGCGCAAAATCGAAGAAATAGCCGGTAGTGTAACGTTGAGTCATATCCAGCAAGGCTTCATCAGTGGCAGGTTTTACGCTTACTGATGTTTCAAATTTGCGAGCATCGTTGCTTTTTACATCCAGCCCTTTCGGTATGACACGATAAAAATAAACAGTTTCTTTTTCAACCGGTTTCCCAAAGAAATCGAGGAAGTAACCTAAGATTGTTTCGCCCGATTTTTCAAATTGCTTCCCATCAATCGAACGATATATTTCATACGTAAAACCTGTTCTGTTTTGCCAGTTCAGTTCAGTATGTGCCGGATAAGCTTGCGCTTTCAATTCTGCCGGAACTATATAATTGCTCTGTTTCTCGGCAATACAACTGCCAAAAATCAAGAATAAAAAGCTGAGTATGAATATTTTTTTAAGCATGATAAGTTCCTCTCAAGGCAATGAATTATTTTAGTTCAGTTTGAAATTTGTTTCCTTCACATCCCTCGAATTTGTTCCGATAAACAGTTTGTAATCGCCGGGTTCTGTTCCGTAACTCATATCGGCACGGTGAAAAGCCAGCATATCGGGTGTAATCGTAAATGTAACCACCTTACTTTCACCAATTTTCAAAGCAATTTTTTCAAAACCCTTCAATTCTTTCACCGGACGGGTTACACTTCCAACCAAATCACGCACATAACACTGAACGACTTCTTCTCCTGCAACATTTCCGGTGTTGGTAATACGTACCGACGCTTTTAACTCGCCTTTTTCAGTCAGCTCTTTCGTTGAAAGTTTGATATCCGAATAAGCAAATGTGGTATAACTCAAGCCAAATCCAAATGGATACAGCGGATCGTTCGGACAATCAATATAGCGCGATTTATATTTTGGATTAGGCAGATAGTTAGGTCGTCCCGTATTTTTTTCGTAATAATAAACCGGCACTTGTCCCAGGTTGCGTGGGAATGTCATAGTAAGTTTTCCGGAAGGATTGTATTCGCCAAAAAGAACCTGAGTGATGGCTTTTCCGCCCATTGTTCCGGGGAACCACGTTTCCAGCATACCATCTGCGAGTTCACTTTCTTTGGATAAATCAAGCGGACGACCGTTCATCAACACCAACACAATCGGTTTATTCAGTGCTTTCAGTTTTTCAAGCAATTCGGTTTGAACACCCGGAATATTGATGCTGGTGCGGCTGGTTGCTTCGCCACTCCATTCGCAGCTTTCGCCAATTACCATTACTATTTTGGAAGCACCGCGGGCAGAAGCTATGGCAGCAGGAAATCCACTGCGGTCGTCACCCTGCACTTTGCAGCCTTCCGCATAAGTCACATTTGCATCACCGTTGAATGCTTTTACTTCGTCTAATACCGATTTCATAAAGTTCCAGTCGCCGGCTGCTTTCCACGAACCCAACAAATCACGGGTTGAAGTTGCCAGTTGACCAATAACGGCTATCTTTTCGCCTTTTTTCAACGGGAGAACATTATTTGAATTCTTAAGCAATACCATTGACTTTTTAGCCACATCCAACGAAGCTTCGAGGTGAGCCGGTGAATAAATTTCTCGCTTTTCACGGGCTTCGTTACAATAGCGGTATGGATCTTCGAACAAGCCAAGTAAAAATTTTACTTTCAGAATACGATGAACCGCCTCATTCACAGCCTGAAGGGGTACTTCACCGCTTTCAACCTGTTTTTTCAGGTATTTGAAGTACACCTCACCCTGCATATCCATATCAACTCCGGCTTTGGCAGCCATTTTTCCTGCTTCATACTCATTGGCCACTACACCATGATTCACCATTTCGTTGATGGAAGTATAATCGGTCACCACAAAACCTTTGAAATGTAGTTGTTTGCGCAGAATATCTTTGAGTAGGTAAACGCTTCCTGATGCAGGAATGCCATTCAGTTCGTTGAACGACGACATAACGCTCATAGCTCCGGCATCGATAGCTGCTTTGTAAGGTGGCAGATACGTGTCAAGGAAAACGCGCTCGGACATATCCACCGTATTATAATCCCTACCTGCAAGTGGTGCGCCGTATCCTGCAAAATGTTTTACACAAGCCAGAACTGTAAGCGTATCGGCCAGACTTTTTCCCTGAAAACCATGAACACGGGCTGCTGCAATTTTTGAACCAAGGAATGGATCTTCACCTGCTCCTTCCGAAACACGTCCCCAGCGGGGTTCCACCGAAATATCGCACATAGGAGCAAATGTCCAGTTGATACCCGATGCAGCAGCTTCGGCAGCCGAAACGCGGGCAGATTTTTCAATAGCTTCCATATCCCACGATGCCGATTCGCCCAGCGAGATAGGGAAAATGGTTTTATGGCCGTGTATAACGTCGTAGCCAAATAATAACGGAATGTGTAATCTGGATTCTTCTACGGCAATTTTCTGAAGTTTGCGGGTGTAAGCTGCCGTGTGAGCGTTGAATATATTGCCGCAGTTACCCTTGCGGATTTCGTCAATGTATCCTTTTTTAAGCGATGGTCCGGTTACATCCCAGTCGCTGGTATAAAGAACCATCTGACCAATTTCTTCATCGAGGGTCATCAAGCGCATTACTGAATCAACTTTGAAGTCAATTCTTTTATCTTCGGCTGTTTGTGAAGTTTGTTTACAGGCAGTAAGGATTACCGAGGCTAATAATGCCAGAATAGTGAAATTTCTCATAATTAGTTATTTCTCAAAAAGTTAACGTTGCAAAGTAACTCAGTAATTACGCTTAAAACAAATTATTTACCCCAATAACAACACTACATGCAAAAATGTTACAAAAAAGAAATTGCAAAGCCGTCGACACAGGCGTAAATAAATCTACACAGATCTTTGGAATAGGGACTGACAATCCCCAAATAGCAATTTGTGGTGATTTTTTAACCAAGCCTTGGTTGACGACGAAAGAGGCTGCTCTTTACTTGGGTATCAGCGAAGGCGCAATACGGAATCAAGTATGGCGTGGACAACTTACATCATATAAAAGGCTTGGGCGATTATATATTAATCGTGAAGAACTAGACCGACAGATAGAAACCTCTCGTCGTGGAGGAGGTTTTTAACAATGTCAGTCAAATCTTATGTGGATAAAATAACAGGGAATATATTGTGGGAAGTAAGAGTTACAGCTTCTAAATCCAATAAAAAAGTTCGTCTTGATAGAGGTAAAGAGGGAATCGCATCAGAGGACGAAGCCAAAAAAATAGAAAAGAAGTTGAAAAAAGATTTAAGAGATGAGCTATCGACAAGATCCTACAATGGTGTCCTATGGAAAAAGGTCACAGACGAATTTATAGAGGCTATGCATACAGGAAAAGGTTTGGATACGCAGTTACAAGATTCTTCTATAGAGGATTATTGTTCCTTAATTAAAGTCTATACTTCACAATGGAATAAGTTACCAATTACGCAAATATCAAGGATAGACGTAAAAAGAACAATGGATCAAATGGAGCAAAAGGGGCTGTCATCACATAGAAGAAGGAAGTTAAAAAGCATTATCAATAGTATTTTTGAATGGTCTATTTTTATGGAGAAGATACCGGCGAATATTGTTAGCCCTGCCTTAGGAGTCAAAACAGGTAAGAAAGAAGAAAAGAAGCCTGATATTCTTACCCTAACAGAAATACAGAAGCTTCTTGATATGGCTCAATACTACAAACATGAATGGTATCCTATTTGGGCAACAGCTTTATTAAGCGGGATGAGATCTGGTGAACTGTATGCCCTTAAATGGAACAGTATTAATTTTGAGAACAAAATTATTTCTGTTACAGAGTCTTATGACAAAAGGAATCAAAAGTTTAAAAGCACAAAGGGTGGGTATTGGAGAGACGTTCCAATAAACACAGCGTTAGAGGGGCTTTTAAAAGAACTTCGTAAGCAAACAACACATACAGGTTTTGTTCTACCCAGAATGCGAGATTGGGATAAAGGAGAACAGGCTAGGATTTTGAGAAGTTTTTGTGTAGAGATAGGGATTAAATCCATAAAGTTCCATGCATTAAGGGCATGCTTTGCCACTCAGCTTTTAAGAGACAAGGTTGCTCCCGTAGTTGTCATGAAAATTTGTGGATGGAAAGAGCTTAAGACAATGCAAAGATACGTCCGTCTTGCAGGAATAGAGATTGATGGTGCAACAGATGGTTTAAAATTCCTGTCGACACAAGAAGCGACGGAACGTATACTTGACCTGTACAAAAAGGATAGTGTGGGGACAGTGTGGGAAAACGCCTCAACCGTAGGCTGTGCCTAGATTAAGGTCACTCACCCCAACTCAAGAGGTGTTTATGAAAAAAGAGAACGTCATTATCTCCTTCTTGGTTATCATCATACTTATTCTAGCTTTTGGCATAGCGATGCTTTATGAATCTAACAAAAGATCAGAAAAGTTTTTTGCTGATTCGCAAAAACTTTTGGCAGATGTTGTTGCAACATGCAAACAGCCTGCAGCAATTCCCGTACCAGTTAAAGCTGAAAAAAAATTATTAAGGGACGACATATACAGGATAGTGTTTAGCCACCAAGTTGAACTCAACAACTGTTACTCAAAACAAAAGGACGCAAAAACTAACAGGATGCGCATTGCTTTAGAGATACAGAACACAGGGACAGTAACCGACGTAAAAGTAGTAGAGTCGGATATAAAAAATAAGAATGCTTCTGAATGTGTAACATCAGTAATAAAGTCCATACAGTTCCCAACATTCGATGGAGAGTCTGTTACCGACGAAGTTTATCTTACTTTTGATTCAAGAAGTTTGATTAAATAGATCTTATTTAATCAGCCTTGTAGATAATGTAGTTCCAAATCCAAAAAGGAAATAATGTCCGCCTTGGTCCGTAAAGTTAGACGGGTTAACACTAAAATATTCATATCTAAAAAAGGTAAACAGTTCTGGAAAACATTTGAATGTGAATCTTACATCAGTGTTGAGTGCATAACCGGTACGCGCTTTAAATGCGGACAGTGTCGAAGGAAAATACAATTCCAAACCTGTTGAACCATCTGTTCCTACCCAGTCATTTTCCCAAATATGGTATCCAACAGCAGAACCAAATAACCCATGCCAAAATTGTTCAGCCTTAGCAAAGGGTAACGTGGTTATGTATAAAGTGTAATCTTGTTTTAAACCAATGTATCCCTTTAGCGACACATATTTGTTGAAAGTATATTTTGCACCTACATCCCATCTGGAAGAAGTTTTATCTGTTTGTATCAACGATATTCCAAGCTGTGTATCGTTAAAGCCAGAACCTGCAAAATAATAATCTGTAAAGGCGGACCAGTATGGAGTAAAGTTGTATTCAGCTCCTACCATCAACCCCCATGACCAAGGAGAAACAAGCCAACTATCAAGTCCCAATGAATCTTTTCCAAAAGATTTTTCTTTACCAAGTGTGAGTGCAAAAGAAAAAGAGAATAACTTTCTTTTTTCTTCCTTAGTTCCAATGGCAGGTGGGCAAGTTGGACAAGTTGGGCAAACTTTTTCTTCTATTATGACCTGTGGCGGTGGAGGAAGTTCTACTTTCTTTTTAACTATTTTTTTGTGTTGAGGGGTTGTTTGTGGCCTTATTACTACAGCTATGGGCGGTTCGCCCTCTGCTTGTTTTGCAAAAGCTTGTGGTAAAAGAACCAGCCCTGAACAGAATATAATCATTAACGTTAATGTTTTCACACAACAATCATAAGCTAAGGAGCTGATTTTTGTCTAGATATATAAAATTGAAAGATCAAGTTTTTGTAACTTGACATATATTTATTTGTATGCTATAATGTAAATATAACATCAATGGTATGGGTTCTGGGTTAAGGGATCCATTCAACTTAGCCGATAAGAGTTGGGTAAATATGTAAACAAACTTTTTAAAGAGGTACGTATCATGAAAAAAAGTTTAGTAATTTTATTCTTAACGCTCACGACAGCATTAGCACTATCTTCTTGCGCTGGTGGTTCTTTAGTTGGTATTGGGGGTGACACCACCAACGTCGGCAATAACGTCGATGATAGAACTCTATCTATAAGCGCTGCAGGGATTAAATCATTTGAGGTTAACGGAGTGACAGGAGACATAGACGCCAACACTATTACTGTAGTGCTTCCTACAGGCGACACGGATACTGGAGCAGTAGCACCTATAATAGAGCTTACTGACCCTGATGCAACTATATATCCAGCTAGTGATCAAATACAAAACTTTAGGGACCATGCAGTTCTATACACCGTTACATCAAAAGAGGGAGCAATACGTTATTATCTTGCGACAGTAAGTAATTCTAAGAACATAACGGCATTTTCCTTTCCAGACATAGAGGGTGCAGTTGGAGTAATAGAGGGACTGAACATATATGTTTCTGTACCTTCAGATACCGACAAAGCGGGCCTAATACCAGAGATAACCACTTCTGCTGGTGCTACTGTAAGCCCAGCCTCTGGAATACCACAGAATTTTACATACCCAACAAATTATATAGTTCTAGCTGCGGATAACTCGGTAAAAATATACACCGTTACTGTAAGAGGGAGTTCAAAGGACATAGATAAGTTCGTAGTTGGAGGTATAAGTGAAACCTCAATGAGCCCTAATAACTTAGGCGTCATAAATGGAACAAATATAACGGCAACAGTACAGTATGGTACTGATCTTACACATTTGAAGACGTATTTACATATGTCTCCCCGCAGCACTCTAACTGTAAAAGGGATAACTTATTCTGCGTATCTACCCTCTGGCTATGCTTGTTCATGGGGTCCATTCAACGCTACTTGTGGCACCGTAGGTCTTAATATGGGTGTTGACTCAGTGAATATACCAGGTGGAATTGATTTTACACACCCAGTAGACTACACGATTACAGCTGAAGATGGGACATCACAAACCTACACGGCTACGGTCACAGTACGACCGAGCTATGTACCTGGTGATCTACTTCTTGATGGGGGAGTTATTGTTTACACCGACCCTGCTGATCCTGATGCAAAATTACTTCCAGAAGGGGAAACATACCTTGAGGCAGCAGTATTATCAGAGTTCGAAGGTACTGGTGATTCTATGGCTGCTACGACAGACCCCGTTCCACACGGAACTGGAACAGCAATAGGGACAGGGCAAGCAAATACAGCTGCTCTTTTTGCACAAGACCCTCACAGCATTGCTGCATCATGCTACAATCCATCGGCGCCTGTAGAAATAAACGGAACCAGCGACTGGTTCTTGCCATCGAGAGATGAACTCGCTCTCATTAGAACAGCACTTTATATCAAAGATGGTTGGGACCAACTCTGGATTTCAGGTGTTACTTCTTCCGAAGATCAGTCTGACCTTACAAAGGTACTGTACGTAATTGTTGATTCAAGTGGAGTTACAGTAGAATCTTATTCTAAGAAGACTACGCTTCACTATGTATGTTTCCGTGCTTTTTAGTAGCTAGTTACTAAATAATTTTTAACGATATCCAAGGGGGCTTTTAAGCCCCCTTGATTTTTGTGGTTATAACTTTATATACAGCCTCAAACAATGTGTGTTAATATATTAGCATCCAACATTTGGAGGGCATTTATAATGAAACTGGAAAATATTAATAGGGCTCAGCTAGATAGTGCTTTAAATGGTGAAACAGTAGACTATTTGTATCACTTTGGGGTTTGTAGCAGCGACAATGTATTAAAAGACCTCAAAGGCCTTAAAGCCATTGTTATGGCTGGCTCTGCGGATAGAATAGAACGAATGGCGCAAACATGGTCACAAAAAAATAACAAAGCCAAAATATTAAAGTTCCCAAAAGATGAAAGGTTCAGTGTTTACTACACAGGTGGTGTGCTCTTTTCTTCTCATGGGATGGGAATGCCAAGTATTTCTATCGCTGTGCAAGAATTAATGAAGCTAGTTTATTTTGTAAAAAGAGGCGACCTAACAGAAATGGACAAAGTTTTTTGGTGCAGGGTTGGTACCAGTGGTGGAGTTGGATTACTGCCAGGTAGCGTTGTTGTTACCACAGAGTCACTTTTGCCAGACTTTAAACCATACAGACTATTTGTTGCAGGAAAGGAACATTTTTTTGATTCGAAATTCCCAGAAAAATGTATTGATGAAATAATCAAAGCAAGCTCTAAAGAAAAAATAAATACAGTAAGAGGCAAAACAATAGGGGCCAACAGCTTCTATATAGAACAAAATAGGGTAGATGGTGCTATTGCATTGTGTACAGAAAAAGAAAAAATGGACTGGCTAAAAAAAGCAGAAAGCCTTGGTGTTAAGAATATAGAAATGGAAACTCCACTGGTCTCCGGGTTTTTAAATCATTGGGGCTTTAGTAATTTTGCAGCAATTTGTTGTACGCTTTTAAATAGACTTAATGGTGATCAAATAAACTCTACCCATGAAGAGCTAGAAAACTATAGCGTAAATGCAGAGACTGTTCTTTGGAACTATTTGGAAAAGATTAAATAAAAAAAGGGCGCACATTATAAAATGTGCGCCCTTTGTAAACCTATAAAGATCTATTTATGTATCTGTTTGCTCTCTTTTGTGAACGATAAAAGCATTATCGTTGCAGCTAGTACCAAATATGCTATTGTGAACTGATAAGGTATTTGTTTTGATACGCCTGTAAGCGTCCATGGTAAGTACATATTACCATCTGGCATAGCTGAGTGTATTACACCAAAGAATGTTAATATTGCGAGCACAATAAGATACACCACAGTTTGTCTTAACTTCCTGTCTATTAATGCCGCAACAAATCCTCCCCACAACATTGCAGTAAGAATGAATCCATTACCCAGAGCGACTATTACCTGCATTTCCGGTAGTGATTTATCTATAGCCGTCATAAGTTTTGCAAAAGATTCTTGAGCCACTACCATAGGGTTTGATAACTTTATCTGCATCATTCTTGCAAGAGTCGGAAAATAGGCAAAGGCAACTGCTGGTGCATGCTTTGCAGGACAAGCTATGAAGGCCTGGGACATTATGTCCAGAGCGACGAATATCAAGATCGGCGCAAGTACTGCTCTTGGTATTAATTCTACAATAAAAGAAACATAACCAAGCATTCCACCAAGACCAATGAATAAACCTGTTAGCAAGGTATAACCAATTCTACTACCCATATGTTTATATGCAGGGTGTCCTATGTATGGAGTTGATTGAGCAACACCACCGCAAATTCCGGCAAGTATTGTTGCAATAGCTTCTACCAAAAGTATGTCCCTTGCCCTGTAATTATCACCGGCAACACGAGCACTTTCTGTTGTGTTTATACCACCTACTACCGTCAATATACCGAAAGGAATTGCTATAGGGAGATATCTTAGCGCTCCACTAAGGCCTTTCATAAAATCAAGGGTAGGTATTGGCATGCCAAAATGCAGCTCCGTTGTAGGGACAGAAAATATTATTCCACTACCGAGCAGTTGATAATAACCGAGCAGGTAATAAATAACTGTACCCACCAAGACGGCGGTAAAAACTCCTGGGAGGTTCCACGGGAGCTTTATATGTGCAACAAGGCTGTATAGTATAAGTCCAAGAGAGATCATTCCAACTATTGGAAGTCCAAACATTTCAACTAGAGGAAGGAACCCTATAAGGACCAGTCCTATTCCAGCAAGAGAACCTAACAACCCTGCTGCTGGGATTATTCTCTGTACCCATCCACCAACAAAAGATAAGGCGAACTTGAGTATTCCTATAAGGACCATAGTCGCCATACCGACGTACCAAGTCATCATTGCGGCGGACCTTTCGTCCATACCTTTAGCCTTCATCGCTAAAAAACAAGGGCCCAATAATGCAAGAGCTATACCTATCGTAGACGGTGTATCCAAGCCTAAAGGCATTGCTGTTACATCGTCACGGCCAGTTCTTTTAGCAAGTTTTACAGCCATCCATGTATAGGCAAGGTCGCCGAACATTACTCCGAATGCTGTACCAGGGAACATCCTTGTGAACACAATATCAGCTGGATATTTGAATACAAAAATAAGTATTCCGGCAAGAAAGGATAGAACAGTCATGTTGTCGAACATAAGACCAAAAAAGCCGTTAAGATCTCCGACAACGAACCATTTAACATTTTTCTTCATGATCAGGATTCCTCCTTAGATATAAGGGTCGTCTTTGATGATGGAAGTATATTACAATAACCTTATTCAGCCAAATGATAAATGAATGTAAGAAGTTTAAATAAACTTTATCGGACACGGCGTTCTTTTTAGCAGACTCCTCGTCTACTAAAAAGCCACCTAACTCTCAGACAAAAAACTCCTTACTCGTTTTTTGTCTTCCGAGATTGTCCTCTAAAATTTATTTAAACTTCTTACATTCATCTACGATTAAAAAAGGGGCTGCACGGTTAATGCAGCCCCTTTGTATAAAGTGTTACTAAATGAGTTAGTTTATACTTTCACTCTTAGTATCGCGTTTTGAATACAGTATTGAGAAAACTATAACTATTGTGAATACAACTATTGCACCAATAACATATGGGTTGTCTCTGTGGTAGTTGATCAGCAATGGAGCTGCAAGTAACGATACAAGGTTTATGACCTTGATCATTGGGTTCAATGCTGGACCTGCAGTATCTTTTAGTGGGTCACCAACAGTGTCGCCAACTACAGATGCTTTGTGTGCCTCTGAACCTTTACCGCCGAACAATCCATCTTCTATGGATTTTTTAGCGTTGTCCCAAGCACCACCTGCGTTGGACATAAATACAGCAAGAAGCTGACCAGAAATAATAGTTCCGCAAAGGAAACCACCGAGTGCTTCAACTCCCAACAACATTCCAACTACAAGAGGAGAAAGAACAGCTATCAACGCAAGGGCTATAAGTTCTCTCTGAGCTGCTGTTGTGCATATTGCAACTGGTCTCTTATAATCTGGCTTAACTTTTCCTTCCATAAGTCCAGGGATCTTAAATTGTCTTCTAACTTCATCAACTATAAGAGTAGCTGCTCTTGCAACTGCGTTAATAGTTAAAGAAGAGAACAACCACGGGATAGCTCCACCAATAAGTGTTCCAATAAATACTTCAGGCACGGAGATCCTTATTCCTGTGAACGCTATTCTTAAATGTTCTGGTATACCTAACTGAGCTTGAACATTTCCTACATCTGTTAAGTATGAACCGAACAATGAAACTGCAGCTATAACTGCGCTACCTATTGCCACACCTTTGGTGATCGCTTTTGTAGTGTTACCAACAGCGTCAAGGTCTGCCATTATTTGACGAGCCTCTTTATCTAATCCGGACATTTCTCCAATACCGTTAGCATTGTCAGCTATAGGACCGAATGAGTCCATTGCGACGTTGTTTCCTGTAAGGGTCAACATTCCTATACCAGTCATTGCAACTCCGTATAGAACGTAAATAACTGGTTGTCCCCAGTAAATTAGAACAGCAGAAAGTATTGTCGCTGCTATAACTAAGGTCTGCCATACAGCTGCTTCGTATCCAACTGCCAATCCTTTTAATATTAAAGTCGCTGAACCAGTTTTTGAAGCCTTTGCTATGTCCTTAACTGGTTTGTAGTGAGTGTCAGTAAAGTATTTTGTTATTTCGTCCAATACTATCGCAAGAACGATACCAACGCCTACAGAAAAGAAGGCTCTCCACTCGTTCATATAATAATGAGCAAGGAACATGAACGCTATAAGTGAGATAGCTGCTGAGGTGTAAAATCCTTTATTGATAGCTTTCATTGCGTTGCCGCTCTTTTCGTCTTTCTTACCTTTTACAAGGTACGTTCCTACTACCGACGACAGAACACCGATACCTCTAACAAGTAGAGGGAAGATGATCCATTTCAATTCGCCGGTTATTGTTACAAGAGCAAGCCCAAGTATCAAACCAGAAACTATTGTTACTTCGTAAGATTCAAAGATGTCCGCTGCCATACCTGCGCAGTCACCAACGTTATCTCCAACAAGGTCAGCAATAACTGCTGCGTTCCTTGGGTCATCTTCTGGAATACCAGCTTCAACTTTTCCAACAAGGTCTGCACCAACGTCTGCTGCTTTTGTATAGATACCACCGCCTACCCTCATAAATAGAGCAAGTAGCGTTCCACCAAAACCGAAACCTAACAAGGCATCAGGAGAGGCAACACCGAAGATCATAAAGATAACTGTTCCGCCGAGTAGTCCTAGACCATCGGTCAACATTCCAGTTACTGTTCCTGCTCTGTAAGATATTTTAAGTGCGTCAGAGAAACTATGTAGTCTTGCTGCGTTCGCTGCACGCACGTTAGCTTGCACTGCCATTCTCATACCGAATTGTCCAACCATCAGCGAGAACATAGCTCCCATAACGAAAGCAAGGGCTCTTCCTATACCGATGATCATCTTTACTTGATCTGGGGTGTAGCTACTGAACCTTTGCATAGCTTCTTTTGTAGGTTCAACTACATAAACAGAAAAGAACAACGCCACTGTAAGAACAACTATAAGTGGTAATATTGTTTTGAGCTGTTTACCTAAGTATGCGTCCGCTCCCTGACGGATAGCATTCCATACTTCCTGCATTTTTTCTGTTCCCTTGTCTTTTTGTAGGATCTGTTTCCTTAAAAGTAGGGCATAGCCTAGTCCTAAGAACGCAATAAACAGAACTGTCCAAATCGCATAAGTTTCAAAACTTGTTGCGCCGATTAAGCTTGTCATACCAATGTCCTCCTCAAATATTTTTCAAGAATTTCAAGACGGCTTTTTATAGCTGTAAATGTGCTAATTGGCAAACATAAAATCTATCATAGGCTTTTAAGTCCTATCAGTCGGCTCAACGTGAATAGTGACGGAGCTTTGCGGGATAGCATCCCTTATGTCGTTTTCAAGGTGGTCGCAGATGGCATGGGCTTCATTTAGCCTTGCATCATTGTCCAACTCTATATGGACACTTATATGGTAGTTCCTATTAAAGCAGATCACACTTAGTTTGTGATAACCCTTGAACATTGCACGGTGTTCATTCAATATTTTTTCCACCGTTAATCTGTAGGTCTGTTGGTCCATGGTATTCTTTTCATCAGGTTCCATATGAATGGTAACGTCACTGTTAGGGTATGCCGACCTTATCTTGTGTTCTATATGGTTAGATATTTTGTGTGCTTCTTCTATGGATAACTCGCTAGGGACCAAAACTACCATATCGGAAAAGACCATGTCTCCAGTGGTCCTTACCCTTAATTTATGTATCTTCGATATACCGTCTGTGTTTTTGATCAAACTGTAGATGGTTTCCCTCATTTCGGCTGGTGCTTTATCTAAAAGAACATCCACCGTTCTTATCGCCAGCCGAACAGAAACAACTATTACCAGTACTGAGACCGCCAGAGCAGCTACTGAATCCGCTAGCTTTATCCCAAAGAATTTATAACAAACAAGTCCTAATAGAACTACTACGGAACTCCATATATCAGATGAAAAATGCAGTGCATCAGCCTCTAGGGCTTGGCTATGTGTTTTTTTGGCGACCCTAGATAATGCCCTGGATCTTGAAAAGTCCACTATTATCGAAAGTAGGATCACACCAAAGGCATATTTAGTTACTTCTATTTGCACATTCTTACTTATTATCCTATTTACAGCCTCGTAAATTATGTATCCACATGTTATCAACAAAAGTATGACTTCAATAAAAGCAGAAAATCCCTCTACTTTTCCGTGGCCATAATGATGTTCGTCGTCTGCAGGACGGTCAGAGATCCTTACCGCGAACAGCGTCATTAATGAGGCACCAAGGTCCAAAGCTGAGTGTGCTGCTTCTGACAATATCCCCAAGCTCCCTGTATAAAGTCCTACCGCAAGTTTGATTCCTGTAAGGAAGATTGCTGCGATCACGGAGGACAGAGCTATTCGGGTTTTTTCTTTGGAGGCATGTTTGTTATTAATGTCCATAAGTTACAAGATTTTTATATGTTGTAAAAGAAAAAGGCAAGAAGTGAAAAAGACTTTGTTTTGTGGTATAATACCTGCGGTTTTAGGGAGGCATCAAAAATGAATAGACACAGGGTTGCCCTTATAATCCGGCTGGTTATATGGGTGCTTATTTTATCACAATTGACCGCAGTTGTTTTGATGAGAACTGTTGGTTACGGTTTTAGTGAAGCTTTTCATGAGGTCAATGGTTTCCTAATAGGTATCCTGTTGATAGTGTACATTGTTCTTGATTGGAAATGGATCAGAAAGAACATGTTCAAGTTCTAGTTTTCGATTTTTCCACTGCAAAGGTCCTTTATAAAGCTCCTGCAAATTGTTCTAGGCTTTTTGGCTTTTGTTTAGAAATGTCTATTTACCCCTCCGCCATTTGGCTTCTGCATGAGTTACCTGTGCATAAAAATAATATTTTTATTTTATCCATATATTAAAACTTCCATTTTTGTTTAGGGGTGTATTTCTTTTTCGCGATATCCCTCTCATTTGCCTGTGTTTGAAAAGTCGCGTCAAATAGCTCATGGATGTCCGTCAGCATCTTGGGGCTTATAGAACAGCGGGTCCATTTACCTATTTTTATTGTTTTTACAAGGCCACATTTTTTTAGTACGCTTAAATGATGAGAAACCAAGGTTTGTTCTAGTTTTAAGAGCATCGTCAAGTCGCCCACACATTTTCCTCCACTCAGCAACTGGAACATTATTTGGAACCTGTTTTTGTCGGCGAGTGCCCTAAAGATGTGGTACAGTTTTTCTTGGTTAGGCTTCATATCGTGTCTCTGAACATATGAATATATATTCATATGTTTGTCAACTTAAAAAAGTGGTATCGGCGGAATGCAATACCAAAATGCATTCAAAGATAAAAGAATCCGCAGTCAAAATGCAGACCGAGAAAGCCCCGAAACCCGCGACGTAGAGAGGGTAAGGGGCTGACAAAGGTATGCGTTTGAATGCGGATTCGTATAAAATCAAGGAATAAATAAAAGGGCCGGCGTGCATCCTTGCTCGCCGGCCCTTGCTAATGTTTTAGCTGTTGCTAAATTTGTTCCTATTTTACGAACTGCTTTGCGTAGTACTTAGCTGTAAGTTTTTCACCGGTCGCTTTTTGTATCATCTCGTTCCAGTAGAATTTTCTTCCTGGAGCAAAAACATTCTCTATCAGGTACTTGCCCATGTCTTTTGATTTGATGTTATGTTTTACCATGTATGCATTAAGCTGTGAGGCTAAAAGTTCACCCATCAAATAGTTATGATAGTAAGCTGGTGCTGTCGCTATGTGTATTTTTGAGGCCCAATCAGGCTCAGTTCTTCCAGCAGGTTTCTTGACCAGCTGATACTTCTCTACTAATTTCCACCATAGTGCGTTCAGATCCTGATTAGGATTTTCGTACATACTTTTTTCGAACCTGTACATTACTTGTGCCCATCTGCTGAACACAAGTTGTGTTAGCTTTTGTATCTTAAAGCTTGCCTCAGATATTTTTGCCTGTTCCTCACTTGAGATCCCAACTACCTCGTGCAACCATTGAGGGTTTGAACTGAGTCTGCCAAACATCATTGCAATAGCCTCTGTGGTAAAGATGTGAGCTGGTTCCCTGAACGTCCAAGGCATATTCTTGTTAGTATATTTATCATATAAACCATGACCAAATTCATGGAGCACAGTGCTCATCCAATATTCGTTAGGTTTTATGTTACAGATGACTCTTATGTCATTTAGCCTATCCATGTTGTTCTCGCAGGCATGTTGGTACTTCCCGCTTCTCTCGTATAAGTCGCTGTGAGCAGCGATATCTTCTGCAGACATCCCTATGCTCGCATAGTAGCCTTCCATGAGCTTCACAAGATCCTTATCCTTATAGTATTTATCCAGGTCCAGAGTATATATCGCTGGAGCTTCTTGAAAGTATCTGTTCTGATAGTGCCATGGTTGCAACGCTGAAGCAGCGATGTTGAATTTCTTAGCCAAGGCAGTGTCTACATCCTTTTTTAATGAGACGAAGGCTGGTCTTGTCAAGTTATCAAGTTCGTTGAACAGTTTCTCTACTTGTGCAGGATCCTGCTCGTTCAATTTTAACATCATTTGGTGATAATTTTTGAACCCTAGTTCCTTGGCCGCTGCATTCCTCATCAGAACAAGTTTCTTGATATCGTCGGAAACTACCTGGCCTATAACCTTGCTTCCCTTCCATGCCTTTTCTACTTCTGCGGAGCTGGTGGAGGTTTTTAGTATTTTCTCTATTTCATTATCAGTTAGCTTTTTCCCGTCCAAGTCAACCCTGAAAGTATTGAACTTGTTCTCTATTGCTGTTTGGAGCTTTATCATAGCTTCCAGTTCTTCTGGAGCTATTTGACTGCTGGTATATGCATTGTATATGAGTTCCATCTGTCTCTTAAGATCTTTATCTGCAAGTTTGAGTTTTTTTAGTTTTTTGATGACCGCATAATCCTCTTTGTTCGAGTATATTTTACTCAGATCTATTTGTGCCTGAGAACTTTTTTTGTAGTCATCTTCTTTGCCGGATAGTTGTGCATCGAATTCGGTGATCATTGCTTTTTTGTAAGCAGGGTCTACTTTAGCCTCGTAACTTTGAATGAACTCCTTGACCTGCTTTTCGTTATCTGCGAGGGAACTTTTTGCGGATACTGCTGTTGAGAGAAAAGAAGCAAGAACGCAACCTAGGAACTTCTTGTTCATGTTTTTATCCTCCATTTTTACATTACTGCCTTTACTATTGGCAACAGTGTTAGTACTGCCGTAAGTGCTATTAGTACGACTATGGTCACCCAACCTATCATGTTTGCCACTTTACCGTTCACATGTTCCTTCATTATCTCCTTGTTGTTGACTATAAGCATCATACATACAAGAACAACAGGCAATAGTATCCCGTTTAGGACCTGCGACCAGATGGTTATGCTTATTAGTGGTGCATTAGGGATAAGGATTATGCCTGCAGAAATTACTATTATTGTTGCGAACAAGGCATAAAAAGCAGGAGCCTCTTTTAATTTTTTGTCTATCCCAGCCTCAAAACCAAAGGCCTCGCAAACATAAAAGGCGGTAGCAAGTGGAAGTATTATTGCAGAAAAAATTGAGGCTATGAATAATCCAAAGGCAAATACCTGCGAAGCGAAGGCACCAGCAAAAGGCTTTAATGCTACTGCAGCATCTTTTGCCTCAGCTATTACCACACCGTTCTTGTTGAGTGTTGAACCACAGGCGACCATTATAAAAAAAGCGACCACTACTGTTAGAATGCTCCCTATCAGAACATCTGCCACCAAGAATTTATAATGTTTTATCCTCAATCCTTTTTCTATAACGGCGGATTGCATATAGAACTGCATCCATGGTGCAATAGTAGTACCTATGAGGCCTATTACCATTGCGATATAACCTTCGCTCATTTCCAGTTTTGGTTTTGTTATTGCTGCACCTATCTCGTGCCAGTCCGGCTTTGCCATTATTGCAGAAACAATGTACGAAAGCAGGAAAACACTGAATACCAAAAATATCTTTTCAGAAGTTTTGTAATCTCCTTTTACTACAAGTATCCATACCAGGAACGCACAAATTGGAACGGAAAGATATTTGGTTACACCGAATATCTGGAGACTGCCTGCTATTCCAGCGAACTCGGTGGCTGTGTTGCCTATGTCCGCTATCAGTAATCCCACGAATATGAAAAAAGTTATTTTAACACCAAAGTTCTCTCTTATAAGATCAGCAAGCCCTTTGCCAGTAACAACTCCCATTCTTGCGTTCATTTCCTGTACCACGAACAGGACTATAAAAGCAGGGAACAGTGTCCACAATAGATGGTAACCATACATTGCTCCGGCCACAGAATATGTTGTTATGCCGCCAGCATCGTTATCAACGCTGCCGGTAACTATTCCAGGCCCCAAGATGCTTAAAAAGACGATAAGGCTCGCCCAAAAGTACCTTAGCCTTCCGCGCATTACTGCCACTTCCTCATTAAGAATTCAACGACGTCGTCGACAGTAATTATACCTTCTAATTCACCGCTTTCCTGTACGACGGGTAGTATCAACAGATTATATTTTGAGAATAGCGCTGCAACATCCTTTGCTTTTTCGTCCGGAGTTACAGCAACTGGCTTTTTGTTCATTACTTCAGATAGGGGTTGGTGTCCCTGCGCCAACATTAAATTTCTTAAGCTTACAACGCCTACTAACTTGCCGTTGTCCACAATGAAAGCTTCATATATTGTTTCTATGTCTGTATCTTCCGAGGCCTTAACGAGTTCTTGAATTGCATTAACTACGATTGTAGAGGGTGAAAAACTAAGGAATTCTGTGGTCATTAAACCACCGGCAGTATTGTCTTCATATTCCAAAAGTTCTGTGACAGCGTCAGCTTCTTCTTTGTCCATTTGGCTGATGATGTCTTGTGCTTTTTCTTCCTGCATGTCGCCTAAAATGTCGGCAGCTTTGTCTGGGGCCATTTGCTCAAGTATGTCAGCAGCTCTTTCTTCTTCCTGCGTTTCCATAAGTTCTTGTGTGGTTTCTGCGTCTGTTTCGCTGAGTACTTTTGCAGCTATGTCGTCAGGTATCTGGTTAATCAGGCTTTTTCTTTGTTCGTAGTCAAGTTCTTCAAGTATGTCCGCAATATCGGCAGGGTTCAACATTTCGAACTGTTCTTTTGGAACGGTAAGCTTTAACGAATTTGCCTGTCTCGACGATAGAACGGGATGCACATATTCCCACGAAACGAACTTGTTTGAGTACAGAGAAATGTTCTTTGGCTTTACTGCGAACACCATTTTTTCGAATAGTGTTTCCACTCCGAGCCTTCGCATCAGCCCTCTGTAGCCAACATCTACGTCGGTAACGCTTATTTCGTTACCGGACTTTAACATTCTTAGATCGTTCACCCTGATAACTTTTGCACCATTAAGGTCCACGATTTGCTGGTCGAGGACCGACTTTTTTAGGGCTAAAGTATTTTCTGGAAAATCTTTAGTAAGGCCCTTAAGGTCCTCTTCGGCTATCTTAAGAGCTATCTTGTTCTGATAGATGGTTGCAGTATCAAGGTTAGCTATCGGTATTATGTGATCTTGTTCTTTGTTCTTAACTATTATTGCAATAACTTTTGGGTATGTGTAGGATAGATTTACTATTATATCGGATAGTTTTCCAACAGCAGCATCTTTGTTATCGACTACCTTGTTTCCTATTATTTGAGATAGGAAGAATGGAGTATTGTAGTTTTGTTCTCGGTTTTCCATATCTACCGCTCCAGATTTTCGGCCCTTCGTCCATAAAAAATTATTACTACAATACATTTAGAAACACAAGCGAGAAGCTCTTTGACAAACAAAATAATCCTTTATATTAATCATTCATCGTGAATAAAAAGAAGTCAAAAAAGATACTTTATTTTATTATAAAATGGGTCGTTATTTTGCACGTTATTTTTCTTGTTACTGGAGCTGTAACAATTTTTACGTACAAATATATGAACCCGAGGGTGACGAGCCTGTCCTTGTATCGGGAATATGTTCAGGGAGTAGAGAACAAACCAAGGGAGTTCATCCCTCTAAAGGAGATTGATGCACCATTAAAAAAAGTGCTTATAAAACTGGAGGACCCCTCTTTTAAAAGTCATTATGGTATCGATCTGGATGCTATGGTGGCTGCATACAAAACGAACAAAAAATATAATAAGACCCTTACTGGTGGTAGCACTATAACTCAACAACTTGTTAGGACCCTGTTCCTTGTGCCCAACAAGAACTATTTAAGAAAATATTTGGAAGTACTTCTGGCTTTAGAGATGGAACTGATCTTGAGCAAGAACAGGATACTTGAGCTGTATTTTAATAACGTAGAGTTTGGACGTGGGGTTTATGGAATAGGGCCAGCTTCAAGGCGCTATTTTAAAACTGATGTTCATAATCTTAGTACGGAGCAACTTACACAGCTTATTATAATCCTTCCTAGCCCTATTAAATACAGTCCCAAGGACATTCAAAGAAAATCGTTTTTTAGGAAAAGATACAGGCTATTAGCCAACGACCCTGTTTTGAACAAATATGTAGAGGAACCTGCTGTGGATACAGAAGAATAGTCTTAAGAATTATTTTATTTCGTAAACGGTCTCGTCGGGTTTTACCATTCCGAGTTTTGTTCTGGCATACAATTCCATTAATCTAGGGTTATTCCTTGTTAGAACGGATTTTTCTTCCAGCTCCTTATTTTGTTTTTCTATTGCTGCGATCTCTTGTTTTATAGTACGTATTCCCCATTTTAATTTTATGAGATACTTTATCCCGCTATTAGAGATGAGCGAGATCACAAAAAGCAGGGCAACAAAGCCCCACGCATATCTTAATCTAGTGATCTTGTCCCAGTTAATGTTCACAATACGCAGGATTCTAGCAGTAGTGATACCAATTTGCATCCAAAATAATAAAGGTATTTGGCGGTCTTACCTTTATATGTTATAGGACTAATATTCTTTAAAATCCGAAGGGGGCCTTTTGAGCATGGCAATACTGATAGATGGTAAAAAAATATCCACCGACATTATAAATGAAATGAAGGTGGAGTGCGAAAAGTTAAAAGTAAAACCTGGACTTGTAGTAATTGTGGTTGGAGAGGATCCTGCTTCGGCAGTTTATGTTCGCAATAAAGAAAAAGCCTGCGATACTGCCAACTTCTATCACCACACCTATAGACTTCCAGCATCTACAACAGAAGAAGAAATACTCCTGTTGCTTAAGGAGATAGAAAAGGATTGTAAGGTACATGGTGTGATCGTTCAATTGCCCTTGCCAAAACACATCAATGAAGAAAAAATAATAAATTCGATACCAGTTGATAAGGATGTGGACTGTTTTCACCCTTTCAATGTAGGGAAACTTTTGACAAAAAAGAAAGGTGACTCACCGCTTTTATGTGCGCCATGTACACCGGCCGGTGTAATGGAATTATTGGATAGATACGGTGTGGATATAGCCGGAAAGCATGCTGTGATAGTTGGAAGGAGCAATATAGTTGGCAAACCGCTATCCCTGATGTTGTTGAATAGAGATGCCACGGTAACTATCTGCCATTCAAGAACAGAGGACCTTGCCTCTGTAATAAGAAGTGCAGATATCGTTGTTGCAGCAGTTGGTGTGCCAAAACTTGTAAGAGCAGATATGATAAAAGATGGCACAGTGGTAATAGATGTTGGAGTGAACAGACTGCCTGACGGGAAACTTTGTGGTGACGTTGATTTTGAGAAGGTCAGAGAAAAGGCGGTTGCGATCACTCCGGTTCCCGGAGGTGTAGGCCCCATGACCATTGCGATGCTTTTAAGGAATACCTTATCCATGGCAAAGAGGCAGAATTCTTGTGAGTAAACTTAGCGACAAACTTTTACGAGGAGAGAAAGTAATAACGGCAGAAATGTGCCCTCCAAAAGGGACAGATTTTTCTGCATTCATAAAAAACGCGAATGCAGTAAGGGATCTTGTGACTGCCTATAATGTAACAGATAATCAAAGGTCTGTTATGAGAACTACCCCGCTGGCAGCTTCATTTGTTTTGCTTAGGGAAGGCCTTGAACCAATATATCAAATTACTTGCAGGGATAGGAATCGTCTGGCAATACAATCAGACCTTCTTGGTGCATCCGCTCTTGGAGTAGAGAACGTTCTTGCTCTTACGGGTGACCACGTCGTTAGCGGGGATTACAATCCTGCAAAATCTGTTTTTGACCTAGATTCTGTTCAGCTCCTGTACACAATGTCTGTTCTTGAAAATGGATTGGATCTTTCTGGTAAATCATTAAAAGGTACGCCAAAGTTTTTTTCTGGCGCAGCAGTTACCCCAGCAGCTTCTAATGTTGAAATACATATATGGAGGATGCAGGAAAAAATAAGAATGGGAGCAAAGTTCTTCCAAACACAGGTGCTTTTCGACAGAAATATCCTGACCAGATTTATGTCAGAAACAAAACACCTTAAGACGAAGATAATTGCAGGAGTTGTGCTTGTGAAGAGTGCAAAAATGGCAAAGTTCATGAATGACAACGTCCCAGGTCTGGTTATTCCTGACTGGGTAATAAAAGAACTGTCTTCCACAGAACATGAAATGGAGGCTGGTATACGCATTGCAGCACATCTTGCTAAAGAATTTTTGGACATAGCAGATGGAGTGCATATAATGGCTGTGCACGAAGAACACAGATTGCCTGAAATTTTTAAACAAATATATTAATAAAGGAGTTTTACAATGAGCACCAGAAAAACACCCATTTACGACAACCATGTCAAGGACGGAGGAAAAGTAGTTGAGTTCGCAGGTTGGTACTTACCAGTTGAGTTCAGTGGACTTATCAACGAGCACAATGCTGTAAGAAAGAACGTAGGTATATTTGATGTAAGTCACATGGGAGAAGTTACAGTTAAAGGAGACAGAGCAAAGGAGTTCGTGAGAAACCTTGTTGCAAATGATACAGATAAACTTTATGACGGCAGAGTTATGTATACCCCAATGTGTTACGAGAACGGCGGGATAGTGGACGATCTTTTGGTATATAAGGTTAATGATAAAGAATACCTTCTGGTAATAAACGCGGCAAACATTGCAAAAGACTTTGAATGGATGAAAAAAACAAACAAATTCGGTGTCGAGCTAAAGAACGTCAGCGATGACTATTTTCAGTTAGCGGTACAGGGACCAAAAGCAAAAGAATTAATGGAAAAATGTTTTAAGATCGATCTTTCGGACCTAAAGTTTTTCCACTTTAAGAATATAACATTGAACAACATACCTTGCATACTTTCAAGAACCGGTTACACCGGAGAGAATGGCTTTGAAATATATGGAGCATGGAACGAAGGTGGAAAACTTTGGGAGGCGCTGGTTAAGGCAGGCGCAACACCTTGTGGGCTTGGTTGCAGAGATACTTTAAGGTTAGAAGCAGCTCTTATGCTTTATGGTAACGACATAACAGCAGAAACCACACCATTAGAAGCTGGAATAGATATTTTTGTTAAATTGGAAAGTGGGAACTTCATTGGTAAAGATGCTCTTTTAAAACAGAAAAAGGAAGGATTGAAAAGAAAACTTATTGGCTTTACTCTTGAAGAAAAGGGAATACCAAGACACGATTATCTTATCGTAGACGACAAAGATAATACTGTTGGTGTTGTAACTAGCGGAACACTTTCTCCAACACTTGGAATACCAATTGGACTTGCATATGTTGAAACAAAAAATCTTAACGATGGTTCAAAACTTTATGTTCAAATAAGGAAGAACAAGGTCGCAATAAAACAGATGAAAGTTCCATTCTACAAGAATTATTAGGTAGTTACGGTTTATTGATATTGGCATGCTTGCGTGGTAGAAACATTATGAAAAATTTTTTAGGAGGGATTTATGAACGTTAAAAATGATCTTTTTTACACAAAGGACCACGAATGGGTATCAATTCAAGGAGACACTGCAACAATAGGTATAACTGACCATGCTCAAAGTCAGCTTGGCGATATAGTTTTTGTTGAACTTCCAGAAGTAGGAACAAGCGTAAAAGTAGGGGACACACTTGGTGTTGTAGAAAGCACAAAGGCTGTTTCTGATTTTTATTCTTCTGTTGAAGGCAATGTTACTTCAGTTAACACAGAGCTTCCGAACACACCAGACAAGTTGAACAGCGATGCATATGGCGCTTGGCTTGTTAAAATAAAATTCACAAAAAAGAACCCAGAACTTATGGATGCAAAAGCATACTCTAAATATATAGAAGAGGAGCACAAATAACTATGCCTTACATACCTCATACTACAGACGACATAAAGGCCATGCTTAACACTATTGGCAAAAAAAGTGTTGATGAGCTTTTTAATTCGATACCATCAAAGTTCAGACTTAAAGCTGATGCTTTAAAAATGGACAAAGGACTTTCTGAATCCGAGGCCAAAGAAAAGGTTGAGGGTGTTGCTAACTCTAATAGGGTTTTTGCAAGCTCTAAGAATTTTATGGGAGCAGGGGCATACAATCACTTTATCCCTTCCGCGATAAATCACATCGTCGGAAGATCAGAATTTTACACTGCGTATACTCCATACCAACCAGAAATAAGCCAAGGAACGCTGCAAGCAATTTTTGAATTCCAAACAATGATGTGCAGACTGACTGGCCTTGATGTATCTAATGCGTCTATGTACGACGGTGCTACTGCACTTGCAGAAGCGGTTATGTTAGCTTACAGAGCAAAAAGAGAAAAGAAAAAAACCGTTATAGTCCCAAAGAACCTACATCCTGAATATGATGCAGTTCTTAAGCTTTCTTTGGCTCCGTTCGGTTTGAACATAGTTCATGCAGACCTTGACGAGAAAACAGGGGAAATATCTACAGCCTCTGTAAAATCACATATTACTCCAGATGCATTGTGCGTTATCGTTCAATCACCTAACTACTATGGTGTGATCGAATCGGCAGCAAAAGATATTGCTGCTATAGCAAAAGCAGCGGACGTTATTCCAATATTCGTTTGTGTAGAAACAACAAGTCTTGGAATGTTCAAGTCTCCTGCAGAACTTGGGTTCGATATCGCTGTGCTAGAAATCCAGTCGCTGGGGAACCCAGTGGCATTTGGTGGACCTTACGCAGGTGTTATTGTTACAAAGAATGAATATGTTAGAAGTCTTCCTGGAAGGATAATAGGTGAGACTAAGGATATCGACGGTAATCGTGCTTATGTTCTTACTCTTGCAACCAGGGAACAACACATAAGAAGAGAAAAAGCCACCTCGAACATTTGCAGTAATCAAGCGCTGGTAGCGTTAAGAAGCTCTGTCTATTTAAGTCTTGTTGGCGAAGATGGATATAGAGAACTTTCTAAGACCAACTACGCGCTTGCACATTATGCAAAGGAACAATTGGAAAAAGTAAACGGCATAACAATTAAATACAGCGGTGTTTTTTATAATGAGTTCGTAGTTAGTTTTAAATCAAAAGACGTTAGAGAAAAAGCTTATACCTCACTCAAAAAAGATGGTTTCTTGCCAGGCTTAAGGCATGGTGAGAACTCTATGCTGGTTGCTGTAACAGAAATGCAGACAAAACAGAGCATAGACACCTATGTTGATTCACTTAGGAGGTATGTGGCATGAAGAAAAAAGAACCATTGATATTTGAAATATCAAAACAGGGAAGGAAATCTGATTACATAAACCATAGCAGCGTTGATTGTAAAATGCCGAGTGGAGATCTTTTAAGAGAAAGAATAGGACTTCCAAACGTTAGTGAATTGCAAGCTGTTAGACATTATACGAATCTTTCTAATTTGAACTTTGGAGTTGATACAGGTTTTTATCCTCTTGGCTCTTGCACAATGAAATACAACCCAAAGATCAACGAGGATATGGCAAATCTTGTAGGCTTTAATAATGTACATCCATATCAGGATGAAGAAGATGTTCAGGGTTCACTGAAATTAATGTACGAGCTTGGAGAAATGCTAAAAGAAATAAGCGGTATGGCCGGAATTACGCTAATACCTGCTGCCGGTGCTCACGGCGAGAATACTGGGATCAGATTAATAAATGCATACCACAGGGCTCATGGTGGTTTTAGGAAAAAAATAATAATCCCAGATACTGCACATGGTACTAATCCTGCAAGCTCAGCATTTGCTGGTAACGAAGTTGTTGCAGTAGAAAGTAAGGGTGGAATATTAAGAAAAGCAGATATAGAACATCTAGTTGATAGCGACACAGCAGCGTTAATGGTAACTAACCCGAATACTCTTGGACTTTTTGAAAGCGAACTTGCAGACATCGCAGAGCTGCTACATTCAAGAGGAGCATTGTTATATTGCGACGGCGCGAATACTAACGCGTGGATGGGCCAGGTAAAACTTGGCGATATGGGTGTAGATGTAATTCAATATAACCTTCACAAAACATTTGCAACTCCACATGGTGGTGGTGGCCCAGGGTCAGGACCAGTAGTTGTTTCTCAAAAATTAGTTCCATACCTTCCTGTTCCTATCGTCGTTAAAGAAGGGTCAACTTACAAACTAAAATATGATCTAAAGGATACAATAGGTAGGATAAAAGGTTTTTATGGTAACTTCCTTGTATATGTAAAAGCGTATACCTATCTTTTAATGTTAGGAAAAGAAGGTGTAAAAAAAGTTTCAGATATGGCAGTGCTAAATGCTAACTACATAAAGGCTCGTTTAAAGGATACATATAATATTCCATTTGAAGGCGACAATATGCACGAGGTTGTTCTTTCAGATAAAATACAAAATGAGTTTGGAATAAAGACAATGGACATAGCAAAAAGGTTGCTAGACTACGATATGCATCCACCAACAATTTATTTCCCGCTCGTAGTTCATGGAGCTATAATGATAGAGCCAACAGAAACAGAACCTAAAGAAGAATTAGATATGTTCTGTGATGTTATGATAAAAGTAGCAGATGAGGCAAAGAACCATCCAGAGCTTTTACATGATGCTCCTCATAATACTCCTGTTAGAAGATGTGATGAAGTTGGGGCTGCAAAGACTCCTGTTGTTTGTTTAAAAGACTAATAGTATTAATACGTTACAAATTGGCGAGGAGTTTTTGACTTCTCGCCTTTTTTTGCTCCTAAAATATTTGTTGACAAAAAATACCTTATCTGTTATAATGTACTTATTGAAAAAAGTATAACAGGGGTAGGTAAAATGAAAAAAAATTTTTTA
>Ga0118677_10002412_pt1 | contig 37653 bp, 35 predicted proteins | sample AliMusrvi5mmetaG_FD_86154 | JGI IMG/M metagenome (GOLD analysis project Ga0118677, IMG submission 86154) | reverse complement strand
GGTTCTGATAGACGAACTCCCAGGGCTGCTCCCAGTTGGCGAGGATGCCGCCCACCTTGGCGGCCGCGATGATGACGACCTCCGGCCGCTCCTCGGCGAAGAAGCGGTGCGTGGCGTGCTGGTCGGTGAGGTCGAGCTCGTCGAGGTCGCGCACGACGAGGTTCTCGTAGCCGGCCTCGTGCAGGGCGCGCAGGATCGCGCCGCCCACGAGGCCCGAGTGCCCGGCCAGGTAGATGCGCGAGAGCTTGCTGATGAGCGGGGCCATGCGGCGGATTGTATCAGCAGGTGTGACTCAGGCGCCTCAGGCCGGCGCGGCGATCCCGGCCCCGATGCGCGGCGATCACGGCCCCGATGCGCGCCACGGCGATGGCTGCCCCGTCATGCGCCGCGCCGATGTTCCTCAGAGTTCGCCGTCCACCAGGTCCGGGTGGCGGCGCAGCCAATCCAGCATCGCGTCGCGGACCAAGCGGATGTCTGCGGCGCGGTGAGCGCAGATCTCGAACAGTTCCGGTGTGGTCACTTCGTCGTAGAAGTGCGTGAGGCGATTCCGGTACCCGGCCATGTCGACCAGGACGCCCCCGCAGGCTTCATCGAGAACGCCGGCGCGCTGCAGAGCGAGAGCCACCTGCTTGTACTCCAAGGCCCCCTCGCCGAGACCCTTGGCCAGGATGTGACGCCCCAGGTCCAGCACGGCCTCCAAGGCGCGTCGCAGATAGGACTCCGCGGCCGCCGCGTCGCGAGCGTCGCTCTGGAACGAGGCGAGACTCGCCAGCGGGAGCGTGCCGAGGCCGCGCAGCATGTCGTCGACGAGGGCGGACAAGTGCAGAACGGTGGTCACGCGGACCTTGGACGGGCTCACGTGGCGCCTCCGATAGTCTCGCGCCATTGCTCGCGCAGCAGCGGGGCCAGATCTGCGGCCCGCCGCAGGTAGTACAGCTGCGCCTCGGCCTCCGCGTCGAGGTCCACGGCCAGCAGCAGCTCGCCGCGCACCACGTCGGCGGCCAGGAAGGCATCGGCCTCGGGCAAAACGACGAGGTCGACCCGAGGCGCGCGGACAAGCGTCTCGAGGCGATGCGTCACCCGCACTCTGTCCTGGGCCGTGAGCACTTGATGGTGCAGGGGGAGCACGCCGATATCGACGTCAGAATCGGGATGAGCCGGCGCCACCGGGTTGCCGGCAGCAAGTGCCGCGACTTCCTCTGCCCGGCTGCCGAACACGTAGATAGCGAGCAGACCGTAGTCGGCGGCGATCGCCTGAAGCGCGCTCTGGATACCCTCGTCCATGCTTGGCATTATGGCACGGGCGCTGCGACGAAGCGCACACCTGGCAGGTCGCGGAAGTGAGCGTCGTGGGTCCAGAGCTCGGCGCCGTGCCGACGCGCGGTGACGTAGATGATGCTGTCGGCGCACGGCAGCGCGGCGGCCCCTCCGCGCCACGTGAGCAGGCGGCGTCCCACCTCGAGCAGGCAGATGGTGGGCACGAGGAGCTCAGCAGCGTTCTCCAGGGCCGGGCGATACGCCTCGCCGAGCGGCGACGAAGCGAACAACTCCAGCCAGCCGCACGAATCGACGAGGATCACACGCGCTCCCCGTGGTCTCGCGGGTCGCTCGTGTCGAGGCCTGGGAACATCCCGAAGGCCTCCTCAAGCGGGCGCACCGGCACGGCGATGACGTGCCCTTCCCGCGCCCACACCTCGAAGGCTTGGCCGGGCTTCAGGTCGAGCTGCCCGCGCACGTCTTCCGGGATGACGATCTGGTATTTGCTCGAGAGTCTCACCTGGGTCATGGGCGGCCTCGCTACGACGATATCGTTGGCTATATCGTTGAACGATAGCATTATCGACACCGCCATGGTAGGCCTTGATGCTCGGTCAGCCACCGAGCGGCACCAACTCGAGGTCGGTCTTGGCGAAATCGCCGCCGACGCAGAGCAGCGGCGTGCCCGCGACCTTGGCGACGGCGTAGGTGAGACAGTCGCCGAGGTTCAGACCGGCGGGGTGGCGGCCTTTGCCGTAGTGGGCGAACGCCAGCCCGGCCTGACGCCAGTGCTCGTCACCGAAGGGGACGGCGTGAACGTCGAACTCCACCAGGAAGCTGCGGAGGTGGGTCAAGCCCTGCGCGCCCAACCGCGCTTGCAGAACGATCGCCGCCTCGGCCAACGTTGGCGCACCGATCGCGGACGGAGCGCCGGCCAGCAGGGCAGCGGTGATCGCCGACGATTCGGCTTGCCCGAAGATGACGGCGGCGACGGCGGAAGTGTCGACGATCATACGCCGTCCGGCCCGTAGCCGAGGATCTCATCTTCGGCGTGGGGGTCGTGCGGCCGGCCGCGAAGCTCCGGCGGCACGTGCGGCCACACTTCCTTCTCGAGCCACTCGAGCGCCTCGGCCTTGCGCACCTCGGGGTCGATGCCGCTGCTGAGGCGGCTGCGGCGCTCCTCAAGCGCCACCCTGATCGCCTGCGTCTTGGACTCGCCGGTGAGCCGCGCGACCTCAGCAGCCAGCCGCTCCACTTCCGCGTTCTTTATGGTGAGCGCCACGTTCATCTCCCTGCGAGTATGGCCATGCTGCCATGGTACCTCGAGGGTGACATGCAGTAAACGAGGGTGACGCCTCTCCCCTACGCCTGGGTCTTGTCCGTCTCCCGGCGGTGACGGTTGCGGCGGCGCTCCTTGGTCTTGGCGCCGCTCGCCGTGTACGAGTACTTGTAGTAGTAGCCGGGGGCGTAGTAGTAGCGGCTGCCGCGCTTGCCGTAGAGGCGCACGACGATGCCGAGCATCTTGGTGGGCAGGCGCATGAGCTGGTCGGCGGCGGTCATGAGCTGGGGCTTGCGGATCATGTGCATGTCGGCGAGGAAGACGAGGCCGTCCACGTTGGCGGCGATGGCCGAGGTGTCGCCCACCGCCAGCATCGCCGGCGTGTCGACCAGCACCAGGTCCGCCTCCTGCGTGAGCGCCTCGATTATGGTGGCAAAGCGGCGCGACGAGACGATCTCGCCCGGGTTGGGCGGCAGCGGCCCGCTCGGCAGGAGGTAGAGCCGGGACTGCGAGTCGGCGCCCTTGGACCAGTCGGCGAAGTCCTGCTTGCCGGGCCCGCCGTCGTCCGGCGCCATCATCTGCACTGGGACGAGCGACTCGAGCAGCGTCGACGTGCCGGCGGCCACGGTGCTCACGCCCACCTTGTTGTCGGCGCTGAAGAACTTGTGCTGGCGCGGGCGCCGCAGGTCGGCATCCACTATGACGACCTTCTTGCCGGCCAGCGCCATCGTGACGGCGAGGTTGGCGAGGCACACGCTCTTGCCCTCGCCCTTCATGCAGCTGGTGATGGCGATGGAGTTCACGTCGTTGTCCACAGCCATGAAGTCGAGGTTGGTGCGCACCATGCGGAACGACTCGGCGATGTGCCCGTCCGGGTGCCGCAGGGTGACGGGCAGCGGCTCGTTGATGGTCTTGCTGCGGATCTTGGGGATGCGCCCCAGGATGGGCAGGCGCAGCAGCGCAGCGATCTGGTCCGGCTTGCGCACGCGGGTGTCGAACTGCTCCAGCAGGAAGGCAAGGCCGATGCCGGCGAAGAGGCCGACGGCGAAGCCGAGGATGGCGCTGCGCAGCGGCTTGGGCGCGTAGGGCGCCGTGGGCACCGGGGCCGGCGCCAGGATCTGGTAGTTGCCCTGGGCCGTGGCCTGCAGGATCTGCAAATCCTGGAGGCGCTGCTTGAGCATCACGTAGTCGGAGGTGAGCTTGGACTCCGGCGTGCTGTACTTCTTGAGCTGGTCCTTGACCACCGGGATCGCGAGGCTGATCTGCTTGCGCTGCAGCCCCTGGTTCCAGTCCACAAAGGCCTGCGCGGCGGCGTTGGCCCCGGCTGCCGCCAGCGGCGGGCTCGCGCTGGTGCCGGTGAACACCACGACGTTGCTGCCGGAGCTTGTGCTGCTGCCGGTGCTGGCGCCTGCCTGGGCCGCCGTCACGGAGTAGCCCGGGCTCGTACCTACGCCCTCCTTCTTGAGGAGAGCGTTGATGTTCGCCTGCAGCGTGGGACCCACGATGAGGTCGTTGATGCTCGCCATCTCGCGGTCGATGCCCTGCACGTCGGTGTAGCCGCTGTTGAGCGGGTTGGAGAGGTCCAGCTGCTGCTTGTAGATGATGGTGCCGCTGGTGGAGTACATCCTCGTTTGCTTGTTGGCGGAGTAGTAGGCGGCGCCGGCCGCGACGATGACGACCAGCGCGATGATCCACTTGCGCCGCCAGACGACGCCGATGTAGTCGCGCAGCGTGAGCCCCTCGGGCTCGAACTCCGGCATCGCCGGGCCGTTGACCCCCGGGCCGGAGAAGCCGTTGCCGCCCCCTCCCTGCCCCGCGCCCGCGAAGAACCGCGAGCGCTGGCCGTTGCCTTGGCCGTTGCCCGTGCCGTTGCCGCCGAGTTCGTCCGCGCTCATGCCACTGGCCTCGAATCGAGAGAGGTGCCCGCTGTATTTCTACGCGCAGCGCGCCCGACCTGCGGCGCGTGCACAAAGGTATCAGGAAGCGGGGGCATCCGTGTACTCATCGGTATACGAGGCCGAAGCTTGAGTGATCATCGCTCACTCGTCAGCCCCACCTTCGTAGGGCGGCCACACGTACGGCCGCTCGCACCAGCCCGGCGGGCAGACGAGCTCGTCGACCATCTTGAGGACGCGCGCCGGGTTGCCGCCCACCACGGCGCCGGCGGGCACGTCGTGCACGACGACGGACCCGGCGCCGACCAGCGCCCCCTCCCCTATCTCCACGCCTGGCAGGATCGTGCTGTTGGCCCCGATGCGCGCCAGGCGGCGCACCACGGGGCCGCCCTTGCACTCCTGGTAGCGCGGGCAGTTCATGGGGTGGGGGTCGTCGGTGAAGACGACGTTGGGGCCCACAAAGACGTCGTCCTCGATGGTGACAAGCTCGAGGAAGCAGCCGCTGTGGATGCGCACGCGGCTGCCGATGCGGTTGCCGAACTCGAGCACGGCGCTGGTGCCGATGCTCACGTCGTCGCCGACGATGTTGTCCTCGCGGATGCTGGCGCCCTGGCCGGTCTGCAGGCCGTCGCCAAAGATGCTGCCGGCGTAGATGGTGGTGAACGGGCGGATCACGGCGCCGGCGCCGATGACGAGCGGCAGCTCGCCTTCGCCGGCGCCGCGTGGCGCCTTGCCGATGATGCAGGGCGCCTGCAGATCGCAGCCGTCGCCGAGGGCGACGTTGTCGGCAACGTACGCCTGAGGGTTGACGCTCGTCATTGGTGGGGTTCAGTCATGCCAAGGCGGGCGCTCAGGGCGCCGGTGCCGGCAGGTCGATCGGCATCTCGGTACCGCCGGCGTGGAGCGACGCGTCGGCAGCTTCCAGCGAGCGTACGACCTGGAGGCCCTGCTCGCCGCTCGTCACCGGCGTCTCGCCGGAAGCGATCGACTCCACGAAGTGCTGCGCCTCAAGCAGCAGCGGCTCCACGCCGCTGATCTTGGGCGCCACGATGTCGCCGGTGCGGTAGCTCAGCTGGAACTCGCCGAAGTCTGTGGGGTCCTTGAAGTCCACGCCGTGGTCGTAGATCTTGACCTTCTCCACGTTCTCGGTGTCGTCGTAGACGAGCATCTTCCTGCTGCCTACCACGATGGTGCGGCGCAGCTTGACGGGGCTCAGCCAGCTGGCCTGGATCTCCGCCACGACGCCGCTGGGGAACTTCAAGTTGATGAAGGCGACGTCCGGGATCTCGGGCACGATGCAGCCGCGGCCGTTCACGGCCACCGCGCTCGCGTACTCGCCGAGCCAGTAGTAGAGGATGCTGAGGTCGTGCGGCGCCAGGTCCCACACCACGCTCACGTCCTTCTGGTGCAGTCCCAGGTTCACGCGCTGGGTGGTGACAAAGTAGATGTCGCCCAGCGTGCCGTCGTCGATGAGCTCCTTGACCTTGCGCACCGGCGGGCTGAAGACGAAGGTGTGGCCGACCATGAGCGTGAGGCCGCGCGCCGCCGCCAGCTCGATGAGCTCCTCGGCGTCCGCCGGATCGCTGGTCATCGGCTTCTCCACAAAAACGTGCTTGCCGGCCTCCAGCGCCGTCTTGGCGATGGCGTGGTGAGTGCTGATCGGCGTCGCCACCAGCACCGCCTGCACCTCCGGGTCGGCGAGCACCTCGGCGAGGTCGCGCGTGAGCTTGATGCTCGGGAAGCGCGACTTTACCTTGGCGAGTTGCTCCGGGCGCAGGTCGCAGACCCACTTGAGCCAGGCGCCGGAGACCTCCATGTAGTTGCGCAGCAGGTTGGGGCCCCAGTAGCCATAGCCGACCAGGGCGACTCCCAGGGGATGTTCTGGCGTCATGCTCCTCCCTTTCCCATGAGCACGGCCGGGACCGTGCGCAGGCAGATGGCGACGTCGGTGAGCGGGCTCTGGTTGTACGTGTACATGACGTCCTGGAACACCATCTCATCGAAGCTCACGCGCGAGCGCCCTGAGATCTGCCAGAGGCCGCTCACGCCGGGCGTCACGCTGAGCCGCATGCGGTGCCAGGGCTTGTAGGCGTCGACCTCGTAGCTCAGCGCCGGGCGCGGCCCGACGATGCTCATATCGCCACGGAGGACGTTCCAGAACTGCGGCAACTCGTCGAGGGAGTACTTGCGCAGCACGCGCCCGACGCGCGTGACGCGGTCGTCGCCGACGAGCTTGTAGACCTCCACGCCCTGCTCGTCGTAGCAGGCGACCTCGCCCTTCTCGATGAGGCCGCGGACGTAGTCGCGGTGAGCGGACTCGTCGTTGCTCACGGTCATGGTGCGGAACTTGAGGAACTCAAAGGTGGCGCCGTCCCGGCCTACGCGCTCCTGGCGGAAGAAGACGGGGCCCGGCGAGCTGCGCTTGATGAGCACGGCGATGACGGCGAAGGCCGGCGACAGCACAACGAGCGCGGCGGCCGAGGCGACCACATCGAAGCCGCGCTTGAAGACGCCCTCGACGCGCCCGACGCGCGTAGCCGGCGCCAGCGAGGGGTCGCGGCGCACGCGCATCACGGGCATCTCGAAGAGGCGCAGCAGGAGGTGCGTGGTGTCGAGCTCGTTGAGGAGGCGCCCGGCGATGTACACCTCGGCGCCGCGCGCCTGCGCGGCGGCGATGAGGTCGAACGCGGCTTTGTGTCCCACCGACGGCCCGTCGATGAACAGCTGCCGCGGCGCCGGCTGGGACGACGTGATCGCCCAGAGCAGCGCCTGCTCGGCGCCGAAACCGTTGCGGCGCCGGTCCATGGGCTGCAGCGCGAGGATGCGCCCGTAGCCGCGCAGCTCCTTGAGGCGGCTCACGAGGATGCTGCGCTCGGCGTCGAATCCGATGACGATGGTCGCGCCCGGGCGCTCGCTCACGTCGCGCCGGTAGATGCGGTCGAACAGGCCCACGCGTATCCAGGAGTCGAGCACGAAGAAGGCGGCGAAGGCGCTGAACACTGTGAGCCGGCTGGAGGTGAACAGCGGGGCCTTGAACATGAAGCTGAGGAACGCCGTGAGCATGAGAGCGATCAAGGTCGCCTTGAGGATCGTGATCACATGCAGCGGGCGTGCGACCCAGGCCTCGAGCTTGTAGAGACCGGTGTAGACGAAGGCGGCGATGATCGCGACCAGCGCGACGATGAGGCCCCAATCGAACGCCTGCGTGGTGAGCGCGAAGCGGGATTCGTGAAACGACGAATACACGACGAGCGCCACCGCGTAGCTCGCCAGCGCGATGGCGATGTCGGCGACAACGCCCCAGAGGCGGAGCCGACCGCGCAGGCTGAGCGCGCGCACTTGCGTGACGGGGCTCAAACCGGCCGCCCCGGGCCTTCGTTCGTCATCGCCAGGCCCCCACGAAATGGATACGCACCGCCCGGCGTCCGCCGAGAATGGTGCGTGGACTCAGTCAGTACCCTACCCCAAGGAAATGTGTGCAACCCGTTGTGCCTCATGCCTCGTCCATCGGCAACGAGGCAGCGCGCGCGCATGGGTACACGAGCCCACGGCCCACGGGAATACTCACGCCAGCGCTGCGTCCAGCTGCTCGACCACGTAGCCGATCTGCTCCCCTGTGATCTGCGGGTACATCGGCAGGCTGAGGAGCCGCGGCGCCATCGCCTCGGCCACCGGGAAGTCGCCCTTGCCGTAGCCGAGATGCGCGTAGGCCGGCGTGAGGTGCAGCGGCGTGGGATAGTGGATCCCCGACTGCACTCCGGCGGCGTCGAGCTTCTCACGGACGGAGTCTCTCCCCTCGACTTGCACGACGTACAGGTGGTAGACGGGCTCTACGTCGTCACGACTGGCAACAGGCTTGAGTGTTTGTTCGCCGACCCTTGCGCGCAGCCCTGCGAGCAACTCGTCATAGCGCGCCGCGGCGCGGCGCCGAGCCGCGTTCCACTCAGCGAGGTGCGGCAGCTTGGCGCCCAGGAAACCTGCCTGCAGGTTGTGCAGCCGGTTGCAGTAGCCCACGGCAGAGTGCACCGACTTGGGGTACTCGCCGTGGTTGCGCAGCAACTTGACGGTCTCGAAAGCCTCATCCGAGCTCGTGGTGACGGCGCCGCCGTCGCCCAGGGCGCCGAGGTTCTTGCCCGGGTAGAAGCTGAAGGCGGCCGCGACGCCCATGCTGCCGCACGGCCGCCCCTTGTAGAGGGCGCCGTGCGCCTGGCAGGCGTCTTCGACCACTGCCAGCCCGCGAGCAGCGGCCAGCTCCAGGATGGGGTCCATCTCGGCCGGCTGGCCGTAGAGGTGCACTGGCACGATCGCCTTGGTGTGCTCCGTAAGCGCGGCCTCGATCTTGCCCGGGTCGATATTGGCCGTGTCGGGCAGACAGTCCACAAAGACGGGTGTGGCTCCGGCATGGCTCACGGCCTCGGCCGTGGCGATGAAGGTGTTGACCGGGACGATAACCTCGTCGCCCGGCTTCACGCCGGCGGCCTGCAGGGCCAGCCGGACTGCGTCCGTGCCCGAGCTGACGCCGGCGCAGTGCGCTACGCCGCAGAACTCGGCAAACGCCTCCTCGAAGGCGGCGCACTCCGGCCCCATGGTGTAGGCGGCGCGGGATGTGACCGACTCGAAGACTTCGGAGAACTCATCGTGGAGCTCGGTGGCCTGCGCGCGCAGGTCGACGAACGGCACAGACGTCAAGGCGTCCCACCCCTCTTTGCGGTCCTTGCGGACGAATGATCTGGCGGCCCCAGACCGGCATCTACTTCTACGAACGCACCCGCGGGTCCTACTACGACCGCACTGGATTCGCGTGCCTACTCAGTCTGGATAGTACCCGTCGCCTCACGGCGAAGCGATGGACAGGTGTACCAGAACGTAGACGAACCTACCAGCGCGTTGCACGCCGGTACAGCGCCTCGTATTGCTCCGCGATGTCGTCCCAGTCGTAGCGTGAACGCACCCACTCGGCCGCGCAATCCCTGAATCCGCTCCGGTAGATCTCGTCCTTGCCCAGCAGCATGACTAGTTGACGCCGCAGGTCGTCGGGATCATCGGCACGGAAGGTGAGGAACTCAGGCGGCAGCACGGCTGTGTTCTCGGGAATGTCGCTCGCCAGCGTGACGGCCCCGGTGCTCAGCGCCTCGAGAAGCATCATGGACATCGCCTCGACCGTCGACGGGAACACGAAGGCACGGCATTGCTTCAGCAGACCAAGCAGTGCGGCCTTCTCGTCCAGTCGAGGCACAAACGTGACAGGCAGCCCCTGCGCGAGCTCGCGCAGCCGCTCCTCGTAGCCTGGCGCATGATAGAGGTCGCCAACAACAAGAAGCGGCAGCGGATCGTCCAACAGACTCAAGGCTTCCAGCAGGGTGTGACATCCCTTGGTGGGGTCCACGCGCGCTGCCGCGAAGAGCAGGTACTCGCCGGATCGCACGTTGGCGGCTTCCAGGATGTGCGCCGCAGCGACGTTGTCGACCGGCTCCCGTGCCACGCCGTTGGGCACGTGCTCCACCGGCCATCGGTAGCGCTCGGAAAGCGCCTGCGCCTGGTTCGCGGCCACTGCAGTCGCGATCGTCGCCCACTTGACCGAGAAGCGTTCGTTGGCGCGAATCAGCCGCTGGGCGACCGCGCCCCATTTCTCACGCTCGTAGGCGGGCCCGTGGTTGGTCGTGACCACGGGGTAACGGAGGCGAAGCAGGGGCACGATGAAGCCGTTCTCGGACGCGTGCACGTGGACGACGTCGTAGCGCGCGCGCACCAGGGCGTGAAGAGCCGCACGCAACTCCAGGATCACTGGGCCGAGATGCTTCGCTGCCGGCGCCTGGATCGCGAGCACGCGCACGCCTCGGTGGATTCCCGGCGAGCACACACGCGCACTGCCGTACACAGTGACCTGATGCCGGCGAGCGTGCCGGGTCGCCACAGCTTCGACTACGCGCTCCGTGCCGCCCTTCGAGGGGATGCCCTTGGATCCGATGTGGGCGATTCGCACGGCGTCAGTCCGCGAGGTCGACGCGCTTGCCCAGCGCGAGCCGTACCTTGTTGCGCGCCACCCACCAAGCCACCGCCGGCAGATGGTGCTTCATAGCCGGCACCGCCGTGCCCGTCATCCAACAGCGGCGGTCGCAGCTCGCCACCTGGGCGCGCACAGCCTCAGCCCCCTCCCCCGACCAGATCTCGTCGAACGATGAGTCGTTCAGGTTGCCCATGCTCAGGTCCCAGCCGTTGCATGGGTACACCTCGCCGGACGGATCGAGGAAGAAGATGTCCGTCGCAGCCGTGCAAGTGAATCGCCGCTCCGCGCCGCCGACGTAGTCGACCAGCCCGCGATTGAGATAGGCCCGGAACCACTCCTTGGGCCGGCGAGACCGCAGGAACGCTTCGATCAAGTCCCGAAGGGCCGCCTGGACCGCCTCCACGTCGCGGATCTCGTTGTCGTCGGTGTGGAAGTAGTAGCTGTTGTGGGGCACTGCTTGGGCGAACTCCGCATCATGCGCCGAGACGAATTCGTAGAGGTTCAGGAGATCATGGGCGTTGTCGTCCTGGATGGTCACGGCGAAGCCGAGATCCTCGACGCCGGCGTCCCGCAACCCACGGAAGGAGCGGATGGCGTGATGGAAACCATCGTGGATCCCGCGCACAGCGTCGTTTGTCTCCTCGAGTCCTTCGATGCTGATGCGGATCGTGAGGTCCGGGTGACGCCGCGCGATGGCAACGAGGCGATCGGTGAAGTAGCCGTTGGTGGAGATTTCCAGCCTGCGAGCTTTCGGCGCCAGGATGTCGACGATCTCCGGCAGATCCTTGCGCATCAGCGGCTCGCCGCCCGTGATATTGACGCGCCCGAGACCGTCTGGAAGCTTACGGAGCAACTCTGGCTCGAACTCCTCGCTTACCTTGGTCGGGAACTTCCACGTCTTGCACATGCGGCAGCGGGCGTTGCAGCGATAGGTCGTGATGATGGCTGCGTCCATCAGGCGCGGGGGCTCAAGGGAGGCCTTCGCCGGCCGTTGCGCGCCCGTAAGACGGAGCGATACGTCCGAATGAGCGCGGCGGTGTGGGCGTCCGGGTCGTGCCGCAGCCGAAGCCTTTGTCGAGCGCGCCTGCCGTTCTTGACGCGATCGGCGTCTGAAGCGAGGCGCGCTTCTATAGCCGCGGCCCACGCCCTCTCGTCCCCGGGCGCGACAAGGTCGCCGCAACGACCGCGCTCCAGGAGTTCGGGAAGCCCGCCAAGATCACTCGCCACGACGGGAACTCCCGCCTCCATGCCTTCAAGAGCGACCCCAGGGCAGTTCTCGTAGCACACCGACGGCACGCACAGCACGCGAGACGTGCACATCCAGTTCCGCACCGCCTCGCGGGACTCCCAACCGACGAACGTGGCGCTGATGCCGTGTTGCGTCGCGTACGAGCTCAAGTCCTCGAGCATGGGACCGTCGCCAACAAACGTTACGCGCAAGCCCGCTAGTCTCTCACACGCCCGAAGGAGGAGGTCGGGCCCTTTCTCGCTGGACAGGCGACCCACATAGAGGACGTCCGTTCGGAATTCCGCGGGAGCGGCCTCCTCTGCACCGAGCCTAATGGGGTTGGGCAGCACGTCGAGAGCGGCACTGGGGAGTCCCATCCGGGTCAGCGTAGACGCTAGGAAGCGGCTGGGGGCAACAAAGCGGTCCACGTTCGAGTAAACGCCCAAAAGGCGCGACAGGTAACTCTCCCCAACAGCGACCGCCGTCCGGGCCCGGGAACCGGACTTGCATGCAACGGGAAGCGCACGGTGGAAACGGCCTCCAGCGCATCTCTCGCAGGGGCGCGATTTCACCATGAGATGCGTAGACGGACAAACGGTCCTGTAGTCATGCAACGTCCACACGACGGGAACACCGGCTCGGAAGAGAGCGCGAGGGGCCGACAGAGTGAGATGGTGCTGAACCGAATGGAGATGAGCAACATCCGGACGAAACGCTCGAGCCATCTCCAGGAGATGCCTGCCAACAGAGTGCGAGTACAGGCTCCGAGCAGCCAAGCGCGCATTCAAGAACGGACCCGCCTCAGCTCTGAAATCGACCTCCTCGGGCCAGAACTCGCTCCACTCTGTAAACTCGCTGTCGGCATGTCGGAGCGCAAACACCCCGACTTCGTGCCCTGCGGTTCGCAAACGCCGGGCGCTGTCGAGCATTTGGAGTGCGTCTCCTCCGCGCGGGTAGGCATAGCTGTTGGCGAGCAGAACTCTCACGTGCCGTATGGTAGTACATAATGTTGTGGCATGACTCGCCACACCAGCCGGGGGCCGCGGGCGCCTTGAATCACGTCACCATCAAAAGGAGCAATCAGCTTATGCCGACCTCGGCAGCGGGCGCGTCGCGTGCCTTGGCGTACTTTGTTGCTTCAGTGGCACTCGGGGCTGCTATGGGTGCGCTGTCCGCCCTGTCGGTGCGGGGAGCGCTGGCATTCGGTGGGCTATGCCTAGCCGCCGCATTCCTGTGGGTCTTCCGCAACCACTTCCTCGCGGTACTGATTATCATCGTCTGGTACCTGCCCCCTCAGACGGGCCCTGGAGGACTGCTCGCGTTTGCCCCGTACTTTCGATGGGCCGGCGTGCTGCTTGTGCCGCTGATAGCCGGAGCCCTTCTGATGAAGTCCCTTTCCAGAGACCGGCCGCTCGTTGCCACGCAACTCCTCGTTCCGATGATGGCAGTTCTATTCACAATCCTTGTCTCGGCGGCCGTCAATCATTCGAGCAAGCTAGGTGCGTTCAACATTGCGTTGCTCTATCTCCGCTATCCGCTGCTCTTCATCGCCTTGGTGAACTGGCCTATCTCGATGACCACCACGCGCCAAGTCGTCAGGATTCTATTCATCCTAGTTGCAATTCAGATTCCTGAAGTCGTGGTCCACTTCCTGGTATCCGGCGCTGTAGTGGATCGTATCAGTTGGTCGCTGGGGCCTTTTGGGACCTTCCCTCTTGGTGTCTGCTGCATCTATGCCATGTGCCTTGTCGCGGGAATCATCGTGACCAGGGGGGTCACTATACCCAGGGTAGCCACACTCTGTGTGCTCCTCATCCCCTCTGTCCTGGGGGAGATCAAGGCCCTCGTCCTGCTCGGGCCCCTTTGCGTGATGGCCGTACTTCTCATTCCGAGTGCCCGTCTCGTGTCCATCGGTCGCCGACTCGCTGTCATGGCAGTCATCATCGTCGCCGTCTTCGGTCTCTACGCGGCCTGGGCCGTCGTGTACCCAGGGACCGAGAACCTTCTCGCGCGCGTAGTGACCCAACTGCATCACCTAGTCTCACAGTCACGAAACGTGTCAGGAGCAAAGGGGGTAGACAGACTGTCGTGGACGGTAGATTCGGCAAGTACCCTCGCCAGGCGCGGCGGACTGACATTCGGCGCCGGGCCAGGAAGCGGCCTCGCCGGCGGAATTGCCGGGAATGCGAGCGCCGGGCAGACGCAGATCACATCCGCACTTTGGGACTTCGGCATCCTCGGAGTCGCCAGCTACGCTTGGCTCCTTCTTGCTGCTTTGGGCGTCGTAGTCGCTGCAGTCCGCAGCCTGAAGGGACGGACTGCTCTTGGCTATTCGTGTGCCATGATAGGTATGTGGCTGTTCTACGCCATCCTCGGTCCGAACTACGATCAAGTGTGGCGCTTCGATGCTGCATCCTTTCTCTTCTGGGTGCTGCTGGCCGGCATCTACGTGGCAGCTCGCTCCTCATCCACTCCGGTTCTGGCTAGATCCTAGATGCTGCACCGCGCACCACCGGGCGCTTCGGGTCCTCGCATACTCTTCGTCCCCAATTGGCCAATCGCTCCCGCTTCCGACGCCTCGGGCAGGCAGTCTCCTGATTACTACCCACTAGACGGGCTGTATTGGTTCTTCCGGCACTTCCGGACCCCAGTGGCCGTCGACGTCCTAGACTCCGACATCTGGTGGCCATCGCGTCTCGAAGAGCGCGCGTTCCACATGTACCTTTCGCAAGGCCTTGTAGCGGCCCATTTCGGTCGCGAGTACGACATTGTCTTCGCTTTTGGGGCGCAATCGGCCGTCGCTCTCCTCGCCGCCTGGAGAGTCAGGCGAAGGCATCATCCTCCAGTGGTCGTGGATGACGCAGGCTGCCTGAACGCCGGACGGCCGGACCGCCGATTCTCCTTTGCCGCAACTCGCTGGGCGATGGGCGAGGCGAACAGAATCATCTGGCATGCCCATGCGTCATTGGATCTCTGTCGTGTCGCCTGCCCCGAGTTGGCCGCCAAGGGGGACTACGTGCCCTTCGGTGTGAACTTGGAGGATCTCGCTGCAGCGAGGCCTCGAGATGGAGACTACGCCGTGTGTGCGGGCAATTCCCCGCGAGATTGGGAGGCTCTTGCTGAGGGCTGGCGAGCCTTCCCGGACAGGCAACTCATCCTGCTGGGGCCCCGTCCGAAGGGCGGGGCTCCGCTCCCAAAGAACGTCCGAGCAATGGGCCGTGTCCCATTTCGAGACTACGTCGACCTGCTGGCGGGTGCACGCGTGGTGCTCTTGCCTCTGCCTGATGGCTGGGCATCATGGGGACAGATGACCCTGTTGCAGGCAATGGCGCTCGGCAAACCCGTTGTCGTCACAGACGTCCGGCCCGTTCGTGACTACATCGCCGAAGGCTGTGTGACGGTGCCTCCCAACGACGTCCGCGGTTTGATGGATGCTGCAAGCGCACTGTGGCTCGATGGCACGTTGCGATCAGGGGTGGGTCGCGCAGCGAAACAGGTTGTCACCGAGAGATTCGACGAGCGCATCATGGCTCAGCGATTTGAGGCAGTTGTCCTGAGGGCGCTTGACTCTGGGACCGTGCAGCCAGGCGAGGGCTGCCATAATGGCAGCAGTGAATCATGAGGAGGGCTGGTTATCCTACGAGGCTAGGAACTCCATGCTGGTGAGGAGTCACTGTCTTGCAGCGAGAACGAACAGCGAACTCCTCGATGCAAGCAGGTGAATCTTGGCCGCCAATTCCTACTACAAATGGCGCGCCGTTCGGCCGGGCCCACTGCGCCCGCGAAGAAGACGGCAGACGGCTACTGCCAGGGGGAAATGTGAACGAATCGCGAAAATCAACGAAAGGCTATGTCTGCCCAGCCTGCTCTGGTAGAGAATGGGCGGAAACGGCCTACGTGTATTCGCGAGCTGGTGAGGAGTACATCCTCTTGCGATGCGAGGCCTGCGGCGCAGGCAGAGTCGATTGGGATCCTCGGCCAGCCGAGCTTGGCGCAATCTATGGACACGCTTACTACTCTCAGAACGTCAGCGCCACGCCGAGTATCAGGACTCGCGTCAAGTCCTACCTGGGCGGCCTTGACGTCGGCATAGCTGTCCGGTGTCACTGACGATGCAACACTGACCCCTTCGTGACGGTCGAATACTGACCCCCTCAGAGAGCTAGTAGGCTCCTCCGCAGGCATCTCAAGACCACGCGGAGGAGGGGTCGGTTGATCAGACTGGAGGAGTGGGTGGACATCGTCAGCCGCCGCGCCGCGGGTCAGTCCATCAAGAGCATCGCCAGGGATCTCGGCGTGAGCCGCAACACGGTGCGCGCGACGCTGCGCCGCGAGGGCCCGCCGCGCTACGAGCGTCGCCTGGGCCCGAGCAAGCTCGACGCGCACCGGGACTACCTCGTCGCGCGCCTTGCCGATTTCCCCGAGCTCTCCGCGAAGCAGCTGCTCGCCGAGATCAGCGCTCACGGCTACGAGGGCGGCATCAGCATCCTCAAGGACTTCACGCGCCCCTACCGGGTGCCGCGCAAGGGAGCGGTGGTGCGCTTCGAGACGCCGCCCGGCCAGCAGGCCCAGTGCGACTTCGGCGAGCTCGGCATCCACGAGATCCGCGGCCGCCGCACGGCCGTGCACCTGTTCGTCATGGTGCTCGGCTTCTCGCGCTTCATGTACGTGGAGGCGGTCAGCGACGAACGCTCCGAGACCTTCCTCGCCTGCCATGCCCGCGCCTTCGCCTACTTCGGCGGCATGCCCCGCGAGGTGCTCTACGACAACGCCAAGGTCGTCGCCCTGGAGCACTCGCGCACGGTCGTGACCTTCAACGAGGCGCTACTCGACTTCGCGGGACGCTTCGCCTTCCGCCCGCGCCTCTGCCGTCCGGCGCGCCCGCAGACCAAGGGCAAGGTCGAGCGCATGATCGGCTACGTGAAGGACTCCGGGCTCACTGGCCGCACCTTCCTCGACCTCCCCGACATGAACGCGCAGCTGATGGCCTGGCTCGAAGCCGAGGCCAACGTGCGCGAGCACGCGACCACCGGCGAGCGCCCCGTCGACCGGCTCGCGCTCGAAGGGCTCACGCCCTACGCGGCCGCCAAGCCCTGGCGGCCGGTGGCCGCACTGCCGCCGGCGCGGCCGCGGAGCGCGGCCTTCCGCTTCGCTGCGGCGCCCGTCGTGGACGTGCGGCCGCTCTCGGTCTACGAGGAGGCGGCCCGGTGAGCGGCCTCGCCGAAGAGCGCCTCGAGCACCTCGCCGAGCACCTGCACCTGCCCGACCTGCCGGTACTCCTGCCCGAGGTCGCGGAGGCGGCGGTGGCCGGCGAGCACTCCTACGCGCGCTTCACCGAAGACCTCCTCGCCGCCTGCGCCGCGGCCGCAGACGAGCGCGCCGCCGAGACCATCGCCCGCCTCGCCGGCTTCCCGGCGCGCAAGGCGCTCGAGGACTTCGACTTCGGCTTCCAGGCGTCGGTGAGCAAGAAGCAGGTGGCCGAGCTCGCCAGCTGCGCCTTCGTCGAACGCGCCGAGAACGTCGTCCTCTTGGGCCCGCCCGGGGTCGGCAAGACGCACCTGGCGATCGCCCTCGGCCTGGCCGCCGCCGGCCGCCGCTACTCGGTCAAGTTCACGACCGCGGCGCGCCTGGTGGCCTCGCTCGTCGAGGCGCGCGGCAGCGGCTCCTTCACGCGCCGCCTCGGGGGCTTCTGCCGGCCGCGGCTGCTGATCGTCGACGAGGTCGGCTTCCTCCCGCTCGAGGCCGAGGGCGCCGCCTTGCTCTTCGAGCTCGTGGCGCGCCGCTACGAACGCGGCTCGATCATCTTGACCGCCAACAAGAGCTACGGCGAATGGGCCGAGGTCTTCAGCGGCGATGCGGTCATCGCCACGGCGATCCTCGACCGCCTGCTGCATCACTCGACGACGATCTCAATCAAGGGTGAGAGCTACCGCCTCAAAGACAGAAGGAAAGCCGGCCTCACGACGCTGCCGGCAACGCGCTAGGGGGGTCAACTTTCGGTCGGCACAGAGGGGTCAACTTTGGACCGTCATTGACACCGGCCGTACAGATCGTTGTCTGCAATGTGGTTACCGGCGCCGCAACCCGGCCGGCACCGTATGCTCGACGTCGGCTGCGGCGATGGCGCCGGCATGCAGGCCGCAAAGCGGCTCGGTTGGTTTCCAGATGGTTGTGAGGTGAACGAGGAGGCCTGCGCAGGCGCCCGCCAGCGCGGATTCCGCTGCTTTGGAGGCGACTGGGAGGGTCAGTTGCCCAAAGACTCCTACGACATGGTGCTGCTCAGCCACGTCCTTGAGCACCTTGAGGACCCGCTTCGTGCCCTCAGAACCTTGCGGGGCACGCTGCGACCGGGCGGGGCCCTCCTGATCGGTATGCCCAACCTCGACAGTTCGCTGGGCCGCGCTTTTGGCGAGGCGTGGATCGCGAATGCCGTGCCCGAGCATCTTTGGCATCTCACTTATGCTCACGTGCTGAAGATGGTCGCGAACGCCGGCTACAACGTGTGCGACACACGACGTCAGAGTGCGATCAGGGGAACCTTAGCTCCTCAGATATGGTGGCGTCAGTGGCAGTTCGCCTCTGGGCAACACTGGTCCGGCACGCGCATTGCAGGTGCCTTTCTCCGCGGCGGCCTCCGGTACGTTAGGTCCTGCTTGGACAAGAACGTCTTGCCGGCAGGCGAGGGATTTGGCTTCGCACTGCTCTGTGAGGCCAAGGACGACGCCAGCGAGGCACGTCAGAAGACCCTCTAGATTGCCTCTGTCTCCCAAACCTCGGCGCCTGCGTTTTGATGGAGTCCAGGACATCACGATGGCCCCATGTCGCGTCACGCCGGACGTTCAGTAGCGAGGGCGGGACTCCTTCCGTCGCGGCGCCTCCTGGAGGGTGTCCATCGCCTTGACCATGGATGCCGCGGCCTGAGCCCAGGTGCCCGCGGTAGCGACCCACGCCCTTCCTCGCTCGCCAAGCTCACGCCGCTCGTCTGCGTTCATCCGCAGCAATGCCGAGACACTGTACGCCAGCCCTGCCGCATCACCCCTCATCTGGACTCGCCCGCACCCAGCATTCGTGACTACCTGCACGGGCTGGCCAGCAGCCGCGATGACGACAGGCTTCGCCATGGCCATGTACTCGTACAACTTCAAGGGTGACGTGTAGCTCTGATTGAATGCTGCCCAGCACACGTCCGCAGTTGCCAACAGGTGGGGTACGCGTGCATGGGCAACCGGACCCGTGCACAGCAATCGCGGATCATGACCAGCCTCCACGCCCAAACTAGCCGACACCGCTCCTGCCGTGGCCCCCACGAAGAGGAACCGGGCGGACGGGACATCATCCATCACCATCTGCATCGCTGTGCCCATAGTGCCAGAGTCAAGCGTGTCTACGAAGGTTCCACAGAAGGCAACCACCCTGTCGTGGGCGCCCTTCCATTCTGCAGCCTCCCGATCGGGCACCACGTCCGGAGAAAACAGATGAGTATCGACGCCGTTCTGAACTGTGATTGTGGAAGCTTCTTGCTCCCCGTGCTTCAGGAGGTCATCGCGTACCTCATCGGTTACGCAGATTCGCAAGTCCGCCGCGCGTATGAACTGCCGTTCGCGCAGAACCTCCCGACGTGGGACTCTCGCTTCGCCGAGCAGAAGAGCTTCGCTAGCCGCGACTGCGTTGACCTCCGCAACAAAGGGCAGGCGGCACGCCACAATCAGCCTATCCAGCGGCAGGTCGAACATCGCTCTCCGTGCAACAAGAACGTCGGGGGCGAAGGCGTCGAGCTCGCGCAGCATGGCCGGCACCCGCAGCCTGGCCCAAGCCTGACCGCGCAACTCCAGAGCTATTGCGCTCCATGCATGCGGGAGGGCTGAGGATAGACGAGCCAGTGGCTGCTCAGCGGCACGGGCCTCTGAGCCCTCAGCGGGCAGAGCGAGAACGCTATGCCCCGCCTCGCGCCAGCATTGCACTAGAGCGCGTGCGTGGATGGCCGCGCCGGCCGATCGATTCAGAAAACGGTTGTAGTATGCGATGCGGATGGCAGGGTCTCCTTGCGAACTCATCCCGATCGTGGGGCCTGGTCACCCGAGGCCGGAAAGACACGGAGTGGCTTGATGCGTGAAGCGCCATGACCATTATTCCGGCCTATGTCGCAACGTTCTTGCGGGCGACCAGCACGTACCCAAACGGAAACTGCGCGGCTGTCCGGCGAGACGCAATCATTACGGGTCCGAGCCGCGTCGCGCGAAGGCCAAGCTCCTGCGCGCATGCGGCGACGTGCTTCCCGACCTTGGGAATCTGGGCCAGAACCTTTGAACTCACATCAACTAGGATTTCCGGAGCACCCCCTGTGGTTCTGAGGTCAACGACGGCAAAGTCATTCTCGTTGCAGAAGCGCTGGAGAGCATGCGAGGTGAAACGGTAGTAGTCGTAGGGTTCTTCGTGGATCCAGTAGTAAAAGGGAACACTCACAAGCAGGTGACCGCCCGGCTTCAGCACTCTCGCTGCTTCCCGCCATGCGACGTCTGGACGCGCCACATGCTCTAGCACGGACGCCATGACAATAGTGTCGAACTCGGCATCGCGAAATGGCAAGTCCTGATTCAAGTCACACAGCTGGTCCGTGAACCGATTCCCATGCGCCGAACTGCCCCAGTCAACGCACACGTTCTCCTTGATGAAAGGGCGATATAGCTCATACAGCGGTACCTTTCCACAACCCAAGTCGAGGAGACGGCCTGCCGAGTATCGGGGTATGATGCTCCCGAGGGCTTCTAGCATGAGAGCTGCAGCCAAGCGTGAGGAAACGCCGAGCTCGCGGGTATCACGGCTCACGGCCGGTCGGCCATTGCGCATCACACACCAGCTCGGCGTCCACTGTTCTCGGTTTCTCAATGGGGGCTCCTGACGGGCACGCTAGCGGGCCTCGCGAGGTGATGAACGGAGCGTGGATGCAATGCGGGGAGCGTGGGCGGCGGCGATACGCAGCACCGCCCCGATGCGAGCGATGCCTTCGTCATCCAACTGGGCGCCGGTTGGCATGACCACCACCCGGCTGGCGACATCGTCCGTTACGGGCAGTGACAGGCCACTGTACTGGTACATTGCCGAGTATGGCTTCATGCGGTGGCAGCCCGGATAGAAGTAGCGACGGGCAAGGAGATTCTCGGCTCGAAGGACAGCCACAAGCTCGTCTCTTCCAAGTCCGAGAATGGCCTCATCGACCATCACGATGACGTATTGATAATTGTAGTTCTCTCCAACGGGGTACTCGAGAACCTCTAAGCCCGAGATAGGTGCAATTTCTCGGCAATAGGCGCGGTAGCTCCGCTCGTTGGCAGCCAGAAGGCTGTCCCAGCTTTCGAGCAAGGTGAGCCCCATGGCAGCCGACACCTCGTTCATCTTTCCGTTGGTGCCGAGATGCGCAACGGAGTCTTCGCCGGAGAAGCCGAAGTTCCGCATGAAGCGCACCTTCTCAGCAAGTTCATCATCGTTAGTCACGATGGCGCCGCCCTCCAGCGTGTTGATGAACTTGGTCGCGTGGAAACTGAGCACCTCGCATGCCCCGAAACCGCCAATGCGGCGGCCGCCCAGCGTGGCGCCGAGGGCATGGCACGCATCGAACAAGAGCGGAATGCCGTGGCGTCGCGCAATGATTTCCAGGGCGTCGACATCGCAACCCCGACCCCAAAGATGGACGCCGAGAATGCCCGAGGTCTGGTGGGTCACAAGGGCTTCGACTGCGGCCGCATCCAGATGATGCGTTCCGCGATGGATGTCGCAGAATACGGGACGGATTCCCTGCCACATGAGTGCGTGCGCGGTGGCAACAAACGTAAAGGCCGGAAGTATGACCTCACCACGAAGGCCCATTGCCCTGCTCGCGATTTCGAGAGCCACAGTCCCATTCGCCATGGCAATGCAGTGCGCAGTCGCGGTGAGACTCGATATTTCCCGCTCGAATTCCAGCACATACGGACCGTTGTTGGTCAACCACCGAGTGTCGAGTATGTCCCTGACTCGTGCTACGAACGCGTCCGGATCCCCAACATTTGGCCTGCCGACGTGAAGCGACTTTGGGAAGACCGGTTCACCGCCCAGCACCGCCAAGTCGGACGCCAAAGCTTTGTTAGCAGTAACTGCAGTCATCTGCCTCGCGATCCCTTCCGCCCGACTTCACATAGGAACTGCTTCTCGAGTTCCAAGACTCGACGTGATCGCTCTCGAATGTGTCGCGCCGGCACGCCCACATAGATGCCCCATGGCTGGAGCAATCCACGGACCAGACTTAGCGCCCCAATCGAGCAACCCTCGCCAATGCTCGTGCCTGGCAGGATGACGCAAGATGCTCCCACAACGACGTGTCGGCCAATCGTCACTGGAGCCTTGACGACGCCAGTGTACTCTGCAGATACTGTGGGGTTTGTCATGTGCTCGCCCGAGTAGTCATCGTTCGTGGAGTAGAGCGTCGTGCGACTCGATATGCCGGAGAAGTCCCCAAGCGAAAGCCCCCCCTGACCGAACAGCGCCGCGAATGCAGCGATGTGGACCCAATTGCCAATGTTGACGGGCTCGCCGTGGCCAGCCGTAATCAGGCAGAAATCATCGACTCGGCAGCTGTCGCCGAGATGGATGTTGCCCGGATTGTGCAGTACCGCGTACCGACTTAGAAGAACCCCCCTCCCAATGCTGCCGAGGCCAACATGCGCGAGCTCTTCCTGTTCGAGAAACGATGTTGCTGAATCGTTCATCTTCGAGCAAGCCCCCCACTCGTTCCTTCCCGGCGACATGAACTCAGCCGATCAAGTAGGTCCGCTGCCTGCGCGGCGACTACCTCCCTCCCCAGTCTCTCAAAAAGCAGACTCCTGTTCGATGTGACTCGACTCTGTGACTCCGGACGCATGCGTCTGTTTGAATCGCTCAGCAAGTCTCTCTCAATCGAACGGACGGTGAATCCCGAATTGCGAAGGCCACGGAAGATGGCTGTTTCATTCATGTAGACGCTGGCGCCACGCCACAGCGCGGCATATATGTTGCCGAGAGCCTGCGGACGAAGGTGATTCATTACGACGTGTCCGCATGAGGCCATGATGCTCAAGTACTGGGCCAACGGCAGAAAGCCCATCATTGGAACGAATCGATCACCCAACAGTGTCTGACCCGCGGATGCGACCTCGAGCCTATATCGCCCATCCCCGTAACCGAGCGGCACCACCACGCGGTGCGCGCGAAACTCGGGACGAGAAAGGAATGCGAGAGCATCGGCATGGTTGTTGGTCGCGGACGCAGAGTTCCCCAACTGAATATCGTCTCCGACATCCGAGGAGTCGCCGGTGTCGACAACGTCCTCGAATGACCCAACCGATCCACGCTGGTAGCGGGTCGTGCTCACCAACCCAGTCTCCACAAAGAGGTCGAATTCCTCGCGGAATTGACAGACACAGTAGTCGTACCTGCCGACCACCTTGCGGGCTTCCCGTCCGAAAGGGTCAGCGAGTGCAGAGCGTCGAGGGGCCCACCTCTTCCAGGCTGGACGGGCACGGCGCACGAGTCGGCGCGTTTCGGGCATCAGGAGATGTCTGCCGAGTCGAGGCCACGCCGTGTACGCCTCGAAGCCCCACACGTACCACGCGACCGCGAGTGTCGCCGGAAGATCATCCAGCATCGGTTTGGCGACATCAAACGGGAGTCCATGGACGACAAGACCGTCCCACTCCGGCTCCTTGGCCAAGAGGCCACGGAAGTCACCCATGTCGCGGACGTGCATCAGGCCGACGGGCGGAACGAAGTCCTCGGCCATCGGCCCGACCACGGCATACAAGTTGGAGCCGGGCGCGGCGTCTTCGAACATCTTGCGAATAGGGCCGAGGAACTTCGCGTCGGGCTGAATCAGGTGGAGAAACGTGAGAGACCCCCTCTTTCAGTCTCGATCGAGACCACGCGTCCTGCAAGGAGTCCGCTGCGACAACAACTCATGAGGATGCTCCCACCACAGGCGGCGGACCGCACGGCCAGCAAGGAGCAAACGGCAATGCGGTGAAATGGTTGGGCTACTTCTCGGGCTGCGGCCCAGGAGAAACGGAAATAGAGTCTCAGAAGACTCAAGGTCTCAGCCCGCATTCCAGTGCTAACTCGTCCCAGGTCCTGAAACGCCCCTCGAAAGCCTGCTGAAGCCAGAGTTCCATTGTCAAGTAGCGGCAAACGGTTTCGGATGCCTCTTGCTCCGCAGGAAGCCGCGACCACGCAACCTTGGCAGGCCGAGAGTCGCAGAACTGGGCGTAGAGCGCATTGGGGTGCATCAGAAGCCTCTCAACAGCGGCATTCGCAGGACTTGCACATAGCCACGCCCCGTAGTTGGCAAATCCCAAGGGCGAAGAGCGATGGGCCAACTTGCGAAATCGTCGAACAGACGCCCGCCCGTAGTGTGCGACTCTCTGGGCAGCGTCAGACCACCCAATCGGGACCCCGGTCTTCTCCCAAGGTATGCGCGCGAAGAGCTCCGGAAACGCGGAGAGCAGCATGCGACGGTACAGCAGACGGTTGAAACGCATGGAATCCGGCAGAGAATACACAAACTCAAGAAGCCGACGGTCAACGAAAGGCTTGCGATCAGAGACGCAGCCCTCCAGGAGGGCTGCACCTAGACTCGTGAATCTGCGGACGCGATTCTGCAGGAAGTACCAGTCCGTCTTCCAATCCACGTCAAGTCCAGCGATGCTCTCGCGGAGGACGCCGGGCGACGCGCCCGTCGTCTGCACCGCCTGCTCCACTGTGAGAGGCCGATCAAGCGTGCTGTGCACCAAGTAGGCGCCCCCGAGGATAAGGCCTCCGGCATGCCCATTCAGGTTCGCGTCGCCCGCAGCCGCCATTACCGACCGGGCTCCGACGCAATGCATGTGAAGCAGGGACAACTCGCCGCCGGTCGCCCAAACGCCTTCGATTCGCGGCTGGAGCCAGTTGTCCGCGCCGATTTCGACAACGGCATGCTTGACGCCGGCGAGTCGGGCGACGCGGGCTGCTAGGCGCACGTCGAGCGAGTCGGGTTTGCCAAATGTGAATGCAATCGGTCGAACCTGCGAGTCCAAGGCAGCTGCCAGAAGAGCCCTAGAGTCCAGACCTCCGCTCAGAGTAATGGTCATGCGTTCCCGCGACCGACACCGACGAGCCACAGATGTCCTCAAGAGGCTAGCTGCCGTCGACGCAGCGTGCTCGATAGTCTCACTCGCGTCAGCCGGCGAAATGTCCCGCCAAGTCCAATAAGGACGCTCTCTCGTAGTTCCCGCGGCCAAGTCGATCGACCAGATTGTCCCGGGCGACAGCAGGCTGCAGTCCTTGAGCCAAGTGCGATTGCCAAGGAAGTACCCGACTTCGAGGAACTGAGCGGCGGACGAGTCGTCGACGGCCAGGCTCACAGAACCAGCTTCCGCAAACCCCGAAGGCGAACTGCAGAACCAGTATCGCCCACCGTCTTGGAGGACATAGAGGCGTCCCGTGCCCAAACGGTCCGATGCAAGGTGGAGGACTTGGCGTTGCCGATCGAGAACCGCAATGACGAACTCGCCGTCCATTTCTCTTAGGAATTGGCACGAGGAATCAGCACGGTAGCGACTGCGGATGAGCTCTGCGGTGTCCTGTCCTGAATCCGAGTCGTACTTAGGGAGCGCGCCGCAATCGAAAACCTCGCCACAGACGACGACCGTGACGTCGTCGTCCGTGGCAGACCTACAGTCTGACACCTGCAGCGAGGCACTTGCACATATGTGGGCGCGAGGCGCCGGCTGGCTGATGAAGTAACGATCCACGCCCGTCAATGAGATGACGCCACACATCCTGTTGACATCTCGCCGCAGGCCCTCGCCAATGCCCTTGCCGCAGACGCCGGCAATAGTACTCATGAGCTGCGCTCCTGTGAGCCGATCATCTCGCGCCACATGCTGCGAATGTACCCCTTCTCAAGCAGTCGCCAAGCCAGACCATAGGACGCGGCACCTACAAATGCACAGCACGACAATGTAAGTGCTGCAGGCAGAGCCGCCATGCCGAGGGGGATGAGCACCGCGGCGACGGCCGTCGCCATGATTCCTGTAGCCACGAGCGGACGCGCTGCCGCACCGACAAATGAAGTCACGGAAAGACCGCTCACCCGCTTGAGGATGCCCAATAGGAGAGCGAGAAAGATGATGCTCAGCACTGCCTGCGCGAGAGCGACCATCAATATGCCCTCCGAAACGACGAGGATCAAACACGTGGCCGTCACGACCATTGTGAAGACGTTCCACCAGAAGCCAACGTCCGCTCTGCCTTTGGCCAAGAGAAGAGATCCGGTTGTACTTGCCAGCACCTTCATAGCACCCATCACGCACAGTACCTGGACGATTGGAACCGCCTGCAGCCACCCTCCGCCCGCAATCAGCGGCACCGCGATGGACGCGCAAACGGCAAGGCCTGCCAGCAGGGGGAATGAAAGGAACGCGACCGCCTTCACGAGCTTCAGGTACCCCCGCAGCAATCTCTCAGAATCGCTCTGGGTCCTGGCAAGCACGGGGAAAGCAACCCGCGTCAGAACAGGATTCATCCGCTGCATCGGGACTGCCGCCAGTTGATATGCGACAGTGTACGGCCCAAGAGATTCGGGTCCCAAAAACCTACCAACGACGAGGTAGTCAACGTTCGCCGCCCAGTAGTTGACGGTCCGTTCCCCGAGCTGATACGCGCCGAACCCCAAGTATCCGCGCAGGTCCGACCGCGCGAAATGAAGCGACGGCCTCCACGTCCTCCAGACCAAGCCAAGAAGTCCAAGTGAGCGAACCGCAGCAGTGGCAAGCTGGCCCCAGACAAACGAGCGCGGACCCTGGCCGAGGGCCGCCGTGCCGATTGCCACGACAATGCCTACGACAGCGGAGGCGATCTCGATGGGGGCAATGCGCCTGAACGCGAGGTCGCGCTCTAGCAATGCCAGTGGCAACTGCCCAAGCGCGACAACGGGCAGGACATACGCAGCCAGTCGCAGCAGACCGACAACGGCGGGATCGCGATAGAACAGCCCCGCCAGGGGGCTGACCAGCCACAGGCATGCTGCGAGAGCGACGCCCACCAGAACATTCGTCCAGTACAAGGTCGAGAGGATGTTCCTGCTCGAGTGTTGCTTGTACACGACTGCATTGCTCAGGCCCGCATCCGCAAACACATAGGCAAACCCTAGAACCACTGTGGCCATGGCCATCAGTCCGAAGTCCGCAGGTGTGAGCAGCCGACCCAACACGGCAAGCTGAGCTAGCGAGCAAGCGAAGAGCGCCCCACTTGACAATGCCGTCCACTTGACTCCCGAGGCTGCGTGGGCTCTGAGGCTCGCCCTGTCAACGCCCCCCCCGCTCGTCATCCGGCGCCAGTCCCATGAAGAGACGCGCCGTCGCCATTCCCAAGCGATCGGATGAGTCGCAGCCGCGACGGGAACTCAGAAGGCCGACGCGTCGGTGCCAGCTCGCCGAGCACCAGCAAGTCGGCATCGACGCGCGTTGCCCCGAAGGTCAAGGCGCGACGCGAGCGCCCGAGCCCTCGCCACGCCCATGGCCAAGCGAACGCTCGAATGAAAAGCTCCATGGCAGGACACGCAACGACGCAGACCTTCGGACTCACGACGAGACGGCAGCCAAAATGCAAGGGGCGACGGTCGACCAAGACTGGCCGTTTCTCATCCCTTGGTGCTCGACTTCGTGCAGTAGTAGATTTCGCCGCTGGCCTCAGTCAGCCCCATGACAACCGCATCCTCGTCCGCGGCCACGTCGCTGACCCTCACGATTTGCACGCCGAAGCCTGCCGCCGCCAATCTGCTGGCGTAGTCAGGGCCATATGCTCGAACATGATCCCTGTGGCCAAAGATCCTCAGGCGCTGCTCAGGCCCGACTGCCGTACGGTCCTCGAACGTGGCTGGGGCAGTGATTGGCACATTCAAGACCGCCCAACCCGCGGGTCTGAGCACTCGGTAGCATTCCTGCATCGCCCGCCTGTCATCAGGGACATGCTCAAAGACATGACTTGCGTAGACGACATCGAAAGTCGAGTCAGGGTAGCGGATGTTGGTGATATCCAACTGCACCATAGCCTTTGGGTCAGACAAGTCTGCAGTCAGGTACCCTTCCCGCAACTGGTCATGGAGTCTTGCCTCGAGACAGGACTCCGGCGCCACGTGAAGCACCCTCTTTGGTGTGCCGTCGAAGAGATCAGTCTTCGTCCTGAAGAACAGCCAGACAAACCGGTGGCGCTCCAGGGCTCCGCACCACGGGCACAGGGCGTTCTCGCGAGGCACCACTCCGAATCTCAGGAATCGAGAGAAGGTCTTCTCGCAGACGGGGCAGTATGTACCCCGCCCATGATAAGGGAGCGCCTTCAGCCTCTTCGCGACATGCCTAGAAAGGGTGCCTGCAGACTCGAGGAGCCGCGAGACACTTACTTCCACTCGAACTCCTCTACTGCCAGCAACGCCTTCGTACGGAAGACTACCCGTGACCACTGTGAGTGTCTCCACGTACGGTGTCAAGCTGCTTGGGCTGCTTGGTGCCGCTCACGGGAAGTCGCGCTGTTGAGGTGGCGCCGTGCCTGGATTGCCAGCCCCCGAGTAGGCGAGTGGGCGAGAATCTGGTCAAGACACTCTGCCGCTCACCTGGATAGCCCGGTGCGCCCACTTCGCCACCAGCCGCACTGGCCGCAGTGCGACGGCGACCCAACCGTTCGCGTCGCTCCAGGAGCCAGATTCCCAGTCTTCAGGCCCAGGGCGAAACACACGGACTGCGAGATTCGTTGTCGATGCCCACGGAGAGTCCTCGATGCCGACCACCCACACCTCCCGGGCAAACCGCCTGCGCAAAGTGTCCGCGGCGAACGGAGCGAGGGATTCTGGCGGCAGCGATGCAAACAGGGCGAGGCCTACACGATCGCGCAAGAGCGCCTCCCGCACTGCGAGAGACATCGGCATCCCCAGAGTACGACAGACGTGTGTCACGCCGACGACTAAGGCTCGCTCGCGGCCCGCGGCACGGGCAGCGCGCAGATAGCCCGGCCACTCGGCCTCGGATACGCCGCGGATCTGCACGCCCAGGGCGAGCAGCGACTCCACGCTGTCCCATCGGTGCCGTGCACCGTGCAGGCAGGTCATCAGAAGGAGATCGGCCGGCGTCGGGCCAAGGATTCTGTGGCCAAGCAACGCTGTCGACTGAGCACGTGCAAGGAAGAGCTCTGAGGGCAAGGCCATTGCCCCGTACCCCGGACTCATCTGCCAGTGGATGTCCACGTGCAGGGTACTGTCGGCGGAGGTCAAGTGGACAGCGCCTTCTGCGCGTGACGAGCGATGCATGAAGCGCTCATTGAAGGGACTGTCGTCACGATAGCCGGCTTGGAGGAGAATCTCACGGGCCAGTGCGACCTGAGCGTGCGGGACCAGCAGATCCAAGTCCCCCCAGCTGCGGAGTACGGGATCGCCGTAGAGACGCTCGGCCCATGCCGGCCCCTTGATGGGCATCACAACAATGCCTTCCGACTTCAGGGACTCGAGAATGTCGAGGAGCTTCCCAGTCTGAATGAGGTAGTAGGCGGCCGTGTTTCGCTGGCGCTCAGACAGGCGCTCGCGCATGCATTGAGGCACAACTTCCACTCCATGCAGCCTGACCACTTGCTCCAGGTGCCCGAGCATGCCGTGCTCCGCAGCCGCCAAGATGAGGCGGTCGGATGACTCGCATGCGGCTATCACCCGCAGCGCTTCGGCGACCCGACGCTCGTCGAGCACCGCCTGCGCGCAACGGAGGACGGCGACGGTCTCGGGAGACAGAGGCCTCTGAGACGGCCCATGAGGCCGAAGGACGCGACGCACGAGCCCCATGAGGGGCACGAGTGCCCCGGCGCGTGATGCGGCGGCAACGGCGCGTCCCACGGAGCCGCCGCCGATCGCCACCGGCCGCCCTCGCCGCTCAACTCTCGCCACCACGCCAAGGACTTCGCGGTCGCCAAACACGCCATCTGGCGCCCGGCAGCTATCGCCGCGAACCAGTATTGCGCCGCGGCGCCGCTCTACCACGCGGTGCACGAGCAGCCGTTCGGAAGGCAGGTGCAGCACCGCGACGACGTCGCCGACGCGCGGCGCTGTGCGCACCGGCGCCAGCGTGATCGAGTCGCCATCGCGGATGAAGGGGTACATGCTGCCGCCGTGGGCGGTGAAGCGGAACGAGGCGCCGCGCGCGTGCACAGCCTCCAGGAACTGAGCAAGATCGGCGCCCGCGAGCGAGAGCTCGCGGGCGCCGTCAGATCCGGATCCGGTCGACTGCCCGCGGGCAGCCTCACCTGAGCCTGGAGCGCTCAGCGGCGTCTCGGCATCACCTTGTACGGCCCGTACAAGGAACTCCCGCGGCCGAGGTGGACCTCGCGCACGCGGTAGGTCTGCCGGTGGCCGGGCCGCGCTGCAGGATCCAGCACCCGATACGTCGCACCCGCCGAAGCGCCCCACTCAACCGGGACGATGCTGGGTCCGACGCGACTCCAGCGCCTAGTGACTGGGTTGCGGCGCTGCAGGACGTAGCCGGCGACGTTCTCCCGCGTGGCCGTCTTCCAGACCACCACGACCTTGCCGTCACGGCGCACGCGCGTCGCGAAGGACTTGAGGTGTACTGCCGTGCCGGAGCCGCTGTACCTGAGGTAGACATTGCTGCCGTCTTGATACAGGTACAGCCCGGGGCTGAGAGGCGCAGCTTGCGGGGTGAAGCCCGTTTGATCCAGCGTGAAGTCAGCCGCGCTGAAGCCCGTGATGCCGCCTGTGGTCCGCGCGATCAGCCAGCTGTAATCCTTGTGCGCATCGAAATCAGACATGCTCCCCAGGCTGGTAACCGCGATCGTGAACGGACTGGTGCCGGTGGATTCCACGCTGAGACCGCCGGTGATGTTGAGAAGGTCGTGACCTGACCCGGTATTGCTCAGGTCGACGGCGTAGGAGCCGCCGTCGTTCCAAGTCTCGGCGCCGGTGTTCAGCGTCCCGACGGGGACGGAAGAGGTGCCAGGAGAGACCATGCCGGTGGTAGCGCTATCAGCGCTGTGGGGCAAGCTAACCACCATCGGTCCAACAGTGCCCGTGCCGCTGAGCGTGGCGATGCTGTCCGGGCTGTCCACAGTGAACGTGCTGTTCGCCGCCGAGCCGGTAACGCACATGTTCCCGCTAGTGACTTCCGCGCCGCCGGAGAAAGAGTTACCGGCCCCCGCAAGAGTGAACGTTCCGCTGCCGATCTTGGTCACGCCGAGCGCCTGGGAGCCGACGTCGATGATCGACCCAGAGAACGTGCTGGTGGCGTTGTTGCTGCCGACGCTCAGGTACTTATTGAACCCCGCCGGCTGAATGGTACCCAATCCCGAAAGGCCGTTGACTGTGGCGCTTTGCAGCAACTCGAGCACAGCCGAGGATGCGACTGTGACATTCCCCATGCCGGGCCCATAGGGAATGGCGTCTGAGGAAGCCACCTGCAGCTTGCCCGCCGATACGAGGGTATCTCCGTTATACGAGCAGGCCGAGTTGTAGTATAGGGTACCGGGGCCGGTCTTCGTGACACCGCCGGCGCCCTTGATCCCAGCTCCCAGGATATTCAACTCGTGCACGGGGGGGCCAGCATAGCTGACCTCGATGGTCTGCGTGGTATTGAACCATAGCGGAAGCGAAATGATGTCCATCGCTCCGGTGGCCGAGTCGACCACGCCCCCCGTAACAACAAGGGCATTCCCCCCGAGCAAGTAGTAGTGAGAAGCATCGGTGTTGCTGATGGTCAGGGCTTTCACGCTGAACTTGGTGATTCCACTTAGTGGCAAGTCGTTGTTAAGGGCATACTTCGTGCTCCCACTAAGTGTCGAGAAGATGAGGCTGTCCACAGCAGTGACTGGAAGGCCGCCGGTCCAGTTGGCAGCGGTACTCCAGTTCGCGCTGATGCTGCCATTCCACGTGGATGTCTTCGCGGATGCCGCAGCGGCGTTCAGTCCCAGCAACAGCAGCGATAGACCCAGGAAGGCGAGCAGCAGCCCCGGCTTGCGTACGATCCGTGTACTCGTCCCTCTGTCGGTCATGGCGTCTCCCCCCAGTCACTCCAGGACCGGCTCACCGTGGGCAGCGAGCCGGATGCTCCAAACTTCAGCGGACCGTGCCTTCCGCTAGTGTACTCCGCCAGCGTTCACTTCGGTAATCGACAGCCGCCCTCGCTAGCTTGAGACGAGGGCGGCGGCATGACGTGCCAGCACGTCAGCGACAGCCCCGCCGCGCGTGAAGCGCAACTCGTAGCACGGCACCGCAGCGGCCACTCTGCCGCACGTTTCGAGCACATCCGGGAACCTTTGCCGGTCGTACCACGGGCACGAGACCACAGGCATGAGCCGGCGGAGCGCCTTGTCGGCGCCCAGCGGGATGATGGCGTCGCTCTCCGATTGGACTAGGAACAAAAGCGAGCGGAGAGGCACGCGCTCGTTGCGCGCAAAGCCTCCGTCGCCGGGCCAGGGCGTGCCCCACGCGCCGACCGCCCCGTCGTCGCCCAACCGCAGGATCATGCGGTCGTCGCTGAGCAAGCCCGCGCCTAGGCCGGCATCCACCAGCATCATGGAAAGCGTAGTCTTGCCGGCGGCGGAGGCCCCTGGGAACACGAGTCCGACTTGTTCGCCCCCCACGTTCAGCTGCAGCCCCGCAGAATGGACGATCATGGCACGACGAGACGACAGATGGTTCATGAACACGAGCTCGTCGAGTGGATAGCCAAACGGATTGAGCACCTCGCTGCCGGCGGACGGCGCAGTGCCGTCCGGCCCCGTGAGGTGGATCACGGCGTGAGAGGTATCGGCGTCGCAGAGCACGACCGCGTACGGGTCGACCGCGTCGAGCCTACGTAGTTCGAGGCGGTAGCCCTCGCCGTCCTCGCGCATGATCCACGCGGAGTCGGTGTCGAAGACGATGTCGCCGGCGGCGACAGGCGGTGGCCCGCAGACGACCTGCACGTCGAGCGCGACCGGCGCGTCGCCGAATCCCGGGGGGTCGGAGAGAAACTCCGCGTATCGGGGTTCAAGTGAATCGAGCAACACAAAATCATTCGAGCGCACAATCACTCGCGAGCCGCCAACGACGGTCATGGCCGCGTCAACACTGCGCAGAAGAGGATCGGAGGCAGGGGTGGCTCAGGAACCCGGGCCGGCACATCCCGCGTACACACAGCTGGGGGGAGCGTAGCCGTATCCCTCTGTCTCCGAGAGCTTGCAATTCACGTTCAGGACCTCGTCCGCGCGCAGGTGAATGCGCCCCAAGGCAGGAGCCTCCCAGTGCTTCAGCGTGTCCCCCGTCATGCCGCACCTCTCATCCGGTATCTCCCACATCAGCACTCGTCCTCGCCGTCCAGCCAATTTCCTGGGCTCGCGCTTCACCCAGCTCACACACGTACTGGCTGTTTCGGCTCGCAGAGCCCGTTTCTAAAGCAAACAGCGTCGGGCAATAACCGCATACTACCACCAGCTTGCACGACCCACATTTCATCTGGTCCGAGACCTTCAGCTCGTCGGTGGCGGCGGTCAGAGCCCGCCAAGCAGCATCCACGCCCATGTCTACGGCGGGGAATCCCGCTTCCCTGCTCAGCACACACGCGCGCATGGTGCCCTGCGGATCGACGTGGAAGCTCGTCCGGGCGGCGCCACAGGCGTATTGGCGGGTCCCCACCGCGACATCGACGCGTTTGTCTGCGAACTCGCGCAAGTGGCGGCGGCGACTGAGCGCGCCAAGCTCCAGCGCGACGCCGCGCCGCGCCTCCACCCGCAGTGCCAGCGGCGAAAGATCGCCATCCAGCCTGGGTGTAACCAGGGGGTCGAGACGGAAGCTCACGCCGAGGCCCTCGGCGAGCGCCTCGATAGCGTGGATCTCGTTCAGGTTCTCGCTGAGGATCATGCTCTTGAGACCGACGCGGATCCCGCGCTCTAGCAAGCGATGGACTCCGCGCAGGGCCTGTGCGAAAGAGCCGGGGACGCCGGTGACCCGCGCGCACGTCTCCTCAGTGGCCCCGTAGATGCTCACGTCCACCTTCTCGGGGGGGTACTCGGCGAAGACGTCCAGGTGCGACTCCCTGACGAGCGTGGCGTTGGTGAACACCTGTACGATCAGGCCGAGGCGGCGCGCCGAGCTGTAGATCTCGAGGAAGTCCGTCCGCAGCAGTGGCTCCCCGCCCGACAGCACCACCTGCAGGCAACCTGCTGCCGCCGTCTCCTCGAGCAGTCGGATGACGTCGCGAGTCGCGAGCTCACCAGCCTTCGCGGCCGGTGCGGAGACGTCGTGCCCCACATAGCAGTGCACGCAGCGCAGGTTGCAGCGGTGGGTGAGGTCGAACGTTGTCGAGATGGGGATGCGCTCTCGAGCCGCACGCTTCACGACGGCTCGCATCTGCTCGACACCCCAGGTCTCTGCGGGCGCGCAGGAGTCCACGCTCAGTCCTCTGCGCCGTCCGCAGGTTCGGCCAGCCCGGCCGCTAGCACCTCGCCCAGGAACGCCTCCACATCGGCGTGAGCGGCATCCGGAGTCACATCGAACTCGCGACACGCCTCCGAGGCAAGGTCATCCACGGAGTGCTCGCCGTCCAGCCGTTTCCACACCCACTGGCCTACCTCGTTGACGACGAACAAATCTTGCAACTCTGCCAGCGAGCCGCGGATGGGCACGAGGAAGGTCTGGCCGGCGATGTCGCGCATGACGACGGAATCGTCGAGTCTGCGAAGTCTAGCGGGATTCACCATGCGATCCTCCTCATCACCATTGCATCACCAGAGCCGGGTCGCCAAGCAGCGCATAGCTGCGCCGGGTCGTCACGGTGCCGCCCTTTTGGGCGTCCGCCGCCAGGGCGGCGCGTGTCGCCACTCCCACAGAGGGACTGTGCGTCGAGAACAGCGCCTGCACGAACGCACGATCCAGCATCACGGACTGGAAGTTGTACTCAAAGGCGCTAGGCCCCAGGACTGCGATTGCGCCACCGCTCGGGTCGGCCGCGAGCGCCTCGCCAAGTGCCTGATACCCGGGTAGGCCGAACTGTCCTGCCACGCACGTCATCATCGCGAAGACGGGTAGCTGGTCGATGTGCGCGAGGCCGGCCACATCGCTCGTATTCAGCACGCCGGCACCGCTGCCGGCCCCGGATTGGGCCAATTGATCGACCCCGCCGTGGCCGAGGTAGTTCACGAGAAGCGCCCCCTTATCGAGCGCGTTGAGGATGCTCGTGCGGGCTGCCGCGAACGTGATCGGGCCGATGTAAGCACGCTGCACGTGCAGGGATGTCGGCAGCAGAGGAACGAGCGCCTCACTGTTCGACGGAAAGTCGCCGGCCGAGTCGGCGTTGTCGGCGGCCAGCAACATCTGGCTCCGCCATGCCCCCGTAGAGGCTTCGTAGCGCTTCACCTTGGCGACATTGGCGGAAAGCTGCGCGCCGGTCAGCACCGGGATGCGCCCCACGGCCACGTCCGGCACGCCGTCATTGCCGGCCGTGTCCATGAGGCTCACATCCGAGGCGGCAAGTCCGCTTGTGGTCGTGTCCGCCATCAGCGACGGTACGAGGCTGTCGCCGTGGCCGAGGTAATTGCGATAGTCGAAGCTGCCGTCTCCAGCCAGGACCACGAAGCGCGGGGCCGGCTTCCAATTCGCGAGCGCATACGCCACAAAGGCTGTGATGGAATGCGGGGTCGTGATGCCGTAGGAGAACTCATCGTAGATCTGCTGCGTCGTCACGACCGCCGTGGAGAGGCCCTTGCTCTGCCGGTAGGACGCCAACTCGCCGGCCGCCGTGGCGAGAGAGGGCGCAGTGATCACGACGTAGTCCGCACCGCGCCCGGCTGCCTTGAGACCCGGATCGATCGTTCCGGTCATCGATGCCGGCGGGAGAGCGCTGGCTGGAGTCGCGACTAGGTAGCCATGGCGAGTGGCGCTCCCGAAACGCACCCATGCGGCCCCCAGCGGTCCACCCGTTGTGGTGTTCCGGATCAGCTGCGGACTCCCAGGCTTGGTGATGTCCATGACCCAAGCTGTCGCGCTCGGGAGTCCCGACACCAGCATCGGCCCAGCCTTGCCCGCAGTCAGATCAAGCTGGCCGGCAACCGCCTTGCACGCCCGCACGTACGATACGGCAAAGGACTCCAAGCCCACGACGTTGTACGACACCCCGGAGTCAAGAAGGGCCTTGACCGAGACACTGTTGTTGCCGGAGTGAAGCGCACCCTTGGGGATGGGGAACGTCAGATTCTTCGCAGTCGCTCCGGTCCACCTACCGTCGCCGAGCAGGTGGCCATTGAGGCTGACGCGCACATGATGCTCCCCGGAGATGCCCGTCGCGGTCAAACCATGGAGAGTAACTCTGAGCGAGACGCCTTTGCTTACATCTGGCGTCGAGATAGCGTAAGTCCTGTCGCCCGAAGCCCCGCCGCCGACAAGCGTGTCCCAGAACCAGAAGTCCGCCTCTGGGTCGTGGAAGAGGGACGGAACAGCTATCAGACTCTTCTCAAAGGTCACATTGTCAAGGAAGGTCTTCGTCACCGCCGTGCTCCGCACAGGCACGGACGTCGTCGCCATGGTCTGGGCCGCTCCCGGGCTGAGCCAGTAGACGTTGGTGCCGCTGTAGATGGTGTCCAGACCCTGACCGTAGAAGTACAGACCGTCGTTGTTGGCTGCCTTGAGAGTGGACACCGGCTGGCCGTTATTCGTGAGCATGAGTCCGTTGCTTCCGATCAGGCTGCTCACCGAGGATGCCGACGTGCCGAGAGCCGAGGCGATGCTCGTCGCCGTCAGCTCGTAGAGTCCGGGAGCGGTGATGCCGATGCGCACGCTCGTAGCAGGAGTGCCGGCACTGACCGCAGGGTCAACAGTGACGGCCGATGGAGCGTTGGTGGCCGCGGCCTGCCGGGCCGCACTCCCCTGGCTTGCCGCGTTCGCCGTCGCCGCGGTCTCGCTCAGGCGACCTGACGCGCTCGCTACGCTTGCCCACGTGCTGCCTGAAGCCAGCGAACGGGTGAGACGCGCCGGCAATGCGCCGGGCGTCGCCGACATCGAGACGGGACCGAAGACGCACGACCCTCCTCCGATCTCGATCTCGCGCAGCCGATAGCGCGTCTGGCTCCCCAACGGTGCGCGGTCGGCTACGGCGTACACCGCGCCCGCCGGCGCGCGGAAGCGCGCCGGAACCAGCAGAGACACAAGGTCGGTCCAGCTGCCAGTGGCAGGGTCGAACCGTTGAGGTATGAAGCCGGCCGCAACCGCCGAGCCGGCCGTCTCCCACGTCACGACGACCTGGTCGCCGAGCATCTGCGCGCGCAGCGACACGACGGCGCTGTCGCGGTTCACTTGAGGCGCGGCTCCGGCGACCGCGGTCAGTACGCCCGCAAACGCCGCAGACACGGCGAGCACACACAGGATCCACGTGGCCGCGCTCTTGAACAGCTTGCTCGACGCTCGCATTTCAGCCCCCCACTCGCTCCGCTGTGTGTCCAGGAGACACGAGGCCCACTCCACCGCTTGCGAAATGGCTCTTGCCGATGATAGCGCAGGTGAACAGCTCTCACGACCGATCTGCCTGCCTACCCATCGACGTGAGCCCGGGATGGCTTGAGTGCGCACAGGCAAGCGCGGCAACAGCTACGTGCTCATCGGCTTCGCGCGATCAAGACCGCGGCCGGCACGAGCAGGGCGAAGTACGTGAGGGTGCGGCGGTAGGGAGTGGGGCGAAGCCGCCGATCAGCACCGCCGGCCGCGTCCTCGGTCAGCGTTGTCTCCTACTCGCGCCGCCAAGGTCAACCTCAGGCGTCGCGCGAGACCTACCCGTCGCGGCATCCGGGGCACTATGCTCTTGTCGTTCGTATCGGCAACCTTGAGGTCGGGTGCACCACGTGTCGATGCTCGTGTTCAGGGTCCACGCAGTGCAGCGGATGTTCCAACGGCACATCTCGGTCGCAGACGTGCGCCGCGTCCTGGACTGCG
>Ga0118677_10002411_pt1 | contig 37653 bp, 34 predicted proteins | sample AliMusrvi5mmetaG_FD_86154 | JGI IMG/M metagenome (GOLD analysis project Ga0118677, IMG submission 86154) | reverse complement strand
GCGAAGCACATCAAACGGCCGTCACCGGCATGGCGCTGCTGGGCGCGTTGAACTTCATCATCGCGCTGGGCCTGGTGTGGCGAGAGGCACTCGTGCCGCCCGCTTTCGAGCAGGTGCGAACGGTCGTAATCCTCGGTGACGCGTCGTTTCTCGTGGCTCTCACGATGCTGTTCACCGCGCTGGCCGGATCGCTCGCGTGGGACGGCTTCTTCCCCAACAAGCAGGACGCGATGACGCTCGGCTGCCTGCCGCTCCGGCCGTCGTTGTTGCTCCAGGCCCGTGTCTTCGCGGTGCTGCTGTACCTGGCTGTGGTCGTACTCTCGACGAACCTGTTCACGGCGCTGGCGCTCCCCGTGTTGGGCTCTTTGCACAATGGCCTCTTCGAGGTTTTGCGGGCTCTGTTCGGCTGGGGAGTAGCCGTAACGGCCACCGCGGCAACGGTGTTTTTCGCGCAGATCGCGGTGCAGGGACTGCTGCTGGCGATGCTGCCGTATGCGGCTTACCGGCGGTTGAGCGCATTCCTGCAACTCGGCATCGTGCTGGGCACGTTCCTCGGATTCTTCCTGATGCCGAGCGCGACTCAAGCTCTGACAACACCCCTAGATCGCGGCGTCTGGATTGTCCCGTGGTGGTTTGTCGGGCTGTTCTCCACCATTCGCGGCGGTGCCGGAGCGCTGCCCGGCATTTATGCGGTACTCGGACTCGCGGCGCCCGCACTAGCGGGCCTCGGCGCGTTGTTCATTTACAGCGGGCAATACCGGCGCATCCTGCGCAACGTTTGCGAGCAGAGCGAAGCGGGGACGGCGCGGAACGCTCCGCTGCGCCACGCTCTGGAACGAGTTCTCAATCTGGTGCTACTGCGCAATCCGCGGACCCGGGCCGTGTTTTGGTTCATTGCGCGCACGGTCACCCGCAATCGCAGGCACCGCATGTTGCTGGCGATTTCGGCCGCCATCGGGATTGCCTGGGCTGGCCAGACTCTGGCGCAATCGATTGGCGCCGGTTGGACCGCATCCAAACAGCCGGGCTCGACGTTGCTCGCCGTGCCGTTGGAACTGGCGTGCCTGCTGGTGATCGGGCTCCGCGCGCTGTATGGCATGCCGGTGGATCTGCAAGCCAATTGGAGCTTTCGGATCACCGAACGCGGCGGTGTGGCAGCCGTTCGGCAGGCGGCGGTGCGGTTCCTGTGGACGGTGGCGATTCTACCCGTGGCCTGGCTGCCGCTGCCGGTGTACTGGCTGCTGTGGGGTGGAACGCGGGCCGTGGTGCATTGCACGTTCCTCACGTTGACGGGAGGCGCGCTGCTCGAAATCCTGATGCGCAACTTCTACAAGCTGCCATTCGCGTGCAGCATCCTCCCGGGCAAGCACAACTTGCGGGTTACGTTCGCCGTCTACGCCGCGACGTTCACGTTCTCCTGCTGGTTCGTCTCGGTGCTGGAGCAGGACATGTTGAAGAGCGCGAGCGGGATGGCGGTGGGCTTAGCGCTGCCGTCCGCAGTCTGGTTGGCGATGGCGGTGAAGCGCCACATGCAGGAACAGCCGGGCCGCATTCGATTCGACGAGACGGGGCAGCCGGAGTTGGAACTGCTGCAGTTGCAGGGGTGAAGGGCGGGCCTGGCTGTAGACGCCGTGCTCTACCAGGGCGAAGGCGCGATGGAGGCTCGCAGGCAGGATGCAGTGTGGGCGTGCGCCATGGCATTGAGTGCGCCGCGCCGGCTTGCGGAGGCAGCTGTGCGGCGTCAGCCGGATCGTGGAGTGGCTCCGTGTCCTTCACTTGATACACTGAAGCGGAACTAATTAATCAGTTCGGTGCACGAGCCAGCCATGCCGCAAACCAAGTCGTACATCACGAATGTCGTCTCGGCCCTTACCGCCCGCACCCAGCTTGGACAAATCATCCAGCGCGCCACGCAAAAGAACGAGCGCTTTCTGGTCGGCCGCCGAGGCGAACCAAGCGTCGTCATCATGAGCTTCCAGGACTATATGAAGTCCTTTGCGCCTCCTCCCCGGGAACTGACGGCTATGCAGGCGGCGGCCAAGAAGAGCGGGGCCAACAAACTCACTCCTGGTCAGATTAACCGCATCATAGCCACTGTCCGACGCGAAGGCGACACTCCAGTCGCTAGAGTCCGCGGCAAGTGACCAGCCTCGTTGTGGACACCAACGTCGTGGTGTCGGCCAACTTGAATCCCGAGGGCTGTGAAGCGCTGGTCGTTGCCCTTGTGCTGAACAGGAAGGTTCGGCTGTTTGTTTCCCAACCGATTCTGGATGAATATGAACGAGTATTGCTCTATCCTCGTCTGAGATTCGGTCCACAGGAAGTTGGACGTTTCCTGGCGATTCTGCGCAAAACCGCCCGCATGGTCAGTGCGGCCCGGGCCTTCACCGCGTCGGTGGACGAGGGAGACAACCGCTTTGGGGAATGTGCTGAAGCGGCCGCGCCGGCCTTCCCGTCACAGGCAATAGACGGCACTTCCCAAAACGGTGGAATGAGACCCAGGTGGTCAACGCGCGGGAGTTGCTGGAAGCGATCGGTCCCAGTTTCTTACGATAGACGCGCTGGCGTTTATGCCGACCATCGTAATGGGAAACGAAGCGTCAGTGTCGCCTCGTCCCGGCGGGACTGAAATTGCGCGTCTTGTCCCCAGACTTGTTTCGGGTCGCGAGTGCGATACTGGTCGAGCGGGGAGGCACTCATGGTCTGCCTTTTATTGAATGACGGACTGTACTGTTGGAGACAATGTGAACCGGGACTTGCCGATATTCACTGTCTGGATAACGATTCCACCAATGCCTTCCTGGGGAAGCGTATCGCTAGACACCAGCTTTAGTTGGTAGGTTACCGCGTCGGCCTGGCCAACTTCTTTTGGGAAAAGGATGCCGCAATCGACCCCGCTATTTTGCAGAGGCAGTAACAAGCCCAGATCCTGGGTCTCAATCGAGTTGTCATCGCCATCAAGCAAGATGGCGACGACGTAGTTATCCCTGGCGGATTGATTCTGCACCCCAACGGCGCAAGAACTCCCGCCGCCCAGAACGGCCTGGGAAAGAAGCACATACGACGGCCTCGCCTTTGCAGGATAGCCATACGACCACGTTACATCACCGACCTTATCGGTAATCGTGGCAAACGGCATGGACAAGGTGTCCAAATCTGAGATGTTCGCTGGGTCAACGATGTATTGAACCCTCAGACTGACGTTCATCTCTGCTGGCGGTACAGGGCAATCTAAAGTATTACCCGTATCGCAGCTTGTTTTCTCGATATCCATTATTGCCTTACCACCAACGACAACGGTTCCTAAGCCTGGGTGGCCCATCTGTCTGGACGAGCTACCGTTATATGAGCCCCAAACAATTCCCTGCCCAACAAGACCATTTCGATTGGTATTGAAGAACCGAACCTCGGCAATGTTAATCTCATGCTTGCCGTTGTAATTCGGGAATTCAAGGTGTGTCTTGTAATGCCCTTGAGCATCAACAGAGACATAAGGTATCCATACAGCCAGAGAACACCCACCTTGGAAGCTGTCATACTGATAGCTTCCGCAGTTTTGGTTGCCTGCCTGTGCGTTAACGTTAAGTGACACCACAAAAAATGCCACTAAAATCATTGCATAGAAAATCGCGCTCTTCATTGCTCGACTTCCTCCTTTTATCCTTCCGCGACCTCCCAGAAAATCAAGACTGGGAACCTATCATTTATTAGTGGCCAGCGGAAAGGAAGAATCCACCGGAGGCAATTAGACAAAAAGTGTACAGATGAAGGTGCAGAGGCTGCCTTGGCGCGACTTGCCGGGTGAGCATACTTCTCAGGGCCAGAAATGCGAATCATGACATAAAATGCAGACAGAGCAGCGTCTCTCGAGATGCCCTTCCCCAGATGGGAGCTAGCACGTCCCCTACGCCGAGTATAAGACCGGTTTGTCCAGGACGAGCGACGTCGGCGCATTCCAAGAACTCGTCGTCGCCGGGGTCTTTCTCGACCTGTAGCTTGCGGCCCGGTTTCACAAGCCGCGCATGGTTCTTAATGAGTTGAAGAGGCTGTTGCTGCAGGCCCCTGCGGTTCTTCAACTCAGGCGCGCGAGCACATCACGGTTTTCCACGAGAATTGAAGCTGGTGACAATTCACGCAAATCCGGACTCCTTTTTGAGGCCATCAGAATCCCTTGCAGTGCCTGAGCGCGGCCTCGATTGTGGCGAGCGGTAGCAGCGGATTTAGCGGCGCAACCAGCATCGGCGGAGCGTCCTATGTGGCGCACCAAATCGCGGCCCTTTGGCTTTTGGCGTCGATGACCAGCACCACGCCGCAAACTCCAACCAAAGAGAGCGACTCCGGACAGAGAAGGCGAGTCTAGATCAAAACCGCTCTGCTTCAGGTTGAGGCGCAGGCTGCCTCAACCTGAAACATAGCTCTCAATTAGAAGAGTGAAATGACCTTGACCAAGGTGAGGTTGCAATCGCCGTCATTGTTCGGGCAACCTGACGGATCCTCACCTGCGATCCAGTAGGTGGCATGGCTGGGACCGGGACTGTTGCTGAAGACGACGAAGTCGTGATCACCTTGACTCCCGTATGCATCCAAACACCTCGGCTCGTCGAAGGTGAATATCGAATACGCGTAGCAGCCGTGCTGTACCCCGGTGTCTGGCGTTGGTTCGCTCACGTCGCTGTAGTAATAGCCGAAATACGTCGATGGTGTGAAGATCACGGTCTTGCCGACAGGATCAGGCTTCAAACTTCCCGTTGGCTCGCCAGTGCCCTGGAAGAGCTTGTGCCTTGTTCCGAGCACGGTGCCGGTTGCGTTGGTCTCAAACCAGCCGAATTCGTTGATCTCCGTCGGATTGGCGGACGCATTAAGAAACAAAGTCGCTACCAACGGCCCACCGTTACTGTGGAAATAAACAGTATTGTCGCGCGCTCCGCCCGTATCGTTGACCGGATCGTAAGGCATGCCCCAGAATGGCAGCGCCCCAGGAGCGAACAGCGCGCTGCCGATGCCCTGGCAATCGCCGGTCGAGGTCAAGCAGTATCCCACGTTCTTTTCCGCGTAACTCCCTTCGTAGTTATTGGAAGCGCCCCACGGAACATCCCAGTAAGGCGCTCCGCTGTCGTTGAGGTCCGTCGCCGGCTTCCAGGTTTGCCAACCTGCTCCTGGAGTGCCGACGAGGCTTTGTGCGTACGAGGTTCCACAGAGCGCGACTGTAGCAATCGCGATCAGGATGATCAGACGTGACTTAGGGGTCGTCATGGTGCATCCCTCCTTGGAGGATGTAGTGTAGATTTAACCCACACTATTGACCAACTTCTTTGCGCCAGCGCAAACATCTAGCCCCAGAGCACGATGTGGACAATCGTTGCGCTAACGGCCGGTTGGCTATCGGCCCGGACCCGGCGTGGGCAGACCGTCCTGGCCGCCGCAGGAGCCTGCGTGAGCACATCTAGCAAAATGTCTGACCTCTGATACCAGCTACGGAGTTGGGGCGGCGGATGAGCCGCGGGGAAGAGGACGACATCCCCGGCTATGGGCCGGAAGGCTGCTGAGCCATGGTTCTGGACAGTTCCGACATCGTTGCCATTCACCTGAAGGAACCCGGGCACGAACGACTGATCGACAGAATCGACGCCGTCGAGTGGTGGCTGTAGGAGTCCCTACGCTGCTCGAAGCCACCGTGGTATTGAGCCGCCCGCCCGCTGAACTTCGCTTTGCTACGCCGCCTGCTGGCCGAGGTGGTCCCGTTCAACGAGGCACGTCCGGACGCAGCGACAACGGCCTTTATCCGGTTCGGACGCGGACGTCATCCGGCAGCATTGAACAGAGGAGATTGCATGTTGTATGCAGTGGCAGCGGCGGCCGGCATGCCTTTGCTCTTCAACGGTGAGGATCTCAGCCAGACGGAGATTGAGAGAGGGTAAGCCGAATCTGGCGTCAGCAGGGGCTCCGGGAACTGCGCAATTCGACAAAATGGCACTCGTAGGCAGCACCACCACCCGTTTCCACCGGAAGGTGACGATTGTATGGCATACTGGAAGTTGTCTGCTTCCTGACGGCTGTGCCATAGGCGCGCCACCACGCGAAAACCCCTTGGTTTTTAATCCTGTCGCTGGCCGTTCGTAGCATGGAAGGTTTTGAGTTTACGCACGGAGATCGTCTGTCTATGAAGACCGTATTTCCGTCCAAAGGCGAGATTACGCGTTCCTGGTTCATTCTGGACGCCAGCACCGCGCCTCTTGGACGGCTCGCCAGCGAAGCGGCCCGGATCCTGATGGGGAAGAATAAGCCGATTTTCACTCCCTTCCTGGACACCGGCGACCATGTCATCATCATCAACGCCGAAAAGGCTGTCCTGACTGGCCGTAAGGAAGACCAGAAGGTATACCGCCACCACTCGGGCTACCCCGGCGGACTGCGCGAAGACAAAGTCGCGAAGGTTCGTCAGGTGCGTCCCGTGCGGATGGTGGAAGAAGCGATCCAGGGCATGCTGCCGAAGACCAAACTCGGCAAGCAAATGTACCGGAAGCTGAAGGTTTATGCGGGCGACAAGCACCCGCACGACGCTCAGCAGCCGACGACCCTGGTCGCACAGGCCGCCCGCTAGCGGGCTGTGCCCAAAGAAAACTGAGGAAAAAGAATGGCTCTGATCCAGTACCTAGCGATCGGCCGGCGCAAGCGTGCGACGGCGCGTGTATTTCTGCGGCCCGGCACGGGCACCATCAAAGTGAACGGCAAGCCGGTGGACTCGCACTTCAACACATACACGTCGAAGAGCATTGTCCGGCAGGCGTTGCTGGCCACCGAGATGGCTGACAAGTTCGATGTGATGATCAACGTCAATGGCGGCGGGTTGACCGGCCAGGCGGGCGCCGCCCGGCTTGGCATTTCGCGCGCCTTGATCGAGTTCAACGCGGAATTGCGCGGCAAGCTGAAAGCCCTCGGCTATCTGACCCGTGACCCGCGTGAGCACGAGCGCAAAAAGTACGGGCAGGCTGGCGCACGCGCCCGCTTCCAGTTCTCGAAGCGCTAGAAGCTCGCACGCGACGAATATCCGTGTATTTGGGCCAGCCGCCCTCTTTTGCCGCAAAATCCCGCTTGGGACCGCCGGCAAATCTCCTGGGGCGGCTGGTCTTGTGTCAACACCGGGCGACGACAAGCGCCCAAAAACTCAACCTATAAGGAGATCTCTTGCCATCCATTTCCATGAAAGAACTGCTCGAAGCTGGCGTTCACTTCGGGCACCAGACCAAGCGCTGGAACCCGAAGATGAAGGAATACATCTTCGGAGAACGTAACGGAATTTACATCATCGATTTGCAGAAGACGCTCAAGCTGTTCAAAGACGCGATGCGCTTTGTCGGCGAGCAGGCAGCGATGGGCAAGACCGTGATGTTTGTGGGCACCAAGCGCCAGGCGCAGGAAGCCGTCGCCGAAGAGGCCACGAAGTGCAACATGTACTACGTGAACAGCCGTTGGCTGGGCGGGTTGCTGACCAACTTCATCACCGTCAAGCAGTCGCTGAAGCGGTTGCGGGAACTCGACGAACTGTTCGCCGAAGATTCCGGCGGGCGCGAACGCCGCACCAAGAAGGAGCTGATCCAGCTCGAGCGCGAGCGCGGCAAGCTGATGGCGAATCTGGCCGGCATCAAGAACATGACCGAGTTGCCGGACGTGATCTTCGTGATCGACTCAAACAAGGAATCGATCGCCGTGAAGGAAGCCCGCAAGCTGGGCATCCCGGTGGTCGCCGTGGTCGATACGAATTGCGATCCCGACGAGGTGGACTGGCCGATCCCGGGCAACGACGACGCCTTGCGGGCCATCCGCCTGTTCACCAACAAGATCTCCGACGCGGTCACCGAAGGCCGTGCGCTCGCCAGCGAGCAGGATTTCGTACCGAAGGAAATCGTCACCGAGGACGGCCCGGTGGAAGACATGTCGCAATTCGCGCACTTTGTCGATCCGCGCCTCAACGAGGACGCACTGACCGAGGGCATCTCGGACATCGATCTGCCTTCCATGTCGCTGCCTAAGGGCGCGAAGGAAGCCGAACCGGTAGCCGAGGTCTAGAGATTGGTTTCGGCTCGGAGACGCCCGGCGACGTGCGTCTCCGAGCCGGTCAGAGCCCGGATGAGCCGGGTTCTCGTCCGTTATCTCATCAGGCATCAGAGTAATTACTCATAAGGATTCTTCCATGGCAGAGATCACTGCGCAGCTTGTCAAACAGCTCCGGGAAAAGACCGCGGCGGGGATGATGGAGTGCAAAACCGCCCTCGTGGAGGCCAACGGCGACCTGGCGGAAGCCGAAGTCGTACTGCGCAAGCGCGGCATGGCGAGTGCGGCGAAGAAAGCAACCCGGTCCACCAAGCAGGGACTGATCGGCGTGACCATTTCCGACGACAGCAAAGCTGGCGCCCTGATTGAAGTGAATTGCGAATCCGACTTCGTGGCCCGGACCGAAGACTTCCAGCAGATGGTCGTGAATCTCGGCAAGCAAGTGGTCGCCGAGTCTCCCGAGTCTGCCGAGGTGCTCAAAGCGTCGGTCTACGCGGCGGATCCGACCTTCACCGTGGAGGCGCTGCTCAAGGCCCAGATCGCCAAGGTCGGCGAGAACATGAACATCCCGCGCTTCGCTCGGCGCGCCGCCTCAGGCATCCTGGGGAGCTACGTCCACCCCGGCTCGCAGTTGGCGGTGCTGGTGGACCTCACCAGCGGCAAACCCGAGACGGCGAAGACAGACGCGTTTAAGGAATTGCTGCACGACATCGCGATGCAGGTGGCTGCGGCCGATCCGCGCTTCGTGCGTCGCGAGGAAGTGACCCAGGCGTTCCTGGACCAGGAGCGCGACATTCAGCGCACGCGGGCGCTGGCCGAAGGCAAACCGGAAAAGATCGTAGACAAAGTGGTCGAAGGCCGCATGTCGAAGTATTACGAAGAAGTCTGCCTGCTGGACCAGCCCTTCATCAAGGACAACGCCGTAAGCATTTCGCAGCACCTGGCCGCCAAAGGCAAGGAACTGGGCGATACGCTGGACGTGGCGGCCTTCATCCGCTTCAAAGTCGGCGAGACCATTGGGGCGCAGCCCGCAGCCGAATAAGGAGACAGTCCCATGCCGGAAGCTGCGCCGGGTGACCCAGCCCCGCGATTCAAGCGGGTTCTACTCAAACTGAGCGGTGAAGTGCTGGCCGGAGGGGCCGGATTTGGCGTGGACGCCGACAGGGTCCGCCTGCTGGCCGAGGAGATTGCGGAAGTCGCCCGTGCGGGGGTGCAGCTCGGCCTCGTCATTGGGGGCGGCAATTTCTTCCGCGGCGTCGCTGCGGCGGCCCGCAATATGGACCGCGTGGCTGCGGACAACATGGGCATGCTGGCGACCATCATCAACTGCATTGCGATGCAGGACGCGCTGGAGAAACAGGGTGTTCCGACACGCGTGATGACGGCGATCCAAATGAATCAGGTGGCGGAGCCTTACATCCGCCGCCGCGCGATCCGGCACCTGGAAAAGGGCCGGATCGTTCTGTTTGGCGGGGGCACGTCCAACCCGTATTTCTCCACCGACTCGGCGGGCAGTTTGCGGGCTTTGGAGATCCAGGCGGAGATTCTGGCCAAGGCCACTAGCGTCGATGGGGTCTACGACAAAGACCCGAAACGCTTCCCGGATGCCTCAAAATACGAGCAAATTGCGTATAGCGAGGTCCTGGCGAGGAACCTGGGAGTGATGGACGCGTCGGCCGTCGCGATGTGCAGGGACAACAAGCTTCCAATTCGGGTCTTCAAACTCACCGAGCGGGGCAATATAATGCGGATGTCGATGGGAGAACCTGTCGGCACCTTGATTCATTAATCGATCGACTTCACTCGACGGAAGGACAAACGGATGAAACCTGGACAGCAGAGCGCAGCGCCGGCAGGCCAAGGCCCAACCCTGAAAGAGGTTGAGGGAACAGCCAAGCAGCGCATGGAAAAAGTCATCGCGGCGTTGATGCACGAGATGACGAGTCTTCGCACCGGGCGGGCGTCCATCAACCTGTTCGACGGCATTCATGTTGAAGCCTATGGCTCGCCGATGCCGCTCAACCACGTGGCCACCTTGCACGTGCCGGAGCCCACGCTGATCACGATTCAGCCTTATGACGTTTCGCAAATCGGATTGATCGAAAAGGCGATTCGCGGCTCGGACCTGGGGCTGAACCCCAGCAACGACGGCAAGCTCATTCGAGTTCCGATCCCGACGCTTACGGAGGAGCGCCGCAGGGAATTGGTAAAGAAACTGCACCACGAGGCAGAAGAGCACCGCATCCTGGTGCGCAACGTGCGGCGGGACGCGAACGAGAGCTTTAAGAAACTGCTCAAGGACAAGGCCATCAGCGAGGACGACGAACGCCGGGCCATCGACGAGATGCAGAAGCTGACCGACAGCTACATCGCCAAGATCGACCAGTTGTCCAAGGGCAAAGAGAAAGAGATCATGCAGGTCTGAGGCCGACAGGGCTTTTCGCACCAACGTAGTTAGAGCGCCGGGCGATGATCAGCGCTTCTCCGCACCACCAGCGCAGTGGCGGGAAGAGGCCGATCATCGCCCGGTCTGCATTTTCAAGCAGTTTTAGCACTGCGCGCGCAGTTCTTGCGTGCATCCGTCCGCGCAGGAGCCGCTTGGACATCGCAAGAAGATGGAAAGTCTGGATGCGCCAGTCTTCAAACCAGGGCTCCAGCCGGCCCAACTCCCGGCGAGAGAGGACGATCTCTTCGCCTTGGTCCTCTTCCTCGCCGGCGGCCCTGGCTCGGGCACGGCGGGCTAGCCCGAGCAACGGGTTTTCACCCCAGGTTTCACACAGCACGAGACGGCCGCCCGGGCGTACCACGCGAGCTAGTTCCTCCACCGATCCTTGATACTTCAGCGTGTGGTGCAGGGAGGCACAGGCGAACACCAGGTCGAAGGAGTGGGACGCAAGTTCCGGCAGGCGACTAGCGTCGGCGGCGAGACCGCGAACCCGGTCGCTCACGCCGCTCGCGGCGGCGCGCAGGAGTCCCAGATCCACGGCGGTCTGCGAGATGTCCAGCAGGGTCACCCGGGCGCCCTCGGTGGCCATCCAGACGCCAAAGTCAGCTGGACCGCAACCGTAGTCGAGAACATTCAACCCAACCAGCGGACTCTCCTGCAGGGCGTCCAGTGTGGCTGTGTAGAGGCGGCGGCGCTCAAAGAACGGGTGCTGCGGATTCTCGCAGTTTCCGTACATCGTCCGGCGGTCCACGCGCTGGGCGTGATCCGGGGCCAGGAGCAGAGACTGATACTGACGGTCGTAAAAAGCCTTTTCGCGATCGGCTTCAGTCATGCGCGGCTCCTCCGGGCCCGGTCCACAACTTGTTCGGAGCATCGGGCCGCGCCGGCTCGACGCATTCAATGGGAGTAGTGTCCGTCGTCTGCCATCGCACCGTGGGTAGCGGAGAATATGGACGGCGGCTCCGTTGGACTCTACCGCGAAACACGAAGCCGAGAAACGGAACCGCAATCGTGAGGGAGTGGTGGCAGCTGTCTGAATTGACCGCTCTCTGTCGTTCGCCGCTCCGTGCGGGACGGTTGGTGGATGTTTTCAACAATTGGGGTATGCCGTCTGCGGCTCACGGGGAATCAGATGCTGCCGTTTGACCGGGGCGATGGCCCAGTGAAGTCGTTGTGTGTCATTCGGACTCGGCGATGAGCGAATAACGAGCGGAGTGGCGGTGCACGATCTGAATTCATTCCAATTGGAACGACTCCGCCGGGCCTGAGCGGGAATGCCGCAGGGCGCGTCGTGGAGCAGCGCGAAAGGAAATGGACAGTGAACCGGTCTGTTTGTAAGGTTCGCGGACAGAAGAGATCTCCGGCAAAGCTTGGAATGGAGTGCTGGAGTGGCGGTCAGGCACGATGACCAATCCGAAAACTCGACGGGTTTCCAAAGGAACCAGGGCACGAAAGGGACGAAGGCGTCTGGGATGGGAGCAGCGGCTAGACGGGCGGAAGCGCCAATGGAACTAGCGGTTTGTATCCGAGAATGCCCGCGAATCGGCAGAAGCCCGCACATGCAGGCTATTGTACGCGGTCAGGTCTGTTCGCTCTTAATGCTAGAGTTCTGGGCGACGGGCTCCTCTCGTCTGGGGGACGAGGAGAGCATCGTGAAAAAGAGCCCCAAAACCAGCAGGCCCGTGAGAACGCCTCCGACCAACATGATTGATTCCTCCTTAAAGTCGTCTCGTCGAGGTAGGTTCCCCGAGCATCTTATCGGCTCCGGCCTCTATCTTCTTTAACGTATGAGAGACCGATTTGGTTTTAGACAATTCGTTATCCAGCACGCGGAATGCCAAATCATTTTCTTGAACTCGCGTGTGTCGTCCGCAACCCCGTCACGAAACTGAGTTTCTGTGGTAGGTTCAGGGCATGCGCGTAGAAATGGCGTTTGGGAAGACCGGCCTGAACTTGGAACTGCCTGGAGATGCCTCCGGACCGACCCCGGCGCCCGGGACCCCGCACTGGACGATTCTGGAACCCCGCTGGGCCGCTCCGCTGACTGACGAACCAGCGGCAATTGCCGCGGCACTCGACAATCCGACCGCTGGACCGGCGCTTGAGGATTTGGCGCGCGGTTGCGGCACGGCCGCCATCTCGGTTTGCGATATCACGCGTCCGGCGCCTAACCGGGTCACCCTGCCGCCGGTGCTGGAGCGACTGGAACGCGCCGGCATTGCGCGCCAGAACATCACCATCCTTATCGCCACCGGACTGCACCGCCCCGCTCCTCCCGAAGAGATAGTGTCGATCGTGGGAGAACGTATCTATAAAAATTACCGGGTGGAAAACCACTTTGCCCGGCAACAGCCGGACCACCGTGACCTGGGACGGACGTCGCGCGGCACCCCGGTGTGGATCGACCGGCGTTTCACCGACGCCGGCCTGCACATCACGCTCGGATTCATCGAGCAGCATCTGATGGCGGGCTTCTCAGGCGGCAGGAAACTGATCGCCCCCGGACTGGCCTACCAGGACACCATCGGCAGCCTGCACAGTCCGATGTTCATGCGCGACGCGCGCGCCATCGAAGGCTCCATTGACGACAACCCGCTGCACGCCGAATTGCTCGAAATCGCTGCCATGGCCCGGCACGACTTCGCGCTGGACGTGGCGCTGGCCCCGGGACGGCGGATCTGCGGCGTGTTTGCCGGAGAGCCACGCGCCTCCCACGCCGCGGGAATCGCCTTTGTGAGGGACAAGACGACCGCCTCGATTCCAAAGTTGTTCGACGCAGCGATCACGAGCGCGGCCGGCTATCCGCTGGACCTGACCTTCTACCAGACAGTGAAAGGGATCACGGCCGCGTCGCACATCGTCCGGCCGGGGGGCAGCATTCTCGTCGTCTCAGCGTGCGCGGAGGGGGCGGGAGCGGAGGAGTTTGCGAGGCTGCTGCTGGCGTTCGACCGGCCCTCAGCATTGCTCGAGAAACTGAGCCAGTCGCCCGTGATCGTCGATCAATGGCAGCTTGAGAAGCTAGCCCTCGTGTTCGAGCGCCATCAAGTCATGTTTTACGTCCCCGGACTGGCCCCGGAGTTCCGCTCCAGGCTGTGGGGTCCCTCGTATGATTCGGCGCCTGAGGCAGTTGCCGCCCTGGTCTCGAGTTTGGAGCCGGGCGCCGTTGTGGCGGTGCTGCCGGAAGGACCGTACGTCTTCGCGCGTCAATCGAGCCCCGAACTGGAATTGGCCCATTGAGGAACGATGCCCTTGCGACTTGCCAAGGTTGACAAGCCCAGGAGCCTCCGCTATAGTTCTGAAGTGTTGCACTTTCAACGGTTTGTCGGGAAGGTGCGGGGCTTCTGGGCGGCGGGTGCGGCTTCGATCGCCAACTCTCCGATTGGCTTGGCGGCATTCCACGAATTGTCCGCTGATTCAAATCACGCTCCGAAGCCTGCCTTTGCTGCACGCTGTATCGTGAGTTGTACTGGGGAGACCTGGAGATGAATACGAACCAGGACGACCGTCCGGTCGACCTGCCGGGTGGTGAGGAAAGCTACGAGCAACTGCTCGACGACTACAGCCACGTCGGCTTGCCTGCTGAAGGCGAGGTCATTTCAGGACGTGTTCTGCAGGTGACGCCTCAAGGGGCGATCGTCGATGTCGGACTAAAGCAGGAAGGCGTGGTCCCGCTTCCCCAGGTCACAGCACCCGACGGCAGCCCCATGTACCAACCGGGCGACCCCATCGACGTGATGATGGACCGCCGCCACCCACCCGCGATCGAAGGCTACATCGCGCTGTCGCATGAGCGAGCCAGCAAGATACGCGCCTGGGACACTTTGGAACAGGCTCACCGCGAGAACCTCCGGGTTCTCGGGCGGGTGCTGGGCAGGGTCAAGGGCGGCCTGTCCGTGGACGTAGGCGTCGCGGCATTCATGCCCAGCACGCAGGTTGATATCCGCCAGATCCACAACCTCGACGCCTTCACGGGGCAGGATATCGAAGTCAAAATCATCAAGCTGAACCGGCGGCGGGACAACGTGGTTGTCTCCCGCAAAGCTGCGATGGAAGAGGACATGGGCGCCCGCAAGTCGACGCTGCTCGAGCACATCAACGAGGGCGACCTGGTGCGCGGCGTGGTGAAGAACCTGACCGAGTACGGGGCGTTCATCGACCTCGGCGGCATCGACGGACTGCTGCACGTGTCGGACATTTCCTACGGCCGCGTGGGGCACCCCTCCGACGTCCTGCAGGTGGGGCAGGAAGTCACGGTCAAAGTACTGAAATTCGACCACGATAAAGAGCGCATTTCCCTCGGCCTGAAGCAAGTGGTTCCCGATCCGTGGGAGACCATCCACGACCGTTATGCGGATGCGATGCGCGTTGTGGGCCGCGTGGTCAGCATAAAGGACTACGGCGCTTTCCTGGAACTGGAAGCGGGCGTTGAAGGACTGATCCACATCTCCGAGATGACCTGGTCGCGGCGCATGAAGCATCCGTCGAAAGTCGTCAAAGTCGGCGACAACGTCGAGTGCGTCGTACTGGAAGTGAAGCCTTCGGAGCGCCGCATTTCACTGGGCATCAAGCAACTCGAACCCGACCCCTGGACCACCGTGGACCAGCGCTACTCAATCGGCAGCGTGGTGGAAGGCCGGGTACGCAAGCTCACCGACTTCGGGGCATTTATAGAAATCGAAGAAGGCATCGACGGGCTGGTCCATGTTTCCGATCTGAGCTGGACGAAGCGCATCCAGCATCCTTCGGAGATTCTAAAGAAGGGCCAGGTTGTGCAAGCCGTAGTGCTGCAGATCGACGCCAACGATCGCCGCCTTTCGCTCGGCGTCAAGCAACTTCAGCCCGACGCCTGGGAGACTTTTTTCCGCGGCCATAGCGTGGATGACATTGTGCGTGGCAGGCCCAGCCGGGCAGTGGCGTTTGGCGTGTTTGTCGAACTGCTCCCCGGCGTCGAGGGTTTGTGCCACAATTCTGAAATTCCGGCCGAGATGCGGGCGGACAATCCGCCGCTGCCAATCGGCGAGGAAATGACCTTCAAGATCATCAAGCTGAACGAGATGGAGAAGCGCATCGGTTTGGCGCTTGCGAGCGCTTCGGCTGAGCAGGAGCGGCTGCGACTGGATGAGTACCAGCGCCAGGCCGAACAGGCAGGCCAAGGCATCGGCGAAGCAACGCATCCGGATGGAGATGCTCCGGAATAGATCGGCTGCATAATCGGAGCAAATTAATAGGAACGGAATCCCTGCCCATGACCAAAGCGGACCTGATTGAAGAAGTAGCGCGCGTGGTTGAGTTTACCCGTAAGGAATCGGAGGTCATCGTCGAGGCCATTTTCGATTCCGTCGTCAATGCACTGCAAGCGGACGACAAGATTGAGATTCGCGGCTTCGGGAGCTTTCGCACGCGGCAACGCCAGTCGAGAATCGGGCGCAATCCCAAGACCGGTGCGCGGGTGGATGTACCCGCAAAGCGTGTGCCCTATTTCAAGCCCAGCAAAGAGTTGAAGGACCTGGTCAACGAACAGGATGCCGTCCCGGCGTCCGGCGGCCCCTCGGGCACCGGCGGCAAATAGGCTGCGGACCTGAGGAAAGCGTGGACCGTCTTTGGAGTCCTTGGCGCTATCGGTACGTCTCGCGTGCCGCCGTATCTGATGGCTGCGTATTCTGCCAGAAGCCTCAGCAGACCGACGCAGAGGCGCTGATCCTGTTCCGGGGACGGCTCAACTTCGTCATCCTGAATCTGTTTCCCTACACCACCGGCCACCTGATGGTGGTCCCGTATGAGCACTCAGCCGTGCTGGAGGAATTGGGGGAGCGGACCGCGATCGAGATGATGGCACTCACGCGCCGCGCGGTAGGCTGTCTCAAACGGGTCTACAAACCTTCCGGCTTGAACGTCGGCATGAATCTCGGGGAGTGCGCCGGAGCCGGCATCGCCCAGCATCTGCATATGCACGTCCTGCCCCGCTGGCCGGGAGACGCCAATTTCATGACCACCATCGGAGAGACGCGCGTGATGCCCGAGGACCTGAGCGACACGTGGCAGCGCCTGTCGGCAGCTTTCCAGGAAGTGCCACCCGCCTCCACGTCGCCCGTGGCGATCTAAGATTGATTCCGTGATCGTATCGGCCAGTTGCCGCACCGACATTCCCGCGTTTTATAGCGACTGGTTCTTCCAGCGGCTCGATGCTGGCTACTGCAGCGTCCGCAATCCACATTCGGGGAAGTCCTATCGGGTGGATCTGCGGGCGTCTCAGGTTGATGGGATCGTCTTCTGGACGCGGAACTTCGGCCCCATGCTGAGCCGTCTGGACGAATTGCGCGCGTTCCCGCGGCCTTTCGTAGTCCAGTACACTCTGACGGGCTACCCTCGCGAGATCGAGGCAGCCGTCATCGAGCCGCTGCGCGCCCTCGGTCACCTTCACGAACTGGCTGAACGCGTGCACCCCTCCTGCCCGGTCTGGCGCTACGACCCGATCCTGTTCACGACGCTTACGCCTGCCGAATACCATCTGGAGAACTTCCGCGATCTGGCGGCACGCCTGCGGGGATCCACAAACGAGGTGGTCGTCTCCTTCGCCCAGATGTATGCGAAGACTCGCCGTAACCTGGATTCCGCCGCGTCCCGCAATCACTTCGAGTGGTCCGACCCGCCGGCCCCATGTAAGATCGAACTGCTCGGAAGACTCGCTCGTATCGCTCGCGCCGCAGGCATGCAACTCACGATCTGCACGCAACCCGAGCTCGCCTGTGAGGACGCTTTGGAGGCGCGTTGCATCGACGCGCGCCGTTTGGAACAAATCGGCGGGTTTCGGATCGCAGCTCCAGTCAAGGGCACCAGACCTGGGTGCGCCTGCCACGCAGCGCGCGATATAGGCGACTACGATACCTGCCCGCACGGCTGCGCCTACTGCTATGCGGTGCGCCACCGCAGGATCGCATTGAATAACTACAAGAGCCACAATCCGGCGGCGGAGTCGCTGCTGCCCATCCTCGGATGAAGGTCCCGGGCAAGCTCATGGGGATTCCTAACCGTACGGCGTGCGCCGCACGGCGGCTCAGGCGGCGGGCGGCTCGGAGTCTCGCTTCTGCTTCGCCAGATAGCGTTCCCGCGACTCGACGATGCAGCGCCGGGCCTCGCTCGGTCCACCCCAGCCTTGGGTGGTAGTGATCTTTCCTTCTAACTCCTTGTAGATCAGGAAGAAGTGCTCCAACTCGCGCTTGGTGTGGGCGAAAATCTGGTCTAAGGTGTGGATCTGATCGTAGCGCGGATTGCGGCAAGGCACACCGATGATCTTCTGGTCCTGCTCGTCGCGATCCACCATCTTCAGCACCCCGATCGGCCGCACCTCGATCAGGCAGCCGGTGAAACTCGGAGCGCTGACCAGCACCAGGACGTCGAGGGGATCGTGGTCCTCAGCCAGGGTACCGGGAATGAACCCGTAGTCGCCTGGATAGTGGACTGGAGAGTACAGTGACCGGTCCAGCCGGAACAGGCCGAGTTCCCCGTCATATTCAATTTTGTTTACCGAGTCTTTTGGAATCTCGATGATCGCTCGAACGACCTCAGGAGACTCGGAACCAGGATCCAGATCGTAGAGACGCGTTGTCACACACTTAGCCTAGCAAGAAGCCCCTATTCACGCCCGCACCCGCCTGAGCCGGGAGCCCGATCTTACTGCAAATAAAGAGCGAAGAAAAATATTCTCAGCACCGATATGAAATAAACCCCTTGAATCGTCCATGCGCGTGGGGTACGCTCGTTTTGAGGCGAACGGGTTAATTCGGTCTCAATAGGACGCTGAAAGCCCGAATCGGATCAAAATGGAAGAAGTCACGGCAGGGACGTCACCTCGGCCGCTCCGCAATCCGCGGGGCTACCACGCGACGCGTGTGGACCCAGCCGGACGATTAAAATTGCCTGCACGCTTTGTAGAATACATCCGCGCGCAGCAGGAGGAGATACTTTTCGCAACTGTCGTCGGAGATATGGTCAAGATCTACGTCAACGGCGCATGGGAACGCGAATTGGACAAGATCGCGGCTGAGGACGCCGACGTGAGAAAACGGATCTCGCGCACCGCGGAAGCGCTGGGCGGCGATGTCGAGTGCGACCCGCAGGGACGCGTAACCATCCCGCAAAACGCCAGGGAGTACTTGAAGTTGGAGAATCAGGCGGTCCAACTCCGCATGTCGGAAGACATTATCTCGGTTTACACGCAGGAACGCTTCGACGCGGAACTACAGGAGAATCTGGCCAAGAACCCGATTGACCTGGCGCTGGCGGAGAGGCGCGGATTCAATGTCCGGTAAGGCATGGAACATGTACCGGTCCTACTTGCGGAGAGTCTGGAGTTTCTCGACATACGGCCCGAGGGACGGTACGTCGATTTTACGACTGGATTGGGTGGTCATACCCGTGGCATTGCCTCGAACCTGACCACGGGCTGCGTACTGGCGCTGGACCGGGATGGGGAGTCGTTGGAGCAGGCACGGGAGAACACGAAAGGGCTGCATGATCGGATCATTTTCCGGCAGGCAGCGTTTTCGCAGTTGGACGAAGCGATCCGCAGCGAGGGCTGGGATCTGGTGGATGGAATGATCTCAGATCTGGGTGTCAGTAAGGTTCAACTCACCAGTCCCGAACGGGGCTTTTCGCTGATGAACCCTGGCCCGGTCGACATGCGAATGGACCGAAAGGCGGAAATCACCGCGGCGGACATTATCAGTCGATCTTCCGAGCAGGAACTCGTCCGGCTGTTCATGGAGTTTGGAGAAGAAAGGAGAATCCCTAGCCAGAACGCAGCAAGAGCAATTCGCGCACGGCCGATCCGCGACACCCGCCATTTGGCGGAAGTAGTGGCTTCGGCCGTACCGCGATTCGGCAAACTGCATCCGGCGACCAGGATTTTCCAAGCCTTGCGCATGGCGGTAAATGACGAACCCGCAGAGTTGGATGCACTGTTGAAACACGCGCCCGAGCATTTGAAGCCGGGTGGCCGCTGGGTGGTGATCGCTTTCCATTCTGGCGAGGACCGTAAGGTAAAGAACGCCTTTCGAGAACTTGGACGCGCGGGCGTAGCGAAGGTATTGACGAAACACGTGGTGCGACCCGGTCCGGAAGAGACCCGGCGCAACCCGCCCTCGCGCAGTGCGGTGCTGCGCGCCCTGGAAATGGGTTCGGGCGGATCTGATAACAACATGGACGAACTGGATAGCAAGGAAGACGCGGCATGAAGAGTCTATCGGCACTCTACGATTGGTTGGGGGCGGATCAGCCGGCGACCGGTGGGTCGCACCGCACCGAGCCACCCGACTACCATCTCCGGAGCTTACCCGGGGAAGAAATCCACCTTTACGTCAAGAATATCGACAACACCAAATTGATTAGATTAGTGGACAAAAAAGACTGGGCGACAAGCATTTCGGTCACCGGTGCCGCCCTGGTTTGCAGCCTGGTGGTCAGTGCGATGGTCGGCCCATCCTGTTATGGAATGCTGGCCAACCGGCGGATGGAATACCTGCGGGAGGAGCGGGGCCGCCTGCAAAGCCAGATGCTGGAACTAAGGGTCCAGGAAGCCCGCCGGCTCAACCCGCAACACGTCGAGGAGTGGGCAGGCACGGGGTTCGTTACGCCGACCGCCGATCAGGTTCTGTACTCCCCGCCCTCCAAGGAGGCCTTCGCCAGCCTCGGCGTACCGTCCAAAGAGGACCGCTAACGTCCGGGGCGCCCGGAGGAGACGGGGCTTAGATGCGATTTCCGGTTGAGAAACTGTCCGAACGGCGCCTGCGCATCGTAGCCGGCGTCGTTCTGCTTTGGGCCATCGTTATCGCCGGGCGCTTCTACCAACTGCAGGTCACGCAACACGCCGGGTTAAAAGCGGCAGCAGACGCGCAGCAGCAACACAACTTGCCGATCCGCGTCTTGCGCGGCGAGATCTGCGACCGCACGGGCCAGATCTTCGCCATCAGTATTCCCACCTGGTCGGCTGTTGTCTATCCGCAGAAGGTCAAGAACCCGGAGTTCTTTGCCAGCCAGATTGCCGAAACGCTCCACCTGAATGCCGAGGAAGTTCAAGCGCGGCTGGATGAGTTGCAGGCGCGCACGGGTAAGGGTCGGGGCTACCTGCTCCTGAAGCGGCATATTTCCCAGCAAGAAATCACGGACCTCAAGCGCCTTCCCTTCGGCGCGAATGCCATTTCTATCGAGCCGGACGCACGCCGCGAGTATCCCAACAACCGGGTGGGCGCGCACGTTGTAGGCAGCATTGACTCCGACGGTGACGGCAATTCCGGTCTCGAGCAGAAGTTGAACACCGAACTGAAGGGCCGGCCCGGCAAGATGCGGGTCCTGAGAGACTCGCTGCTGGATCCCTATGTGACCTGGATCAGCGACCCCGGCGAACAAGGCGCAAACGTTACGCTTACGATTCAAAACGTGATCCAGCACGTTGCGGAGCGCGCCCTCGAAGACGGAATCCGGGAGGCGTCCGCGGAACGCGGCAGCGTGGTGGTGATGGACCCGTCGAGCGGCGAAATCCTGGCTCTGGCCAATTACCCCGACTTCGACCCGGCTGTGGAGAAGCCATCTCCAGCGGAGTTCGCTAAACGGCTGAACGCCGCGGTGCAAGCCCCCTGCGAGCCCGGCTCGGTGATGAAGATGATCACCGTCAGCATGGGCATAGAAACCGGCAAGTTCACGCCCGAATCACTGATCTACTGCGAAAACGGCCACTTCAACCGCCCCGGACGGAAGCCCATCCACGACGTGCACCCCAACGGCACTCTCGACGTGGCAGGCGTTCTGATCAAATCGTCCAACATCGGGGTCGCTAAGATCTCGATCGCGTCGGGACCGGAACTGCTCTATTCTTACCTGAAGAAGTTTGGCATCGGCGACAAAACGCACGTCGAATTGCCTGGCGAAACCGGGGGCATCCTGTGGCCGCTGGATTGCGGCGCTAAGAACAGCAGGGGTGAGCCCATGCCGTGCTGGAGTTCGTCCTCCCACGAGTACATCGCCTTCGGGCACGAAGTGGGAGCCACAGCCTTGCAACTGGCCCGTGCGGTCTCAGTCATCGCCAACGGCGGCATGCTTGTCTCCCCGCACCTGATAATGAAAAGTGAACGCCCCCACGCCGACGGAACGGTGGAACAACTGCCATTGAATCTCGCCCCACCGGTGCGGGCGCTGGAGGCGCAAACCGCGATGACCATGCGCCACATCATGCAGCGCGTCGTGCTGGAGGGCACCGGCAAGCGCGCGAAAGTGGCTGGTTACACGGTCGGCGGCAAGACCGGCTCGGCACAGATCTTCCTCAAGGGCAAGGGCTGGATCAACCGGCACAACTCCTCGTTTATCGGCTTCGCACCGGTCAACAACCCGCGCATCGTAGTGGTAGTCACGCTGAACAACACTCCGCAGCAGGGCGGCATCGCCTCGGCACCCGTGTTTTCGAAGATTGCGGAGACCGCGCTGCGGGTCCTGCAGGTTCCCAAGGACGACCCTGACAACGACATCCACGGGATGCCGGCGCCCGTCAAGGAAGAGGACGACCAGCTGGAAGAGCCGCCCAGGAAACTCGCCGGGAAGAAGCCGGAGGAAAAGCCCAAACCTGCGCCGGAGCCCGCTCCCGAGCCTGGGCCCTACCTGCTCTCAGGGCCGCGGGTTCCGGACTTCCGGGGCAAAGCCATGGTCGCCGTGATGCGCGAATCGGCATCACTGGGCCTGCCCGTCGAGATCGTCGGCTCAGGGGTCGCGCATGAGCAGTCCCCGCCGCCGGGAGAGCTCCTGCCCGTGGGCGGGCGAATCCACGTCCAGTTCGCGAGGCCCCAATGAAGTTGGTCGAATTGCTGGAGGGCGTTGCGGTTGCAGGCCCGGCCCCGACCGGGATTGAGGCGGTTGAAGCACTGGAGTTGGCGTACGATTCCCGCCGCGTAAAGCCCGGCTGTGTCTTCTTTGCCTTTCCCGGAGCAAAGGCCGACGGCCGCCGATTCGCCGCCGACGCCGTCGCGCAAGGTGCGGTAGCCGTGGTTTGCGAATCGCCCGCGCCCGAGGGAATGGCAGTGCCTTGGATTCAGGTGCAGCACGGCCGCGAAGCGCTCGCCCGCATGAGCCGGGCGTTCTACGGCAAACCCGACGAAGCGCTGAAACTCACTGGGCTCACCGGCACGAACGGCAAGACTACGACGGTTTACCTGATCGACCAGATGCTGCGCGCCACCGGAGCGGTCACCGGCATGGCGGGCACAATCCACTATCACGTCGCGGGCGAGGAACGGCCAGCCGTGAACACGACGCCCGAGTCGTTGGACCTGATGCGCCTGATGGCGGAGACGCGCGAACGCGGCGGCAGTTACTTCAACTTCGAAGTCTCTTCTCACGCACTGGACCTGCGCCGGGTGTTTGGCCTGTCGTTCCACACCGCCGTATTCACGAACCTCACCCGCGACCACCTGGACTATCACGGGACGATGGAGGCCTACTTCGAGGCGAAGCAGCGACTCTTCGATGGAGCGGGCGGGCCTCCGCCCAAAGGCGCCGTAATCAACGCCGACGACCCGCTGGGGCACAAGTTGCATACGTCCGCCGCAACCCTTCGGTTGACCTACGGGCTCAAATCCCACGCTGACCTGCGCGCGGTGCGCGTGGAGAGCGGCTTCGACGGGGTGGATTTCCGGGTCGCCTATCACGGGAAAGAAACACGGCTGCGCTCGCCGTTGGTGGGCCAGATCAACGTCTACAACTTGCTGGCTGCGTTTGGGGCAGGCATCTCCCTGGGGCTCGAACCCGAGCGGGTGGCGCATGGTCTGGGTGAGTTGAGCGCCGTGCCGGGACGCTTCGAGCGGATCGACGAAGGCCAACCGTTTCTTGTAGTTGTAGACTATGCCCACACCGACGACGCGTTGCGTAACGTCATCCTGACCGCGCGCGCGCTCAAGCCTAAACGGGTGATAACGGTGTTCGGCTGCGGCGGGGACCGCGACCGCACCAAGCGTCCGTTGATGGGCATCGCGGCGGCCGAGCTCAGCGACATGGTGGTGGTGACCAGCGACAACCCGCGATCGGAAGACCCGCTCTCGATCATCAACGACGCGATGGTCGGCGTGCAGCGCCATTCCGCGCGCGCCATCGTGGAGCCCGACCGGCACGCTGCAATCCACCGCGCGATTCGCGAGGCTGGCCCGGGCGACATCGTGATACTGGCGGGAAAAGGACACGAGACCTACCAGATCCTGAAAGACAAGGTCGTGGATTTCGACGATCGCGCCGAGGCGCGCAAAGTCCTGCGCGATTTCGGATACGTGCGCAAGGCTCCGCCGGGCGGAGGGAGTGGCCGCGCGTGAACCTGCCAATCGCGTTTTGCGCCGAGGCCATGGGCGCCCGCCCGCTGTCGCTACTGGACCCGGCAACGACAGTCAGCAGCTATGGCTTCGACTCACGCAAACTCCAACCCGGCGCCCTATTCTTCGCCTTGCCGGGCGAGGCACACGACGGACATGAGCATGCAGCCGCAGCGTTCGCGGCCGGCGCGCTAGCCGCGGTTGTGACGCATCCGGTTGACCATCCGGGCACTCAACTTCTGGTGCGCGACACGCTCGAGGCGCTGCAACAGTTGGCGCGCACGGCGCGCGAACGCTGGGGCGGGCGCGTGATCGGCATCACCGGAAGCGCCGGCAAAACGATCACCAAAGAGGCGATTGCCGCGGTCCTTTCCACGGCCTTTCGCACTGGCAAGACCAGCGGGAATTTTAACAATCACATCGGCGTGCCGCTGAGTATCCTCAACTTGCCTGACGATGCGCAGGTGGCGGTGCTCGAAATCGGCATGAACCACGCCGGCGAGATTCGGGATCTGGCGGCCATCGCGCGGCCACAGGTCGGCGTCGTGACCAACGTCGGTACCGCGCACATCGAGAGTTTCGACTCCATCGAAGGCATCGCGCGAGCCAAACGCGAGTTGATCGAGGCGCTGCCCGCGGACGGAACCGCCGTCCTGAACGCCGACGACGAGCGCGTGCGTGCATTCGCAGGGATTCACCCCGGTCGTTCGATCCTGTTTGGAACCCGCGAAGGCGCGGGAGTCCGGGCAGTTGAAGTCGCTTACGACGCGGACGGCTGCGAATTCACGCTGGGCGACGCCGGACGCTTCCGCTGCCCGCTACCTGCGCGCGGCGGATTGATGACCGCGCTCGCCGCTCTGGCGACCGCACGCGCTTTCGACCTCGACCTGGCAGGCTTGAAGGACGCCATCGCCACCCTAAAACCGCCGGCCATGCGGCTGCAACGCATTGAGCGCAATGGCATGTCGATCTGGGACGACTGCTACAACTCAAACCCCGAGGCAGCCTGCATGATGCTCGACTTGCTGGCGGCTACAACGGCCAAACGGCGGATCGCCGTACTGGGCGAGATGCGGGAGTTGGGCACATTTGCGGAGCAACTGCACCGCGAAGTCGGCCGCTACGCCGTACAATGTGAGGTAACTGTGCTTGTTGGAATACGCGGCGCGGCTCGCCACCTGGTCGACGCAGCCAGGGGCGCTGGCCTATCGGCCGGCGCCGCGTACTTTTTCGAGGACCCCCTGCCCGCGGGGCAATTTCTGAAGACTCTCGCCCGCCCAGGCGATTCCATCCTCTTCAAGGGTTCGCGGGGAACGCGAGTTGAACTCGCGCTCGAGGAGTTCCTGCGCTAACCATGTTGTACTGGCTGTTTTACGAGAAACTATTCCCGCTGTTCCCGCCGTTCCGGCTCTTCGGATACGTGACCTTTCGGACCATGGCCGCCAGCCTGTGCGCGCTGGTGGTCACAATCCTGGTTGGTCCGTGGATGATTCGACATTTGCGGTCGATGCAGATCGGCCAGCACATCCGTGAAGATGGACCGCAGTCGCACCTGAAGAAAAAGGGTACGCCCACCATGGGCGGATTGCTGATTATCACCGCTTCCGTGGTGCCGACCCTGCTGTTTGCCAATCTGGCAAACCCCTATATCTGGGTGGCGCTGCTGGGCATGACCGGCTACGGCGCAATCGGATTCCTCGACGACTATTCGAAGGTGAAGAAAGCACAAAACCTCGGGTTGACGGCCAGGCAGAAAATGCTGCTGCAGTGCGGGTTAGTGCTGCTCATCGGCGTGATCCTGATGGGCATGGAGCGGGCGCACACCTATACGACCGTGATGAACGTGCCGTTCTTCAAGAACTTCCGCCCGGGCTTGCTGATCCAACCGCTGTTGCATAATCCATGGACTTACCCGCTGGCATTCGCGCCCTTCTTCCTGTTCCTGTGGCTGGTGGTGGTCGGCAGTTCCAACGCGGTCAACCTCACGGATGGCCTGGACGGGCTGGCCAGTGGATTGATGATCATCGCATCGGGTGCGATGACGGTGCTTAGCTATGTGAGCGGCCACGCGCAATTCGCGCGTTATCTGGACATCACGCGACTGCCCGGCAGCGCCGAACTGACGATCTTCTGCGCGTCCCTCACCGGCGCCTGCCTTGGGTTCCTCTGGTACAACTGCCACCCGGCCGAGGTGTTCATGGGCGACGTGGGTTCGCTGGCGCTCGGCGGCGGGCTGGGTGTCGTGGCGGTGCTGCTGAAGCAGGAATTGCTGCTGCCGTTCATCGGCGGGGTGTTCGTGCTGGAAGCCGGGAGCGTGATCATTCAGGTGGTCAGCTTCAAGAGCACCGGCAAGCGCGTGTTCCTGATGGCGCCGATTCACCACCACTTTGAGAAGCTCGGCTGGCCCGAAGAGAAGGTCATCATTCGATTCTGGATCTTGGGTTTCGTCCTGGCGCTGTTCGCCCTGACGACTCTCAAGCTGCGTTAGAGGCTGCGATGGACTTAAGGGGAAGGCAATTCGCGATTTTCGGGATGGGCGAGTCGGGCATCGACACCGCCGAGTTCCTGTTGCGGCGCGGGGCGCGGGTGCGCGCCGTGGACCGCAAGCCGCTGACTGCCTTGGAGCCCGGCCACGCGGCACGCCTGGAGGCCGCGAACGTTCCGCTCGCCGCCCAGGACGAGTCGGCGCTGGAGGGTGTCGACATCGCTCTGCTCTCCCCCGGCGTGCCGCCGAGCCTGCCGCTGTTTGACGAAGCGCGCCGGCGCGGAATCCGGGTAACGGGTGAACTCGAATTCTGCTCGCAGTTCCTGCGCGGGCCGATCCTGGGCATCACCGGCTCGAATGGCAAGACCACGACTACCTCGCTCTGCGGCCACCTGCTGAAAGCCAGCGGCATCCCGGTCCAGGTGGGCGGCAACATCGGATTGCCGCTCGCGGCGATGCTCGACAGTTCGCGCGACGACCAATGGAATGTGCTCGAACTCTCGAGCTTCATGCTGGAGTTGGCCGACACGCTGCACGTCGCGATCGCGGCGATCCTCAACATCACGCCGGATCATCTGGACCGTCACGGCAACTTCGAGAACTACACCCGGGCCAAGCGAAACGTCCTGCGCAACCAGACGGCATCCGACGCGGCCGTGCTGAACGCGGGCGATGCGCCGTCCCGTGAGTCGGCGCCCTTTACCAAAGCCGCGGTCCATGAGTTCTCATCCGGCGGGCCGGTCGCGCGCGGCTTCTGGATGGAAGGCTCGGATCTGATCGCCGACGGCGAGCTCTGGATGCCGCGCGGCGAGGTCCAACTGCAGGGTCGCCACAATGTCGAAAACGTGCTAGCCGCCGCTTGTTGCGCACACCTCGCGGGAGCGCCACTCGACTCCCTGCGCCGCGCCGTCGCGAGTTTCCCCGGCGTAGAGCACCGTATTGAATTCGTGCGCGAGTTCGATGGCGTCCGCTACTACAACGATTCGAAGGGCACCAATGTCGATGCCACGGTCAAGGCACTGGAGAGCTTTGAGTCTGGCATCTGGCTGATCCTCGGAGGGCGCGACAAGGCCAGCGATTACACTCCACTGCGATCCTTGATAGAAGCGCGCGGACGGGGCGTGTTGCTGATTGGCGAGGCTACGGAGATCATTGCCGCGCAGCTGGCCGGCATTTCGGTCCCGTTGGCAGCGTGCGGAGACATGGCTACGGCCATCGCTTACGCCGGGGCGCGTGTCGTGCCGGGCGACGTGGTTCTGCTCTCGCCCGCCTGCGCCAGTTTTGACCAGTATTCCGGCTATAACGAGCGCGGCCGCCACTTCAAAAGCCTCGTTTCCCAGTTGGGGGAGAAACGGTAAGCATCATGCACGCGCGTATCCGGACCGATTGGCCCATCTTCCTCGCGATTCTTGCCATCCTGGCCTTCGGGCTGGTGATGGTCTTCAGTGCGTCCAGCACCGTGCCACACCTGCAGAATCATATGGAGAAGTGGCAGCCGGAAAAATCCTGGGAGTTCGCCGAACGGCAGTTCGGAGCGGCCATCGTCGGGCTGGCGTTGATGTTCGCGCTCCGGCGACTGGACTACCAGAAACTGCAGCATCCTTTCTACGTCTTCCTCTCGATCAACATCCTGCTGATGCTGCTCATCGGTGTGATCTTCGCCGACCCCAAGGCGCACCGCTGGTACCGCTTTTTCGGAGCTCAGTTTCAACCGTCCGAGCTGGCCAAGCCGGTGCTGATCCTGTTCCTGGCCTGGTTCGTGGCGCGACGGGAGAACAAGATCAACGACCGCTACACGCTGCTGCCCGCACTGCTGGTGGTGGGCGGCATGGCGGGCCTGATCGCCAAAGGCGATCTGGGAACCGCCATGGTAGTGCTGGTGCCCGCCATCACGGTCTTCTTCGTCGCGGGTATCGAGCGCCGGTACTTCTACCTGACCCTGTTGTTGGGCCTGGGCCTCGTCATCGGGTTCATTTTGCAAGAACCGTACCGCATCCTGAGGATGACCAGTTTCGTGGGTATCACGCAGGAGAAAATCGAGCAGAACCCGGAGAAGTACCGCTGGCTCATCAAACGGCTGGAGCAGACGAATGCGTCGCGCGACGGCCAACATCAGCCTCGCCAAGCCAAACTCGCGGTGGGAAGCGGCGGTGTTACCGGCGTCGGCCTCGGGCAGTCCACGCAGAAACTCGGTTTCCTGCCCGAGGCGCACACGGACTTCATCCTCGGGGTAATCGCAGAGGAAACGGGTCTGGTGGGGTGTCTGGCCCTGCTGTCGGCATACGTGTTCGTGTTCTGGCGCGGATTGCGCTTGTATTGGTTGACCCCCGACGCGTTTGGGCGATATCTGGCGCTGGGGTGCGTCGCATTGGTCACCGCGCAGGCGCTCTTCAATATGAGCGTTGTGCTGGAGTTGGCGCCCACCAAAGGCATCCCGCTTCCGCTGATCAGCTACGGCGGCAGCGCCGTCGTGTGCACGCTGATCACTTTTGGATTGTTGTTGAGCGTGAGCGACCGGGCGACATCCACTTAGGCCGGGGAGGATAGCAGGGGGAGGGTAGCGCAATTCGGATCGTGTATGCGGGAGGGGGCACCGGCGGCCACGTGGTTCCGTCGCTGGCCGTTGCGGAGGAGATGCGGCGGCGCGGATACGAGTCGCTCTTCATCGGGACGCAGCGCGGCATGGAGGCCACCCTCGCGCCGCAAGCCGGCTTCCCTATCGAGTGGATCGAGATCGGCGGACTGAACCGCGTGGGTGCGGCACAGGCCTTGAAGACGCTGTGGCAGCTGCCGGTCAGCGTACAACGCTCGCGGGCGATTCTGCGGGAGAGCCGGCCCGCCGCAGTGTTTTCAATGGGCGGGTATGTCGCGGCGCCGGTCGTGCTGGCTGCGATTCTGACGGGTGTGCCGGTGGTTGTAATGGAGCCGAACGCAATGCCGGGCCTGGTCTCGCGCGGGTTGTCGCGCTTCGTCTGGCGCGCCCTGGTGGCCTTTGAGGAAACGCGCGGCTACTTCCCGAAAGGGCGCAGCGAGGTTTGCGGTCTCCCGGTGCGGCAGGAGTTTTTCGAGGTTGGTGAACGGCCGCCTGAGTCCAGGTTCACCGTGTTGTTGACCGGGGGAAGCCGGGGTGCGCGGGCCTTGAACCGGATCGGGCGGGAATGCTGGCCGCTGTTGAAGCAGGCCGCGTTGGATGTTTGCTGGATCCACCAGTGTGGTTCGGCGGAGTTCCAAGCGATGCAGTCCGCTTTTGCCGAATCTGGATTGGATGGCCGCGTGGCCGCTTTTATACCGGACATGGCGCATGAGTATGCGGGCGCCGACCTGGTTGTCTCGCGCTCCGGCGCCGGAGCGGTATCCGAGATCGCTGCCGCAGGGCGGCCCGCGATTCTGGTGCCCTTTCCATATGCGGCGGACGACCACCAGCGGTTTAACGCCGAGGCCTTCGAACGCGCCGGCGCAGCCCGGCTGTTGAATGAGTTCGATCTGACCGGCGAGACCCTGTGCGCCGCAGTCGTGGCGCTGGCAAAAGACCCGGAGAGGCGTTTGCAGATGGGACGCAAGGCGCGCGGGCTGGCCCACGCCGGAGCGGCGAAGCGGGCTGCGGATGTACTGGAAGAAGCGGCGGCAGGGCGTTGACGCGCGCGGTCCAGACGATGATAGCGATGAGGTTAGGGAATGTTAAATAAGGGGCAGTCGATGCACTTCACCGGGATCGGTGGGGCGGGCATGAGCGGGCTGGCGGAAATCATGCACCAGCTCGGCGTCGCTGTGCGCGGCTCGGACCTGCGCCTCACGCCCGTGACGGAGCGACTGCAAGAGCTTGGCATTGAGGTCGTGGAAGGCCACGCCGCCGCGAACTTGCGCTCCAATCTGACCGCCTTGGTCATCACGTCCGCGGTGGATCGGAGCAATCCCGAACTCGTGGAAGCGCGCCGGCGCGGTCTGCCAATTCTACTGCGCGGCGAATTGCTGGCCGAGCTGATGCGGCCAAGGCGCGGAGTCGCCATCGCTGGCAGCCATGGGAAGACCACGACCAGCACCATGCTGGCGAGTATCTGCCTGGCGGCGGGCCTCGACCCGACCGTGGTCATCGGCGGCAGTGTCCCGGCACTGCATGGAGCCAACGCGAAGCTCGGCTCGAGCGACTTGCTGGTTTGCGAGAGCGACGAGAGCGACGGTTCGTTTTTATGGCTGATGCCCCGCTACGCCGCGATCACGAATATCGATCGCGAGCACCTGGACCACTACGGCAGCTACGGGGGGGTGCTCGAGGCCTTCGTTTCTTTTTCGAACCGTGTCTCGTGGGAAGGCTGCCTGACCGTGTGCATCGATGACGCGGGAGTGGCCGGTATCGTGCCGAAAATGCGCCGCCGCGTCGTGACCTACGGCAGATCCGAGCAGGCGGGCATGCGAATCCTGAGCCCACTCGCCTCCGCTTCCGGCATCTCGTTTGAGCTGGAGTTGCAGGGACGCGGCCTCGGCGCGTTCAATTTGCGCGTGCTGGGCGACCACAACATCTTAAACGCAACCGCAGCGATTACCCTGGCGCTGGAATTGGGGATTGACCTCGATTTGGTGCGCTCGTCGCTGGCCGTCTTCCGGGGTCCTGGCCGCAGAATGGAACTTAAGGGCGAGGCGGCTGGCGTCCGCGTGATCGACGACTACGGCCATCACCCGTCCGAGATCCGTGCGACACTCAAGGCTCTCCGGCCAGCCGCCGCGCCGGGCCGCCTGTACGTGATCTTCCAGCCCCACCGCTACACGCGGACCCGGGCGCTGATCGATGAATTCGCAACCAGCTTCGGCGACGCCGTCGTGCTGCGAATCGTAGACCTCTACGCCGCATCGGAACCGCCCATTGACGGGGTCTCCGCACAGGCGCTTGTGGAGCGTATCCGGGCGGCGGGCCATGCCGACGTGCGGTACGCGGGCTCGGTGGCAGATGCAGCCTCAGCTGCGGTTCAGGAAGTGCGGGCTGGAGACACCGTGCTCACGTTGGGCGCGGGCAGCATTACCCAGGCCGCGGGCCTCATTCTGCGCGGCTTGAGGGAAGGGGGGGACCATGGCGAGACGCAAATCGCAGGAACCTGATTCCGCCCCGGAGAGGACGGAGCAGGAGATTCAGCGCCGCCGCGCCTACTGGCATGCCGCGGCACGTGTTTCCGGCTGGACCTTCGCCCTGATGCTGGTGCTGCTTTGCATGGCCTGGCTGAGCTGGCAGGCCGAGACGTTCCTGAAGCAGGACCGGCGTTTCATGGTGGCGCTGCGGACGATCGACGAGAGCGATGAAGCGATCCGCATCACCGGGGTTCACAACGCGTCGAAGTCCAGGATCCTGGCCAGCTTCGAACGGGATCGAGGGCGCAGCCTGTACTCTCTCGACCCTGAAAAACGGCGCCTGCAATTGCGCGGATTGGATTGGGTACGGGACGCCATGGTCCGCCGCGTCTGGCCGAACAGGATTGAAGTGGAGATCTTCGAACGCACGCCGTCCGCCTTCGTTCGCGTCGCGGATGGAGCGACTGGAGACTTCAACGATCCGTTGAAATTCAGGATCATGTTGATCGACGCGGAAGGCGTCATGATGCCCGTGCACGGCTCTGTGCCCCCGAACCTGCCGTTGCTGAGCGGTATCCGCGACGACAGTGACGTGGAATCGCGGCGGCAGCAGGTGGACATGATGCGCAGAGTCCTGCGCGCGCTGCGCCAGTACAAGTCAAGCATCCTTGAAGTGGATGTGAGCCGTCCCGACGATATTCGGGTGACGTGCGCGGTGGATGGACAGAGCTTTGCCCTGATCCTGGGCCACGAGCAGTTTCTCCAGCGTCTTGAAGTCTTCTTGAAGCAACACGAACTCATGCGCGACCAGATGGACCCGCGCCGGGAATATGACCTGACCAACGAAGGGCGGATCCTCGCAACCGTGCCCGAGCCGGGCACGAAGCCAACGAGGAAATAGAGGAACGGGTAAACGGAATTGGCGAAAAAAGCACCATTGGCGGTGGGACTCGACGCGGGCAGCGGTTGGGTGCGCGTGGTCGCACTTGGTATTGAAGACAACCGGTTGTATTACCGCGGGCACGCGCGCGTTCGCGCCAGGGGTTGGCACAAAGGCCAGATCGTCGATCAGCAGGCCCTCGCCGAAACGGTGAAACTGGCCGTCAGGGAGGCCGAAGGCCGCGCCGGTGAAGGTATCGGTTCGGCCGTGATCGGCGTCGGCGGCCCGCGCGTCCGCAGCCAGCAGGGACGCGGCCTTTACGAATTTGGCCACAGGCGTCCGATCGAGCGGGGCGATATGGTTTACGCCGTCGAGATGGCGGCTCGCGCGAAGTTCGAAGTGGATCGCGCGCTGCTCCAAGTGCTGCCCCAGGATTTCACCGTTGACGGCCAGGCTCCGCTGGTCAACCCGCTCAACATCGAAGCCTTGCGGCTGGAAGCGCACGCCCTACTGGTCACGTGCTCGGAACAGGAGCATCAGGCGCTGGTGAGCGCCGTGCACCAGGCGCATCTCAAGGTGGAAGAATCGGTTTTCGAGGCGATGGCCGCCGCGTACGCCTGCATCCTGCCCGAAGAGCGGGAGGGCGGCGTGGTGCTCGCCGACATCGGCGCGCAATCCACCAATCTGTGCTACTACGACGGGGATTCAATGCTTTTCGCAGTAGGCATCCCGATCTCCGGCGAGCACTTTACGACGGACGTGGGCAAAGTTCGGGCGCTTTCGTTCGAAGAGGCGGAGCGCCTGAAGCTGGGCTATGGGTGCGCGTTGCCGGGACTCTCCGCCGACAATATCGTGATCGGGATTCCGGGTGAGGGCGGACGCAACGGGCGTGAGATCAGCAGGCGGGAACTGATCGAAATCCTGGAGGCGCGGGCAGTGCAGCTATTCGCCTACGTCGAGGACTATCGCGGCCAGTATGCGCGGGGCATGGCGCTGAACGAGGGTGTGGTGATGTGCGGGGGCGGCGCTCAGCTCGACGGCATGGTCGAGGTGGCGGAGAAAGTCCTGAACTGCCAGGCGCGGCTCGGCGTGCCGCGCGGCATCGGGCAGTGGCCCGAGGACATGGCAACGCCCGAATGGACCGTGGCCGCCGGCCTGGCGATGTACGCGGCCCGCCTCGGCCAAAGGCGCGACAACCGGCGGCAGGGTCCGAATTTTTGGGATTTGTTTACCGGGCGTTGAAATCGGGTTCGCCGTGACAAAATGGTTTAAGGGGTTCGAGCCGCGCGCGAAAGGGTAATTCATGGCTGAGTTTGATGCGCTTAAATTCGAGATTCAGGATGACGCGCTGGGCGGCACTCGCATCAAGGTGATCGGTGTCGGCGGCGGCGGGTCCAACGCTGTCAACCGGATGCTGGAAGTCGGTGTGAGCGGCGTAGAGTTCTACGTGATGAACTCCGATGCACAGGCGCTGCGGGTTTCGCGGTGCACCAACCGCATCCCGATTGGCGCCCGCATCACGCATGGACTGGGTGCCGGTTCAGACCCCATGATCGGCCGGCAAGCCGCGCTGGAAGATACCGACCGGATCGTTCAAGTCCTCGAAGGCGCGGACATGGTCTTCGTGGCCGCCGGGCTGGGCGGCGGCACGGGTACGGGCGCCGCGCCCGTGGTCGCCGCGTTGGCCAAGGAACTGGGCGCTTTGACCGTAGCCGTGGTCACTCGCCCGTTCAGTTTCGAAGGACCGCGGCGCATGCGCCAGGCCGATCAGGGTTTGGCCGAACTCCACGCCACGGTGGACACCGTGATCTCGATCCCCAACGACAGGCTGGTGGAACTGGTGCCGCGCGGAACCAGCTTCTACGAGGCCTTTCGTCTCGCCGACGACGTGCTGCGCCAGGGCGTGCAAGGCATCAGCGACATCATCACAACTCCGGGCCTGATCAACCGCGACTTCGCCGATGTGCGCTCGATCATGACCGGCATGGGATTCGCCATCATGGGTACGGCGACGGCCGGCGGCGACAAAGCGGCGGTGGAAGCCGCTCGCGCTGCCATTCGCTGCCCGCTGATCGACGAGGCGGGACTGGAAGGTGCGCGGGCGATCCTGGTCAATATCTCGGCTTCGGGTAACCTGTCGCTGCACGATATGTACGAAGCTTGCGAGCTGATCCGCATGGCTTCTGGTGTCGAAGATGTCCAGATCAACTTCGGCGTCGTGCCCGACGAATCTCTGGGCGACCAGGTGAAAGTAACCGTCATCGCCACGGGGTTCGAGCGCCAGGGACTGCCCCGGGCCGAGGCGCCGCGCGTGACATTCAGCGCTCCCGCGGAGCTCTTAGCCCCTCTCGAAATTCCCATCACGGATTACTCCAGCGAACCCGCACCGGCGCACGAGGAGGAAACCGCATTTGAATTCGCGGACGAACCCGAGTCCGCCCCCAGCCGCGATGAGGCGTTCGACTTCGAACCTGACGCGCCGGCAGTCACGCCATCCCCGGCTCCGCCGGTCGTCGCCCGTCCGGCTCCGGAGCCGCAGCCGGCTCCGGAAATCGACGATATGTTCACGCTCGGCGATATTGACACGCCCCCGATCTTGCGGCGTGAGCGAAAATCGTACTGATGATTGCCGCAACTGCTGTTTCCACCGGGCGTATGATCCTGCGCGGCGGCCGGCCGCTGTCGGGGGAAGTAACGCTGCGCGGCGCTAAGAACTCGCTGCCCAAAATCATGGTCGCGGCGCTGTTGACCGGCGAGCGCTGCACGCTGCGCAATGTGGCGGGCGTGGCCGACGTGGCCATCGTCTCGGACCTGATTCGCTCGCTGGGCGGTGAAGTCGCCGAGGTCGAGCCAGGCGTGCTCTCGATTTGTGCCGCTAACGTGCGTCCCATGGAGCGCGCGGTACTCAAGACCTTCTCCGGCAAAAGCCGGATCCCGATCCTGGCCTGCGGCCCAATGCTCGCGCGCTTCCGCGAATCGCCCGTGCCCAGCCTGGGCGGCTGCCGCATCGGGACTCGCCCGGTGGATTTCCACATTCGCGCGCTGCAGGACCTGGGCGCCACGCTGCACGACGAGTCGGGCAATGCGCATCTAACCTGCGAGCGGCTGTACGGCAACAAAATCCACCTCGATTACCCCAGCGTCGGCGCGACCGAACAGGTGATTCTGGCGGCGGTGCTCGCGCAGGGCAAGACCGAGTTGGCCAACGCCGCGACCGAGCCCGAGATCATGGACCTGATCATGGCGCTGCAGAAGATGGGCGCCATCATCTCGGTGGACGTGGACCGGGTGATCACCATCGAAGGCGTGCCGGAGTTGCATGGCTACGACCATGCGGCGGTACCCGACCGGCTGGAAGCCGCCTCCTGGGCCAGCGCCGCCGCCGCCACCGGCGGACGGATCTTTGTCCGCAACGCCCGGCAGGTGGACATGATGACGTTCCTGAACCAGTTCCGCAAAATCGGCGGCGACTTTGCGGTCACCAGCGACGGGATCGCGTTCTGGCGCCGCGAGGCGGGCCTGCACTCCACCGTCATTGAGACCGACGTCCACCCCGGGTTCATGACCGACTGGCAGCAACCCTTCGTCATCGCGCTGACCCAGGCCTCCGGCGTCTCGATTGTCCACGAGACCGTGTACGAAGAGCGCTTCGGCTACGTCGAGGCGCTGAACCGGATGGGTGCGCAGATCCAGATTTACCGCGAGTGTCTGGGACGCGTTCCCTGCCGCTTCGGGCAAAGGAACTACCAGCACAGCGCGGTGATCGTCGGCCCCACGCCCCTGCACGGCGCCGAGATCAACATCCCGGACCTGCGCGCCGGTTTCTCCTACGTCATCGCCGCCCTGACGGCCGAAGGCGAATCGACGTTGACCAACACCAACCTGATCCAGCGTGGCTACGAGAATCTGATCCCGAAGCTGCATGCCCTCGGAGCAGAGATCGTAAGCACCGAATAGGGCGGCTTCAGAGTCGGCCACACTCATCGCGGCGGAGTTGCCAACCATGGAGAATCTGCCGTCTGCATGCCGGGTGCCTTCGCACGGGATAATGAGGTGTTCTACTCTGTTTTCCTGGACTCCTAACAATGAAGGTGGTTGCGTTCAACGGAAGCGCCCGCAAAGGCGGCAATACGGCGATCCTGCTCGGCTACGTGCTGCGCGAATTGGAAGCCGAGGGCATTGAAACCGAACTCGTGGAGTTGACTGGCGCGCGGATTCACGGGTGCCTGGCGTGCCGCGAATGCTCGGCCAACAAGGACCGGCGTTGCGCTCAAACCAAGGACGAGGGCAATGTCTTTATCGAGAAGATGGCCTCCGCCGACGGGATCCTCCTGGGTTCGCCCACCTACGTGACGGACGTCTCGCCGGAGATCAAGGCGCTGATCGACCGGGCCTGCATGGTCTCGGGTGCAAACGGCGGGATCTTCCGCCGCAAAGTCGGCGCCGGCGTGGTGGCCGTCCGCCGCGCGGGCGCGATACACGCCTTCGATACGCTGAACCACTTCTTCCTGATCACGGAGATGATCATCCCCGGCTCGACCTACTGGAACATTGGGATCGGCCGCGAGATCGGCGATGTGGAACGGGACGAAGAGGGCATCCGCACGATGAAAGTGCTGGGCCGGAACATGGCCTGGCTGCTCAAGCAGACCGCTCAGTAAGAATCACGCGCGGTGGCCGTGGATGTGCTCTTTCACGTAATAGCGCGGATCGTCACCGCGCAAAACGACCGAAAAGCCCGCATTTTCCAACGTCTTCACCACGAAATCGTGCGTCCTGAACTCGTCGCCTTCGCCGCGCGCCGCCCGGAAGTCGTGAGCCGCGATACAGGCGAATCGGGCGCGCCTTAGTGCGTCCGGCATTCCGGGCAGGGCAAATCGCTCCGCGCCCTCGATGTTCATTTTCAAGAAGTCGAGCCGCTCGATCGCGTGCCGCTCGCAGATCTCGTCGAAGCGGTAAGCCTCCACCGCATGGCTGGTCGGCGTGGCGGGCCCCTGGTAAACGAAGTTCGATTCCCAGACCGCTAGCGTCTGGATCTGCAGGGTGCCGCGCCGGTCCATCGCCGCGCAATTCAGCAACCGCACATTCGACAGGCCGTTCTTCCGGCAGAAGCGCTCCAACAGCCGGTAGCTGCCCGGGTGCGCCTCGATCGCCCAGACCGTGCCCGCCGGCCCCACCGCGGCGGAGAAGGCGAACACATCCTCTCCACGGCCGGCGCCAATGTCGACGATCACGTCGCCCGGGTTTGGTTTGTAAACGTGGAACCAGTAATCGGCGGCGTCGCGGCGGAATTTCTCCTCGCGCGCGGACCACTTAGCCCAACTGCCTTCTGCGTAGTCGAAGCGCGGCCCATCTGGGAACCATAGCTTCCCCGCCCTGTGCAGCCACAACC
>Ga0118677_10002410_pt1 | contig 37656 bp, 33 predicted proteins | sample AliMusrvi5mmetaG_FD_86154 | JGI IMG/M metagenome (GOLD analysis project Ga0118677, IMG submission 86154) | reverse complement strand
TAAGCAATCAATGCGTCCAAAGAAGAATCAGCCCCATTTGTACCTGAAAGACCTGAATTAGCACCGGATTCGGCTGCACCGGCCCCACCGGCTCCCACAACAATGGTATGTGTTCCTTTGGTGAGCATATACGAATAATTGTGAATCAAGCCGCCCGCACCGCCACCTCCGCCAATCGTGCTGCCTCCTCCCCCGCCGCCTGCAACCACCAAAATCTCGACAGGCCCGCCTCTCGTAACCGTCAGGGTGTCACTGTTGGTAAACGTATGGATAATGAAGCCGTCAATGTTGGTAACCATGCCGCCCTCAGCAAAAATGGAGGTCAGCGGAGCATCGGCAATCGTGACTATAGCCTGATCGGGCGTGCCAACATGATAAGCCCCGACAGCCAGAGTGATAATAACGTTTTCACCACCGGGTTCCACAATGGCGTCAAAGATCGGGTCGACCGTGATGGACGCGCTATTCGATGCCGCAGGAATCGTCACCGACCCTGTCAGGGTCGTATAATCCAAGCCGTTGCTGGCCGAACCGGCTACCGTGTAGTACACCACCAGTGCCTCATTTGTGGCGGCTGCCGGGCGAGTGACGGTGAAGGTGCCGGATATCAGGCCAACCTCCGAAGCGGCTGGCTGCGTGGCCGCGATGGTGACATCGCCGGCCACGAAACTGACCGATGACGTCGCCCAGGAAACCCCGTAGGAGTTCGTCGCGCAGTAGCGGTAATAGCAGGTGACATCGGACAGACCCGTAGTGACATTGGTGCTGAACGCGCCGGGGGAGGTGTCGTCAGCTAATTTGTACACATTATCCCAAGTCGCATTGGTGCCCTTGTCCGTGGCGCCCCAATACACCAACACCGTAGTGGGTGCCGCACCCGTATTGGAAAGGTAGCCGTTAAAAGTGGCTGTCGAGCTTGTGACCGCCGTGACATTGGAACTGGTAATGATGGGGACTTCCTGGACAGTCGGCATTCCAGAAACATCGAATTCACGATAGAAAGTGCCTCCATTAATGGAAAAGCGGATTGCACATACACCTGAAGCAATCTGGCCGCTCGGATCCGTCAACTCGATTTTAGACGAACCAGCAGATCCGAACGTAACGGAAAAATTTCCGTATGATACAAAGGTTTGCGGATCTGAAACGAAGGCCAAACTTAATCCATAACTCTGGTCTACGCGATCGCTAAGCCAACCGGCGAACGTGGATATATTGGTGATGGTATAACCAAAGGTATTCACGTTTGTTTTGAGCGTATACGTCGCTGTCCAGCTAGAACCAAAAACACCAGACCAAGGACCCGTTACCGCGTTGGTTGGCCCAACCGACCCGTCATTCAAAGCGGCACTATCCCCGCCGACAACCCCACCCGCCAGAACCTGGCTCGCCAGCCCCTGACTCGCATCAATCAGATCTGTAGCACTGCAGGGAAACAGGTTTTGATCCGGACCATCTGTCGAATCAGTCTGGACAATTGACCCAAACGCCAGCGAAGGAACAAGTCCCGCCACAAGAATCATCAAACTTCTAACCGTTTTCATCGCGCCCCCTTTAATTTATGCTTGCCACTTCAAATGTTTACCAATCATTTATACGTTTAGTATATTTCATTCTTCGATTACCGTCTAACCATTTTGATGTTTTTTGATGTAATGTTTCCGCCAATCATATTATATGACTTGTATATAAGGAGCAGTACGACATGGCCTCACCGCTGGCACGATACAGACAGATTGCAGATGAGTTGACCTCGGCGATTAAGAACGGCCTTCTGAAACCGGGAGAAACGTTACCGATCGAACCCGAACTGGCGAAGCAGTTTGAGGTGTCGCGGTTGACATTACGCAAGGCGGTTGATCAACTTGTGGAGGAAGGGCTTGTCAAACGCCAGCAGGGCAGTGGTACATTTGTCACCGATAACCGCCATGCGGCCCACTCCCCTTATCTGCTTTATGTAGGGCAGACAAAGGATCATTTCTTCAAGGATCTCTACTGTGCCTTGAACCGGGAAGCCCAGTCCCATCACCTAGCCGTGACAGCCTTTGATACTCAAGCGGACCTCACCCCACAGGTAAGCAAGCACTGGCTCCAGTTGGCGACCAAGGCTCTTGCCGTGATTCACGATGAGCAACTCGCACATGACTTGATGCTGAGTATTCCCAAAACTACGCTTGTGCTCGCTTTTGGCAGGCAACCACTTCCCGGACAAATATCGTCCTCCCGCACTCCGGATTATCACATTCTACTGGATACCCATGCAGCCGTGCGCATCGCCACGGAATATCTGCTGAAGCTGGGACACCGGCGCATCGTCTTCGTCACCGCAGGTTCGATTTCCGAACCTGACACGTTGCTGGGCAAGCCCTACCCGACGCTTCCTGAATATCTGGGGTTTCAGGATGCGCTCTTACATGCAGGCCTCACCGAAGAACTCGTTCTGGGCATCGCGGTGCCCTTGTGGACGCAGGACTGGGAGAAGCATTACGATGCGGCCATCCGCCAATTTTTAGCGCAACAGCCAATCATGCCGACGGCCTTTGTGTGCGATGCGGACTTCCGGGCCGTACGACTGCTGGCCGTCATGAATGAGCGCGGGCTGCATGCCCCGGAACATTTCAGTGTGATAGGACTTTGGAACACACCCTGGTGCACCATGACCAAACCTACGCTTTCCAGCATGAGTTTTTCGGAAAACGAAATCGCCCGCTTGCTCGTCATGTTAAGCCATCAGTCACTTCCCGCCGAACCGGTGGAACTTTCGATATCACCCAAATTGATCCAACGCGGATCCTGCGGCCCGGCATCCACGCCAAAACCCCGTCCAGGGCCGTGAGGTCAGACGCATGCGCCTGACCCCCTGGAACAGAAAGCCGTAAGGGACAGGCAGTCTGACGTAATGTTGACCCGGCAAACCTGTTCTTGAAGTTGTTGCGCAACCGATTATCTATTGCTATTTATGAGTACAGCGGCCGGTTTGCCGAAAGTAATTAAAGCATTTCTTTATCCACCTCTTTCTATTTTTGCATTGAAATTTCTGTTGTCGAGACCGATATTTCAATGTAGATTGATCTCATGATTATTCGCGATAAGGAACTTGCCACGCTCAATGAACTCATTGGACGTCACCGTGTTGTCGGCATTATTGGGTCACGCCAAGTTGGGAAAACCACCTTGGCCCGTATGTTCAGACTTCCTGATCTCGACAGGGAAAAGGTGCTGATTTCTGGAAAATGAATTGGCACTTTTTTGCCGCGTGACAATCAAAATGGCATGGTGAATTCTTTGGGGTGAACAACGACTCCAAAAAGAATCGAAACCCAAAGAGGTTCCACCATGCCGCAACTATTGTTGCAAGGATTTCCTGACGGCGCAATTCGAATAGGATCGGCCGTCAGTGTGTTGAAGAAGGAGGGGCGGGTCACGTATTTCGTTGGCTCTGACAACTTCTTTTCGCACGCCGAGACCGACGATGCCGGGCACCGTTTTGCGATTGCGACACTCATCACTAATCGACACGTCCGCGCCAGTGAGGTGGAGACATCCTGTCTTGGAATTGCGCACCGGACGCTCATGAACTGGACTCGGCAGTTGGCCGAGAAGGGGCCTGGCTCTTTTTATACGCCACATCCTGTGCGCGGTGGCGCGGTGATAACGCCGGCGAAAGCCTCCGAATGCGGACGGCATCTCGCCACCGGCGCCACGATTCCAGAGGTGGCTCGTAAGGCGGGCGTGAACGAATCCACCTTGCGCAAAGCAGTCGGCAGCGGGCGAGTGGTTCGAATAGCAGTCACCGACATGACCCTCTCCCCGGAGAGCCTGGAAGGAACTACCAAGTCGGAGCGAAGTGGATTGGATGCCCAGGCGGCGGAGGGAATGGGAACGGCTTGCACGAGGGCCGATGAGCGCATGGCGGCGGCAATGGGCTTGCTGAAAAAAGCGGTGACACGCTTCGAGGCCTGCCGGGATGTTGATATGGGTGGGCTGCTGGCCGGTCTTCCCGCATTGTGTGGTAACGGGCTGTTGAGCGGACTGGGGCGACATCTCTCATTGCCTGGCGGGTTTTACAGCGCCCTGCACATTTTGACTCTCTTGGGCTTTATGGCGTTGGCAAGAATTCGTCGACCGGAGGGGCTACGGCATGTTCCGCCCGGCGAACTGGGCAAAACACTCGGGCTTGACCGGGCACCGGAGGTGCGGACGTTGCGCGAGAAGATCGCCTTCATGGCTGAGCATGGCACGCCGCAAAAGTGGATGCAGGAACTCTCCCGCACATGGATGGAGGCCGACCCGCAGGAGGCCGGTTATCTTTATGTGGACGGCCATGTTCGGGTCTATCACGGATCGGGAACGCTCCTGCCACGGCGTTATGTCTCGCGCGAAAGGCTCTGCTTGAGAGGGACGACAGATTATTGGGTCAACGACGCGCTGGGGCGCCCGTTTTTTGTAGTTTCAAAGACTATCACCGAGGGCTTGGCAGCCACCCTGCTTGATGAGATCGTTCCCGAATTGCTGGCCAATGTGCCCGGACAACCGTCTGAGGCTGAACTGGCCGCCGATCCGCTTCTGCATCGTTTCGTTGTGATCTTTGATCGCGAGGGATCCACCCACAGTTTATTCTCCAAACTCTGGAAACAGCGCATTGGAGCCATCTCCTATCGCAAGGCGGTCAAAGACCTGTGGCCTGAAAGCGAGTTCTCGGAAATCGATGTGCCAGTGCCCGGCGGTGGCTCGACACGGATGAAACTGACCTTCAAGCAAACTGTTCTGTCTTCCGGTGAGGCTTCGCTCCCGGTTCTGGAGATTCGACGGTTGACCAAAACCGGACACCAAACAGCCATCATCACCACAGCCCTTCGCTTGAATAGTCAGGTCGCCGCAGGGCGAATGTTCTCCCGATGGTGCCAGGAAAACTTTTTCGGATACATGATGCAACACTATGACATTGATGCCCTTGTGCAGTATGGCGGCGAGGAGCTTCCTGGCACATTAGAGATCGTCAACCCGGCGCGGCGCACCCTCGAAAAAACCGTGAGCGACTGCCGCCGCCGAATCCGAAAGCTCCACGCCGAACTGGGCGCGGCGACCCTTCAAAACGACGGGGACGTTATTCATTCAAGGGCTGAATGGCTTCAGGATATTCAGAGGCTGGAAGCCGATATGGCCGACTTGCGTGCCCAGCGAAGGACTACACCTAGAAAAGTTCCGCTCGCTTCGCTCCCGCAAAATGAACGCCCCCAACAACTACTTCCCTTGGGGAAAATGCTGACGGACACCATCAAAATGATCGCTTATCGCGCCGAGACCGCGCTGGTTGGGCTTTTGCGCCCACACTTGGCCAAGGAAGAGGAGGCGCGCGCCTTGGTCCGTGAACTCTTCATCTCCTCAGCTGATCTCGAACCCAATATGCAGGAAAACACCCTGACTGTCCGGATCCATCGGATGGCAACACCCGCGCATGACAAGGCGATGACCGCCCTTCTTGCTGAATTAACCCGGATCAACTTTTGCCACCCGGAAACCGGTTCGCGTTTGATCTACGAACTCGCCTGACGGCCCCCGAAATGTGCCAAATCATTTTCCGGCGAGATCAGGAAGTCTGATGTTGTGCAAACAATGGCAGGAGAAAGTTTCTTTCTTTGATGCCGAAAACCCGGAAGATGCTGCCCGGCTGTCGGATCCCATGCTCGCCCTGAAGCCCCTCCATGGTCTCGTCATCATTGATGAAATCCAGCGACTCCCCGGCCTTTTCTCCGTCTTGCGGGTTCTGGCGGATCGGGATCCGCAGCCTGCTCGTTTCCTGGTTCTCGGCAGCGCCTCCCCTGAACTCCTGCGACAAACCTCGGAAAGCCTCGCCGGACGAATCTTCTACCATGAAGTCGGTGGCTTAGCCCTATCTGAAGTCGGAGTTGACCACCATGAAGCACTTTGGTTCCGAGGCGGTCTTCCGCGCTCTTATCTTGCAGACACCCCTCTCGAAAGCCATGAATGGCGTCAGGGCTATATCCGCACCTTCCTTGAAAAAGATCTCCCGCAACTTGGCGTCCATATCAGCGCCGACACCATAAGACGGTTCTGGACCATGTTGGCCCATTACCACGGCCAGACCTGGAACGCCTCGGAGTTTGCACGTTCCTTCGGAGTCGCTGACACCACAGTCAGGGGGTATCTTGACCGCCTGACCTCTGCCTTGGTGGTAAATCAACTCCTGCCCTGGCACGAGAACCTCTCCAAACGGCAAGTCAAAACCCCTAAAATCTATATCAAGGATAGCGGTATCCTGCATGCCCTACTCAATCTCCGATCTCCAACGGATGTCGCTGGCCATCCTAAAATGGGTGCCTCCTGGGAGGGTTTCGTACTGGATCAACTCATCCGGCATCTGGGTGCCGACCGGGAAGAATGTTTCTTCTGGGCTACCCACAGTGGAGCGGAACTCGATCTTCTTATTGTCCGGGGGAATCAGCGATGGGGTTTTGAAATTAAACACACCTCCTCCCCAAAACTTACGCCATCCATGCGCCAGGCCACCAGCGACCTGAAACTTGATCAACTGACCGTCATTCATGCTGGCGAGCATGAATTCCCTCTGGCGGACAAGATTATCGCCGTACCCCTTGTGAAAGTGCTTCAGTCAATTTCCCCGCTCGGGTACGGCTAGACTCGGAGACATCGAGGGGGAGGAGATGTAAATTTCCTCCTCTTTCTCATGGTTTGGCTCCAAGAAACCGTCGCGGGATTTTTGGCTCGGGTACTCCCGAACGAAAATGCCGCGACATTCTCTTCTTGGCTCTTCTCTTCTTTGTGTCTCCGTGTCTCCGTGGTAAATCTTTCCTGTTCTGCTGTGTGTCTGTGAATAAGCCCTACGGAAGTGACATACGCCCGTCGCTTACGGCTTGTCAAATCAATCCCTTTATCCAATCATCCACCGCCATGAACAAACCTTTACAGCTTCATGTCGACGCCTCGGCCCGCACCAAAGCCGATGGTACCCCCCGCCGTCCCTATCCCACCCTGGAGGCCGCCCGTGACGCGATCCGCAAACTGAAACGACGTGGCGGGCTCAAGCGCCCCGTGCGGGTGCTCATCACCCCCGGCGTCTACCGGCTCGAATCCACCCTGGTCTTCACTCCCGAAGACGGCGGCACCGCCCGCTGTCCCATTACGTGGGCCGGCCACGGCGGCCGCCCGCTCATCAGTGGCGCCCGCGCCATCACCAACTGGACCGACGGCGCCATCAACGGCCTGCCGTGCTGGCAGGCGATCCTGCCGGACGTCGCCGCCGGACGCTGGTGGTTCACCCAGCTCTTCGTTAACGGTCGCCGCCGTCTGCGCGCCCGTCTGCCCAAACAGGGCTTCTTCCGCTTTGCCGGCGTCCCGGAAGCGGAAGCCAAACGGGATCCCGGCGGCTGGTTCCACGGCGCCATGAGCGCCCATTTTGTTCCCGGCGAAGTCCGTGCCTTCCGCAACCTGGAGGACATCGAGGTGGTGGTGCCGGATCACTGGTATGAGAGCCACCTGCGTATCGCCTCCGTCGACGAGGCCGCCCACACCCTCCACTTTGCCACCAAAGGCTACAGCCGTTTCTCGCGTGACGAAACCGGTCGCCACACCCGCTTCCGCCTGGATCATGTGGCCGAAGCCTGCACCGATCCCGGCGACTGGTATCTGGATCGCGCCACCGGTACTCTCTCCTATATTCCCATGCCGGGCGAGGATCGCGCCTCCGCCCTGATCGAAGCTCCGGCGCTGGAGCTGCTCCTCTCCGTCCAGGGCGAGGCGCTGGATCCCAACCAGCAGGTGAATCACCTGCGCTTTGAATTTCTGGATCTGCGCCACACCGATTGGGAACTGCCGCGTGAGAACGCCGGCGCGCTGCAATCGGGTTTCAATGTACCAGCGGCCGTACGCTTCGTCGGCGCCGGGGACTGCGCCCTCTATGGCTGCCGGGTCAGCCAGGTGGCCGGCTGGGGCGTCGAAGTCCTGCGCGGCTGTCACCGCACCCGTATTGTCGCCTGCGCCCTGCACGACCTCGGCGGCGGCGGCGTCAAGATCGGCCACGAAGGCGGCCTTCCCAAACTCTGGATCTCCGGCAGCCACGGGGCGTTCCGGGGCATGGATCCGGTCGCCCTCGGCTGGGGCCCCTGTCGCGATGAACCCGGTGGACTCCTGCCTGGACGTGACTCCGTCGAGCCCTCGGCGACCACGGTCAGCGACTGTTCGATCCACGATGGCGGCCTGATCTTCCACTCGGCCATCGGCGTCTGGGTCGGCGATGCCGGCAAAAACCGGATCGTCCACAATCATATCTGGAACTTCAGCTATAGTGGCATCTCCTGCGGCTGGAACTGGGGCTTTCACCCCGCCTTCTCCCACGACAACCGGATTGAAGGTAACCGGATCCACAGCATCGGGCATGGCGTGCTCAGTGACATGGGCGCCATCTACACGTTGGGCCGCCAGGCGGGCAGCACGGTCTGCCGCAACGTCATCACCAACGTGCACAGTTACGGCTACGGTGGCTGGGGCATCTATCCCGATGAGGGCAGCAGCTGGCTGCGCATCGAAGACAACGTCGTCTGCGGCACCAAGAGCGGCGGCTTCCATCAGCATTACGGCCGCGACAATCTCGTGCGCCACAACCTCTTCGTCGAGTCCATTGAAGGACAGGTTACCATGACGCGCCGCGAGATCGTCACCCCGCTGACCTTCGAGGGAAACCTGGTGCAGGGGGCTGGCAACGGCACGCTCTGTCAGGGCGCTGGCTTGGCCCGCGCCCGGATCGACCGCAATGTTTATGCCGGGGATCCGGGGCGGCCGGCTCTCTTTGCAGGCCAGACCTGGGAACAATGGCAGGCGGACGGACATGATCCCAAGGGACGCTTTATCGAAGCCATACTCCTGGATGCGGGCGGGGCCGCTCCCGCCACCGCCAATCCCGCTGCGCTCAAGGCGGCGGGCATCGATCCCAGGCGGGTGGCCCAGGTCATCGCCGAGGCCGGTCCGCGGTTCCGCGAGGGACTTCCCCTGACCCTGGATGCGGTTCCGCCTGAACCGGAGGTGCGCCGCGCGATTGTCGAATCCCTCTTCTGGCCCTGGCCTTCCGAGTGGCCGGACGCCCGCGACGCCGCTCACCCGTGGAGCGGACTCCCTGCCACCACCGCGGTCGTGCGGGGCGAACCCCAGCCCCTCTCGCTCACCCTGGAAAATCGGGGCGATGCCCCGGCCCGCGGCCGGTACCGCCTGCGCGTGGTTCCCGCCAACGCCGCCCGCCTGATGGGCCCCAAGGACATGACCGTCACCCTCAAGCCCGGTGCGCGTGCCGCCTTCGACACCACTGTGGCGGCAACCGGCAAGGCTGACGGCTTCACCGTCGAGGCGGTAGCCGAGGGCGAAGGGCTCGTCAGCTCGGGCCTGCATTTCACCGTCGCAAAATCCCTGCTGGTTCCACGTTGGGATACCGCCCCGGCACAGGCGGAACTGGCTGAAACCCTCGGGGTGCTTCCGGCACAACCTGTGGACGGCAACGGCTGCCCTGTCAAAGCCAGCCTGCGTCTGGCCGTGACCCCTGATCGCCTGTTGCTACGGGTGGATACAGAAGACGCCTCGCCCATGCGGGGGGCAAACCTCTGGGATCCTTCCAGCCTCGAACTCTTCGTCGTCCCCAAGGTCGGCGCACGCATCCAGTTGATCGCGGCCCCGGCGATAGGCCGGGAGCCGGTCACGGCCCAGCTTGTGACCGCGACCGGACTGGTTGCGGCGGAGGGCGTGGAACTGGTCAGCACGACCCGGGCGGACGGCTGGATGCTGGCGGCCTCGATACCTCTCGGTGCTTTCGGCCTTGAGCCGGGCACTGAAAAAATCACGCTGGACCTGGTGATCAATGCCACAGCGCCGGGCGCCGACAAGCCCAGCCGCACCCACCTCGCCAGCGAGCTCAATCCTTTCGCCGACACCATCCGCTACCTGCGGGTGCGGACAACCCCGGGTGCCACTTCACGGAAAAACTAGAAGGAGACCATGAATACAATACCACGCCCAAACGACACGATTTTGTTCCAGGGAGATTCGATCACCAATGCCTTCCGGATGCCGGACGAGATCAACAATTCCTATCAAATGGGCGCCGGCTATGCCCTGCTGATTGCCGCCCATCTGTTGGCCACCCGCCCGGGCGATCAGCTGCGGTTCATCAATCGCGGCATAAGTGGAAACCGACTGGCGGATCTCCTGACACGCTGGCAGACGGACTGCATTGACCTGAAGCCGACGGTACTGAGCCTGTTGATCGGCATTAACGACACCATGCATGCCATGGGAGGGGCTGCCGACGCCTCGGCTGCGGGCTATGCCCGGGATTACCGGAAACTATTGGAGTGGACACGCCGCGAGTTGCCGGAGGTGCGACTGGTGCTCTGCGAGCCGTTCACATTGGTTGCCGGCAATGTAACACCGGCCTGGCGCGAAGATCTGGCGCCCCGTCAACAGGCGGTCCGCCAACTGGCCTGCGAATTCGATGCCGTGTTTGTACCCTTGCAGCAACTCTTCGACGACGCCTGTAAAAAAGCCCCCGCCGAATATTGGATTTATGACGGCATCCACCCTACTGCCGCCGGTGCCGGTCTTCTCGCCCGCCAGTGGCTCACAACGGTCACCGCATCTTAAGAAATCGTAACTTTGGGGCGCCAGCCGACGAACTGAACGTGGTCGAGGTCCTTGGGCAGTTTGACCCAGCCGGATAATTTACGCCCTTTGCGCTGCACTTCCATCTGGATGGTGCCCAGGGGGTGAGGCAACGTGCCGCTGGCCCACTCCAAAGGACCCAGTTGCGGCGCAATGCTCACACGCCGGAAGCCCGGCCCCGCAGGGCGAATCCCGAGAATCGTCGCGAAGTAGTGATACAGCGGATGCGCCCCCCAGGCATGACAATCCGACCGGCACGGCTCCGGAGCCTCGGGAGTCGTTTTGAAACCGAAGTTGGCCGCATCAAACCACAGGCTCATCCGATTCAACAGACAGTCAACCCGGCCCAGCATCCGGTAGGTCTCGAAAAGATAATGCGAAAAATAAATGGTGGTACGGGCCAGGTCGGGGGCTTCAAGAAGCCCCTTGGCTAACCGTCCACGCCGTTCACCTTGAACCCCATCCGCCAGCAGGGCAAGGCACTGGCAGTGTTCACTGAATTGGGTCTTGCCGAGATCATCCGCAAACAATCCGCGCTTTTCATCCCAGAACGCCGTGGCCGTGGCCGCCGCCAGCCGGTCGGCCTCAAACGTCAGCCGCCGGGCCAGATGCGTTTCGCCCACGGCCAGTTCCAGCCGGGCGCCCAGCCGCAGGGTGTAGACGAGATGCCAATTCAGGATGCCATTCGGTTCCACATTCCCCTTCGGCGGAACGCCGCCATCCCAGCCCGGTACCCAGTCCACGAAATTCCAACGATGCAGCGGAGCCAGAAGTTGGTCTGGCCCCATCCTCTGAAGGAAACAATCCAGCACGGCACGGACACCCGGCATCCGCTGGGCGACATAGGCAGAGTCATCCCGCCATTGGGAATAGTCGGATACCATGGCCACCCACCAGAGTGAGAAGGGCGGGATCAGTTGCAGGTCGCGCGTCGGATAACGGGACTGGGTCAATCCGCTGAAATTCCGGGAGCCATCAAACAACGCCAGCGCTTTGCGGGGTAACCGGGCATCGGACGTCAGCGTGTAGGTGGCCAGACATTCCAACCGCGTATCGCCGACATACATCAGTTGTTCATAATAGGGACAATCCATGTAGGTTTCATGCATGCACATCTGCAGGCTGCGCAAACCCAGCGGAATGACCGTCGCCAACCGCTTGTCGGCGGCGGCAAATTGGCTTTCCATCTTCATAGGGTAGCGGGTCTCGCGCAACGTCAGCCCCTCGAACACCAAAGGCTCCGCCGCCGTGTTGATGACCAGTTCGAGATAGCGACCCGCCTGCCACCACAGGGTTTCAAAGTGCCGGTGCGCTCCGCCATCAGGCCGGAAAATATCGCCGACACCGATAAAAAACCGGCCTTCAATTTCGTCTCGATGTCCTTTGCGGCGTCCTTCGGATTCCAGGAAGAGGGCTTCCGCCCACTGCAGTCGGATCGTGCTATCCCGGCCTTTGCTCACTACAAGTTCGGGATAGGCGCAACAGTAATCCGTGATATCGATCAACACCCGGAGGCACACATTCGGCGGAATCTTAACCCCTTGATTCCGGTCCAGGCAATGTTGCCAGGCCGACATTTCGCCGATCAGGTTTTGCTTTTCCAGCACAGGCAGAAAATGGGTATCGAAGCCGGAAACACGGTCAATATGGCGCACGATCCCGGCGGAGCGGGATTTCTCCAGCATGGCGGGCAGCGTAGCGGGATGGAGACTGCGGCGCGGCGGGGTTCCATAAGGGCCAACAATGGTTTCCGCATGTTCACGCAAACCGGCAGGCTGCCAGCCCTCACCCTTGCCCTCTTCAAAACCCCAATCAAAGGCCTGACCGTAAATATCAAGGTTGGCGCCGGTGCCCCAGGCAAAGGACGGACTGGTGAAGGTGTAGCCCGTGAGGCGTTTGGCTTCCCACGGCGCGTGGCCGGTGCCCAACAGTGCCCGGTGGCGACCATGCGCCTGGACGAAGAAACCGGGCTGAACGCTCAGCTGGGCAAAAGGGGCCTGCGCACCCAGCGACCAGACTCGCGCGACAAGGACATGTGCTCCCGGAGCTAGCGTCAGCTTGTAGGTTTCAAAGAACCAATGGGCGCCATCACCCCGCTCGCTGCCGCGCCCGATCCGCCGGCCATCGAGGAACAGTTCATACCGCTCATCGGCCGTGACATCGATGGCGACACGTTCGGCGGCTTTCACGCGGAAGCGCAAGCGGTAGGCCGTAACCAGCGGGACAGGACCGGCCTCAGGACAATCAATCCAGCGACAGTCTTCAAGCGGGATTGCGATGGACGCCGCAACCGGGCGGCGACGTTTCGTCATTTTTTGAGAACTCATCTTTAATCTCCTCTATGTCTTACGCCTTTGCGAAATGCAGGATCCGGGCGGCATGGCCTGTGCTCTGCTCGTTATGGCGTTCGGCGATGCGCAACTGCACCGTATGCTTGCCGACGGGCAAACTGTGCGCCAGAACATGGAACACCGGACGGTGGAACATGGGGCAATAAGGGTCGAACATATCGTACTCTGTCGCGGGCTTCCCATCGATGGAGACTTCCAGTACACCGGCATCCATCCCGGCTATGGCGCTGATCGCAAACACGGATCCGTCAAACGACAGGGTTACAGTTTCGCCCGGAGACTCGGCCGTCAGGACATCCACCGGATTATCATAGTTACAAACCTTCTCGGTGACCCAGCCCTGAACCAGCCGCCACCCCTGCGCGACGGATACGGGCATCAGGGAAGCCCTGGTCAGGTGATCCCTGCACAGTGGGCTTGGCAGGGGATAAGCCTTGGCCGGTATTGCCGACGAAGCCCCCGCCCAGGCTGCATCCAGGCAATCCCGGATACACCCCATGTATTGTTCGTGCCCGAAGGGGTTGGGATGACAACTGTCTCTTGAAAAATCGTTCCAGGGGAAAAGGCCGGCGTCCAACCGCCGCGTCATCTCCAGCGCCAGGTTGATCACCGGAATATCGTAGTGCGCCGTAATCCGGTCATGGAACGTGATCGACGCCGGCTCTTTCTGCTGGCGGTAGGCCTGCACCTTGCCCTCATCCGCAAGGTATAACACCAGAATATCCACTGCGGGATTCGCCTGACGCGCTTTGCGGATGATGCCCTCCATCGCCTCCATCGGCTGGTTATCGAGTTTGACGGCCTCGGCATCGTTCACGGCAAATTCCAGAAACAACAGATCCACCGGTCCCTTCCCCAGAACCTGCTCGTCAAATCGGAACACGCCGAAGGTGGAGTTCGTTCCCCCGATGGCGGCATTGACAAATTCAAGCTGAGCCTCCGGAAAGCGCTCGCGCAAATGAGCCTCCGTCAGGTTGCTCCAGCCAGGCATCTGGGTGATGGACCCGCCCAGAAACGCGACACGCCCGGTCTTCTCCCGCAGGAATTTGCCGACGCTGTTACGCAGGCCGCCCCGTAACAGCGTGGTGGGTCCGGCGAGCGCTTCGGGCGTCAACGACACAATGGCATCATCGCCATAGACTAATTTTTCCTGGGTATGGTTTTTTTTCATAAGTAATCAGGCAGATCTTCCGCCTTCATATCGGCCAAACGCGGCAGAACCGAGTCCCGTTTCGAGAGAATCGGGTTGGTGACAGGCCAGGGAATATTCAACGCGGGATCGGACCAGAAGATTCCTTTTTCGTGTTTCGGCGAATAGTAGTCACTGCATTTATACATGAAATCCGCTTCCTCACTCATGACACAGAAGCCATGCGCGAATCCGGCCGGGACAAAAAACTGGTGATGATTTTCCGCCGACAAAATCGCGCTCACCCATTTCCCGAAAGTCGGGGAGCCGCGCCGGATATCCACCGCCACATCATAGATTTCACCGCGCACAGCCCAGACCAGCTTGTCCTGGGGATTGGACAACTGGTAATGGAGACCCCGCAAAGTACCCTTTGAGGAATGGGACCAGTTATCCTGGATAAAGGACACCGTGATCCCTGCCGCCTTGTATTTTTCAGCCTGAAACGTCTCTTGGAAAAAACCGCGCGTATCGCCAAACACATCCGGAATCACCAACTTCACCTCAGGGATCGCCTGGGGAATAACCTGCAACGCCATAATTATTCTTCCTCCGCCATGCGCATCAGATACTGCCCATATTCATTCTTGGCCATTTCCCGGCCCAATGCCTTGAGTTGTTCACGCGTGATATAGCCCATTGAATAGGCAATTTCCTCAATACAGGCCATCTTGAACCCCTGTCGCACTTGCACGGTCTGGACAAAGCTGGCCGCCTGGTACATTGAATCATGGGTTCCTGTATCCAGCCAGGCGAACCCCCGCCCCAGGGAATGTACGCGGAGATTACCCGCCTTCAAATAGGCCAGATTCAGGTCGGTGATCTCCAGTTCACCGCGGGGTGATGGCTTCAACTTGGCGGCAATCTCCAGCACCCGGTTGTCGTAGAAGTAAAGACCGGGAATCGCATATTTCGACTTGGGATGTTCCGGCTTTTCTTCCAGGGAAAGCGCCTTGCCGTTTTCGTCAAACTCGATCACACCGTAACGTTCGGGATCCGCCACCGGATAGGCAAAGATCAACGCCCCCTCTTTCAACTGGCTGGCCTCCTTCAAAACGGCGGAGAAATTATGCCCATAGAAAATATTGTCACCCAGAATCAGGGCGGCAGGACTGGCGCCCACAAAATCACGGCCAATAATAAAGGCTTGGGCGAGTCCTTCAGGTTTGGGTTGCTCGGCATAAGAAAGTTTGATCCCGATTTGAGAGCCGTCCCCCAACAGGTATCGGAACAGGGGCAAATCGTGAGGGGTGCTAATGATAAGAATTTCTCTGATCCCGGCCAGCATCAGGACGGAAAGAGGATAATAGATCATCGGCTTGTCATAAATGGGCAGCAACTGTTTGCTCACCGCCTTCGTCAGCGGAAACAACCGCGTCCCCGATCCCCCGGCTAGAATGATTCCCTTCATAACTTACTCCTTTAAACCAATTCATTTAGCATCGATGCACAGGATAGACAGGATAAGATTAGGATGCCAACAGGTTTTATGGATTTTATGATCCCGGAATTATCCTGTTAATCCTGTGTATCCATGTTCATTATCTTCTACGAACCTGACCCAGTCTCATGATGAGACTTTTTCGCAACAATCTGATTTGGAGCAGGTTACAAAATGCTTCGTTTTACGCGAGAAGCATTTTGTCAGGTGGGAGGCTCATATCGAAGCCGCAGCTTGCAACCTGTTGATGGTTTTTCAGGATCTCGATGGCGCTGTCAAGGTAGCGGATGACTTCGGGCGGCATTCCCTTGATCCGGGCCGACCGGGTCCGGAGATTCCGGAATTTCCCCAGATAGGCCGCGATGGTTTCGGTTGTCTTGCCATCCTTCTGCCTGTAGGCCGCCACTTGACCTTGCCGCAGTTCTCCAACTTGGGCTTTCTGCATCAGCTCTTCCAGCCCCTTGCGCTCCTCGGCGGCAAGACTCGTTCGCTTAAGCTGATCCTCCATCCAAACCATATCGCCAATATCACTCAGGTCAGGGATGAACCCCTTGGGTTTATCCTCAAGCCATTCGGGGTGGGAACGTTTGACCCAGTCATAGGCTTGCAAGTAACGGTAGAGCGTGGCCCGGCTGAGACTGAGTCGTTCCCGGGCGTACTCCTCCATGTCCGCGTGCTTGAGCTCCGCGTAAAGTTTCTTATCCCGCACCTGAACCAGAAGTTCGCCGATGCGGAGATAGCCAATTTGGGCGCTCTTGAGTTTTCCCTTCAGCAACCAGGTCACCTGCAACGCTTCCTGAACCGGCGTGGCCTCCACTACCGGCTTGGCTTTCACAACAGGGGTTTGCTGCCTTCGATATCCTTGACGATAATACGATCCAAGTTTTCTACAGGGAATACCACCAAATGGCAAAGGTAAATATCCACAGGGCAGACGCATCTAAATTCTTCCGATATTCTGCCTTATCTGGCTCAAACACTCAGGGGGAAAATGCTTTTTTGGAGTGCGGCGGCTTGACGCCGCTTTTCTTCGGCGCGGCTTGACGCGCCGTGTGTCGGCCTGTCAAGCCAGGCCTTACGAAAGCGGCGTCAAGCCGCCGCACTCCAAAAAAAGTCTCATGATGAGACTTTTTCGCAACCCACTGATTTCACGCAGGTTACAAAATGCTTCGTTTTGCGTGAAGAGCTCTTTATCGGGCCGGAAGCACATGTCAACCCGCCCTGAACATCTGTCCGAACCGTTTTCCCATCAGGGCCGCTGCGAGTAGAAGTCCGGATCCCAGCAGGGCCATGGCCCAAACCCCGAGGGCCGAGGCCACATTCAAGCCGTTTTCCAGGCTTTCGAGTAAGACATAAATGGCCTTGGTGATGGGATAGAAGTTTTCAGATTGGGCCAGGATAAGACTGTCGGATACCTCCAGCATGGAGAAGGAGAAACACAGAATGGCGCCCGCCAGCAAATTCGCAGAGATCAAAGGAAGCGTGATGCGCCAGACCACCCGGAACGGGGTTGCCCCCAGATTGGCCGCCGCTTCCTCATAGGTGGAACTCACCTGCTCCAAACCAGCATGGGCCGCACGCACCATGTAGGGCAACCTGCGTATGGCATAACTCACCGACAGCAGAATCATGGGATTCATGCGGGGATCGAGCAGGGTATTCGGGAAGGAGCCTGAAAAACATCCCAAATACCCGAAGGCAATCACCAAACCCGGCACCGCCAGTGGCAACATCGCCAGCGCATCCAGCCAGTCACTGCCCCAGATCTTCTTGCGCACACATAACCAGGCAATCCCGAACCCCAGCAGCAGATCCAACACCGTCGCACAAAGGGAAAAGGAGAGGCTGTTCAGCAAGGCCGTCCTCGTCAGTTCGGAGTTGAGTGCCTGCCCGTAAAAATCCATTGTGAAACCTTCCGGCAACACCGTCAGGAACCAGCGATGACTGACCGATAGCAGCACCACGCTGATCTGGGGAAGCACCGCCGCAAACAAGATACCGCCCACCAGCAGATAGACCAGGGCCGTGCCACGGAACGACAAGGGGATTTCGCGGCGCGCCTGACTGAGCCGTCCCAGGGTCGCCACCGACCGCTGTCGCGATAATAGGCGCTTGCTGATCCAGAACCCGAGGGCGGAAATCACCAGGACAAACGTCACCATCGCATAGCCCGAGGAATTGGTGCCAATCTCCGCCACGCTGTCATAAATCGCCACCGGCAGAACCCGGCGCAACCCGAACACCAGCGGCGTCCCGAGCTCCGTAAAGGACCAGATAAACACCAGCGTCATTCCGGCAAACAGTCCGGGCATCGCCAGCGGCAGGGTGACGCGGCGGAATACCCGCATCGGCGACGCACCCAGGTTAAGGGCCGACTCCTCCAGAGACGGATCGATATTGGCCAGCGAGGCCACGAGATTGAGAAACAGGATCGGGAAAAGATGCAGGGTTTCCAGCAGGACAATCCCGAACAGGGGGAAATGCCCCAACCAATCCACCGGTCCATCCACAACTCCAAGATTCATCAGCAACGTGCTCAAGGCGCCGGCCCGCGAAAAGATGATCTTCATGCCCACCGCACTCACAAACGGCGGGAGAATCATGGGAAGCAATAACAAGCCGGACCAGACGGCCTTTCCACGAAATGAGCGCCTTGCAAAAAGCCAGGCCAGCGGCAGGGCGACTCCGACGCAGGAAAGTGTGACGCAGGTGGCGATCCAAAAACTCGTCAACCCCGCCTGGATTTGTACGGCATTGGTAAACAGCCCGGCGACATAAATCCAGGTGAATCCGCGATCATCCCAGAATGACCGTGTGAAAACGTGAGCCATCGGCCAGACCAGGAATATTCCCAGGGCCGCTACAATGGCGATGACTGCAAGTGGGGTTCCGAATCGTATTTTCATGGGGCTAGCAACACCACATTCTCCGGCGCCACGGTCCACCACCGGCGGTCACCCTTTTGGAATCCGAGGCACCGCTGGGTCAATACCGTGGCTTTCAACGTCAGCCCCGCCGCCGCCAACGCCACCGTCACCGTGGCGCCATTCACCCGCACTCCGGTAATCTCGGCCTCAAACCCATTAGCCACGGCATCAGCCCCCTCCACACACTGGATGTTTTCGGGCCGCACGAGGCAGACATACGCACCCGCCATATCGCCCGGCTCGGCGGGACGCCTCGCCCTACCTGAAGATGGAGCGGCCTCCTGGTGGGGCGAACCGTCCCCGGTGAGCCGTCCTTCGCGCCAGGTCCAATGGCCCAGAGGGGTCTGCACAGTATCTCCGTCAACATGCCCCTCAATAAAGTTCGCCTCACCCAGAAAATCCGCACAAAAGGCGTTGGGGGGCCGGGCGTAAAGCTCCAAAGGGGTCCCCACGGCATTCACCTGCCCCAAATGGATCACCGCCATCCGGTCTGCCAGGGCCAGCGCATCCGCCTGATCATGCGTGACATACACAAACGTGATGTTCGTATCGCGGCGGAGTTTCTCAATCTCTGCCCTCATCTCCACCCGCAACTTGGCATCCAGGTTGGATAACGGTTCATCCAGCAGAATCACCGCCGGATTCAACACCAGGGCGCGCGCCAACACCACCCGTTGTTGCTGTCCCCCGGAGAGTTGACCCGGCATCCGTTCTCCGAGCCCGGCAAGCCCGACCCGCTTCAGGACATCCTCAGCCCGGCTCAGGATTTCCGCCTTTGGAACCCGGCGCTCCACCAACCCGAAGGCGATGTTGTCACGAACGTTCAGATGCGGCCAAAGCGCGTAATTCTGGAACACCATCGGGGCGCCACGTTCGTATGCCGGAAGCGCCGCCACATCCTGCCCGTTAAACAACACCGTCCCCGAGTCCGGGGTTTCCAATCCCGCCAGGATACGGAGCAGCGTTGTTTTGCCGCACCCCGAGGGTCCCAGCAAAAAGAACATTTCTCCGGCGGGAATGGATAGCGAGACCTCATTGAGGGCCGTCACCGCGCCGAACCGTTTGACCACATTCCGGACCTCAATGGCCGCAGGGCTGGTATTATTCATGTTTCATTTTCTCCAAAAGACCCCGGACACGGGTCTCCATTGCAAACAAGGCGGCTTCCGGATCAAGATCGGCAATATCCGCCACCTGCCAATATTCAATCCGATCCGCCCAATGTTTGAACCGTTGTTCCATCATGGGCCGGTGTTCCCATTCATCAATGGCAATCACAAGTTTTGCTTCCACAAAATCTGATTCCTGAAGTTGAATCGGGCGACGTCCCGCGTCATCCGGCACAATTTTACGTGCCGCCAAACCCCGCAGGGCATGGGGCGAGATGCCCCCCATCTCCTCGGAAATCAGTGCTGTAATCAAACCCCGGGAGATCGCCCGGGTTTTAACGCCATACCCAGGCGCCAAGGTGTTGAAAAGGATCTCGGAAAACCGGCTGCGATAGTAATTGCCGGTACAGATGAATAAGACGACATCAGTCATATCGGGCTGATTATCCGGTTCGTGCCAGGATGGTCAAGGAAACAAAAAAGTCAACGGGAGGTGGTGAGGATGCTCAGCTATAACTTGCGGCAACAGCTAATGTCATCTATCACAGGGGGGTGCGATATCGGGGGAGACCCACCACCTCGTCCGTTGACTGGGGACATAATGCCGAAAGTGGATTTATTTCTCAATCAGTAAGATCCTGATATGGCATCAGGGTTTTGCTGATGCCTGAATCGGGACTGGTTTCACTGAAAATCAGGTTGGTTGGCTTGACAAAGACTTTTTGCTTCGCGTGGTTTGCAGCTCGTTATCGGGCAGACGGCGGTTCAGGAAGTCCAGGGACAGTTCCAACACTTCCTTCGCCTCGTCCGGAGTGGTCGTGCCGATGGTGACCATGTCCTGGTTCCGTATCGTATTCCAGACAAAGGCCAGCCCCACTGCCGGCAGAAGGCGGCCCGCCGCCAGCGGCTTGATGGTCATGACCGGCTTTTTTGCCTTCGAGATGATCCTCATCACCCAGTCTGCCTCCACCTGCATGAGAAAGCCGGCGGCGTTGTAGAGCTGGATGTAGGTTTCAACATCCGCGTGGGTGGCATCTGCCAGAGTAATCGCTTCCGGCATATGCGTGGACAGACCGGGAATCATTCCCCGCTCCCGGATCATCTTGGTGTACGTGTCGATATCGCGGATCTTCCCGTGCATGCGGTCGATCAAGCTGTCCGTAATGCACTGGTGAGGCATGCAGAACGTCGCGCCGAGCGCTTTGCACCGGTCAAACACCCGGGCTGGTTCAGTCTCGGGGGGACCGCCCGGAACAACATTGAAGTGCGGGGTGAAAATCATGGTGACCTTACGGCCCACACGATCCTCGGCATCATGGATGGCATCGACCAGCATCGGCACCGGCATGCCCATGACGACATCGACTCCCTGCCGTAGAAACACGGTGATGATCTCCGCGATATTCGCACGGGTCTGATAACTCTTGATGAAGTTATCCTTGGCCAGGCTGGTATGCGAATAGCCAAGGAACCAGTTGGTCCCGATGATCAGGCGGGACAGCGAAACACCGCCGACAATGGTTCTGGGGAAGTCACTCATGTTCAGTACTCCATTTTTAATTTGGATTCCCATGATACCATCAATATGACGCCTTCTGCAAATGGCAAACAGAACTCTGTCTCAAAAAAAGGGTTGATTATGAGGGGGCGTAATGTATTGTATGCCGACTCTTTTCCAAAGGATGAATTAAGACGAACCGTCACGACAGCGTCACGGAACGATTTTCAGGGAAGAGAATAGTTTTTTTGACGAAGTTTCAACTCGTTGAAAACAAACTAATTAAGCATCTCATGGCGTGGTAGCTCAGTTGGTAGAGCAGCGGACTGAAAAAGTGACCACCGAGATCTCCTCATAGTCATAACACGCTCCATACAAAGAAGTTATGACCGATACCAGCCATCCCCTCCGAGAGTGGAATCTGCTGTAAACCGTTGTAGATCGCAACATAAGTGGAACTCAGCGTCACGGAAAAGCGACACGGAAACCCCAGGAAGATATTTTCGATGGGCAATGATAACTGATGGGTCATGTTGCAGATTTTGACTCACCACCCATGGCTCCACTCGGCACGTGAATCTGGCAGGCACCTGCTGAATTGCCCAACATGAATCTGGCAGGTACCTGCCGAATTCACCCCTTTAAAGATCTGGCAACTCTTGCCGAATCTTCCTCATGGGATCCTCAAAAATTGAAATACGCAAAGTTTCTTTTGCCCCTTTAAACATTACCGAACCCAATACCAGGTGGAGCGGAATCCACACGGTTATAGAGTCTGAAAATGAGACGAGTGGAACAGCGTTGACGCAAAGATATCGCCAGCGTTTTAATTTAACCATAAGTTCGACTTCGGCGAGGAGCTGATGGGGCTTATACAAAACAAGCCCTTAGGGCGGAAGGAGAAGTTATGAAGAAGTTGAACGAGTTGGTGGATGAGGTCGGAACTGAGGGAACGGAATCAAAGGCTTCCCCAAAAGGCGGGAAAGTCAAAGTTGGAACGGGAATCTTTGGTTGGCCACCTTACGAACGGAAGTCAGACCGTTACGGTTTTTTCTTTCTTGATAGTGGAAAAGCCTGTCTTGAGACCAAGAATGTGCTGGGACTGGTGGGAAGGCGGGTAAGATTGTCAGCAGTGGTGATCGAGGCTAGGGACAGCAAACATGTTGGCGACCTTTTCCACGGTATTTTTCCTTCAAGGCCGTCAGTGGGAGAGGTGGTTGATATGGGGACTGGGACACTCAGCCTAGGGCCAAAGAGTGATGGGACACAAGGAGAAATGGTGATAGGGCTTGTGCCAGAAGATGGCCGTGAATACTTCTGGATTGACCCACGGAAACTTTACCGTCTGCACGACCAGACAGTGGAGTTGTGGGCTGAAGCAGCATAATCAATTAGGTATTTCAAAAAGAACAGGAGGTTATATGGCAAGAAAATGCAGGATTGAAATCATGGAAGACGGTTTAACAAAAACTGTCAAGGGCACTTGGATCAGGGATACAAACTAATACCCTTGAGAAACGGTTTTGTCGCCGCAAATGACGAATCATGGATCAGGGATGTGATACTGCACGAAATAGCTCACTCACTTACTGAAGGAGGGCATACCAAGGAGCGGAAGAATAAAGCCAGGGAGATTGGATGTTCCGACGGAGGCCTGACAAGAGTTCGCAAGGGAGTAGTGAATACTTCGGATACATATTTTCCCATGAGTCAGGAACTAAGAGACATCAGGGCGGAAAGGAAGAGGAAACGTAGTGCTAGCGAAAGGATAAGTACCAATGAGCAAAATAATAATAAGTAAAGCTGAAGCGGAAAAAGCAGAACCAATCGTGACGATTGGTGATTATGCGGGTGACATATACCCCAAGCGGGTCGGTAAATGCGTTGAAATCATAAATGTTGGTGACCAATCTCATATAGTGATTGAGACTGGAAATGGTACAGCATTTGACCTAAGGACTTACAAGAGTGAATTACGAATTTGCTCATTGCCTTTGAAAAGCGGGATTATGAATACAGACTACGCTGACGATAATCATGCTGGTTTTATCGCAATTAAAAAAATCCCTTTGGACGACTATTAGTCGCAATTGGGCTGATGTGGAAGAAAGAGCCAAGCAATATCTCCGGCTATATGAGGAAATCGTAAACCCTTAAATGATTCCGGAGGTAAGGAGATCTCATGAATAATCTGCCGGAGAAAGTGATCCCGATTACGACGAAGGTAAAGCCGCGTGATTGGCTCAAGCATAGAATAAATGAAACCGCTCTGATGTGGCCACAGGCAGGCGAACCCCCGCAATGTTGTTTGACCTATACCAAAAGACGGGTGAACGGAAAGACCGAGATGGGCATGACCATTAATAAGTGGCTCCCCCGTGGTAATGCCCAACGTCAGAGATCTTTAGGATGGGCTGCCGTCCTGGACTGGCACTACAGCAAGCCAATCCCTCCATGGCTTCACGGCCATCTGATTCATATTGGCCCGTTCATAGCCGAAGCATGGATCTGAGACCGCATCCACAAAGGACGTAAGGTGAGAGCCTACTACGGACTGTTAAGGACGGACTGTTAAGGACGGACTTTTAAGGATAGAACAACTGCCAGAGCGGCCCATTTCAGGGCAGGCAGTCCCCCCAAGCCGTTCCACCCGTGAATATTTGCTTTCCCCGCCACATTTTCGCTTCGCGGCCACCCATCTTCAGCGTTAGCCTTTCCATATGAACACAACCACCCAGGATGACACCAAAGCCACCCCAATACCCTACACAACACTTTACACCCCTCCTGTTGGTGCTATGCCAGCCGATCCCAACCTGATCAAGCTACAAGCCCTGCATCAGTTGCTATCCATCCCCCTGAGTAAAATCGCCAAGCTGGGGGGTGTCAGTCCGACTTATATGACCCGTCTCTTCAATGGGACGTTGAAAGGATCTTCACTTTTCTACATGAAAATCGAGTCACATCTTGGGGATATCGTTAATACCCGTAGCAAACAATACTTCCAGGTTGAGACTACCCCAGTGGAGACCGCTCAGGAGATTCTGACTTCCATTCAGCAAACTTCCTGACCACCCTCCTTCTCCACCTCCCCCCCCTTGCAATAGTGGATCCTCTCCGGTATCCCTCCACCTATGAACCTGCTTTCAAAATCCCTATACCTCCAATATCTGCAGTGTCCCCGGCTGCTCTGGCTTTCCTCAAATACCCCTGCCGTCATCCCCCTCCCCTCTGTCGTTGATCTTCATCGTATGGCTGAGGGACGTAAGGTTGAGAAGATGGCACAGCGGCTCTTCGATAAATACCAGTGTTACCATGATAATGAGTTTGAGGCTATGGTCGCGGAGGCTGAGAAGGATCTGAATAATCCTGATGCCGGCGATGTTTTCTTCAATACCGTGGCTAAATCAGGGCGGCTGGTGGCTGAAATGGATATCCTTCACACCACCCGTGACCACCTCCTTAATATTTTTGAGGTTAAATCCAGTTCTGAGGTTAAGGACGAATATTTGCATGACATTGCCTTCCAGAGATATGTGGCAATGAAATCTGGCTTGGACATGGGTGAATCCTCAATCATCACTATCAACACCGATTATCTCAGGCAGGGCTCCGTGGATGTGTCGTCTGTGTCAGGATTATTCAGGATCACCGACGTTTCAGGGGAAGTTGATGATCTGATGCCTTCCACAGAGAAAAACATCCATGAAGCTCTGATGATTATGGATCTCCCTGAATGCCCTGAACCAAAAATAGGCAAGCACTGTGATGACTGTCCCCTTGCAGATACCCCAGACGGTTGCTTCTCACACATCCATTCAGAGCCCTGCAATCCATTCACTTTATATAGGATCCCCAAAAAACGTGCATGGGGCTGGTATGAAGATGGAATCCTGAAAAACACTGACATCCCCCCTACCTACCCCCTTACTGATAAACAGCGGATTCAGATCAAGGCTGAGAAAACTGAAAAGCCACATATAGATAAGGGGGCGGTCAGGTCATTCATTGATGGACTGGAATATCCCCTTCACTACCTGGATTTTGAGACTTTTTCCCCTGCCATCCCCATGTTCCAGCATTCCAGCCCCTATCAGCAGATCCCCTTCCAATTCAGCCTACATATCCAGACCGCCCCCGAGCAGGATCCCAAGGATATTCAACATCATTCTTGGATCTGGGATGGAAATGGGGATCCACGGCTTGAACAGCTGAAACGGTTGGAGGGACTGCTTGGCAAGGAAGGCTCCATCGTGGTCTATAATGCCCAGTTTGAGAGGATGATTCTACGGCAGGCAGTGAAGATATCCCCTGAGCATGAAGATTGGCTGACGGGCATTCTGGATAGGTTCGTTGATCTGCTGGAGCCCTTCAGAGCCTTCAATTATTATCATCCAGCCCAACACGGATCCGCATCTATAAAATCCGTTTTGCCTGCATTGACGGGTAAATCCTATGAGGGCATGGATATATCAAATGGGGCGATGGCATCGGTTCAATTCGTCAGGGTTATGTTTGGGGATGGGAAGAAAGACCGTGCCTTGGTGATGAGGCAATTGGAAGAATACTGTGGGCTGGACACGATGGGGATGGTGGAGATAGTGGGGAGGCTGAGGGGGATGACGCAACGTAAATTAGCCCCTCAGAAGGACAAACCAACCCGTTCCGAACCTGTTAATTCGGGACCAAAAGGTCGCGGGTTCAAATCCCGCCGCCCCGACCATCTCTATTTTTAATCTCGATCACTCGCATCGAGACCATTATTTGTTAGGAAATAACCCCATCGAGACCATTTTTACTCGCATCGAGACTATGGATGGTCTTTCAGCCCATTTTGCCATCCTGGACAATTCGTTGGACAATTCAGCACTTCAGAAACGGATTTAAACGGCATTTTAACGCCTTCCTTGGGGGCGGTTTTCTAGTAGTCCTCCAGCCCAATAGTCCTTTACAGCCCTCCGAGCCTCGCTAGAATCATCGCATCGAAAACGGATGGATCGGACTACCGCTGCTCATATGGGCAGAGGCTGGGACGACAGATTCGGAATAATAAGAAGTTCGCATAACGACTATGAAAGACGAACTGGACAATCTATACCAAGCAATCAGTCGGAGGCTGAAGAAGTTACCGCCTGGGTCGGACGCACGACGAGATGTCATTGCACACCTGAAGGCACTCGCCAGGTTCAATGCTGAGCCCAACGACTACCCAAAGGTCGAAAAGGTGGAATTCCCGCAATCCATTCAAGTCGCATATGCTGTTTGCCATCCTGAATGCGGTTGCCGTGAGTTGATTGTTGATGGCGGCACACAGGAGTGTCAGCGATGCGGTTCTCTCATGTTTAGAACAGAGGTAAAGGAATATAAATTGAAGTGATCGGGATAGGGAGCCCCATCGCTGAGGCCCCTCCCGTAGGGCAGTAGCACTTCTTCAAGGCTACCGACGGAGCAACAGAACCACAACAATAATCAGAACAACTAGACCGACCGATCCGCCGCCAATCCAAAGTCCGCTGGCAATAATTGGTGAGAATAAAATATTCATACCGTGCCTCCCGTTCTTGATTTAAATTTTCCCATTATCTTTTCCTTTTGAGATATTATGCACGATAAGCTGGTTTTCGACGATGGGGTCTAACCCTACGACTCCACCTTGAAGCCGACATTCTCATCCGGTCCGGTGTCATTCCTTCCGCTCCCAAGTGTTTTGTCTATCAGCAGAACCCTGATACTAGCTTCCCTTCACATTCCATTTGAACTCCCGCCCCATAAGCGTATTTTAAGAACAGCAACAAATGAACCCGCTCCGCAAACAGAACATCATCGGTTCCATAATTTCCCTATGAGCAACGATCTCCATCTGGGCACTTGCTGTTGGAAATATAAATCCTGGCGGGGACTGGTTTTTGGGAGCGAAAAAAATGAAGAACATAGAAATTCTGTTCCATGTGAAGAGGGCTCTAAACATTTTGCTCAAGAATGACCTGTGGTTGCTCCAGAGCGACGCCAATGAACGATCTATTTCGCACAAACTCGCAGAGTATCTACAACAGGAATTCCAAGACTGGAATGTGGACTGTGAGTATAACAGAGACGGACTTGACCCAAAGGCTCTGGTATTTCCAAGTGAACAACCCACCGCTGATGACGAGCACGCAAAGACGGTTTTCCCCGACATAATTGTTCACCATCGGAACACTCTCGACAACCTGCTTGTCATCGAGATGAAAAAGTCCTCAAACCCGACAAGCCCGGACTTTGACCGACAAAAACTCAAGGCGTTCGTTAAACAGAAGGGATACCGCCTTGGGCTTTTCATCCAAGTCCAAGTCGGGGACAAGCCGAGATTCAGATTCGAGAGATATGAATAAAGTCCCCATTCGGTTCCCTGTGAACCGATACGGTAGTCCATAATGAGTCGTAAGCCTAAATGAAGACGGTGAAACAAAAGAACATCATCGGCGAACGGCTGATGTCATTATAGAAGGTGAAGTCAAAATGACCGCCTATGTATGCAATTACCAAAAAAAGAAGGACACTCTATCCCGAAGGGAAGTTGATCTGCAGAGGGCAATTGTTCAAAAGGTTGCACCTGAAAGAATTCTGAAGGCTGTGCAGAATGTCCGTGATGCCCAAATCCGTGTAATTCACGCAAAGATTGCCGAAATTCCTCCCTGCGATGAGGCAGGAGAAGATCGGATTGTGCTCCTTAATAAGAAATTGAAAGAATGGTTGTCATTGTCGGTTGAGGATGTATTGAGGCTCTACACGAAATGACGCCCCCTGACCAGATTATGGCAACGCCCCGCAAAAAGAACCTCATCGGCTCCCGCCTCGCCAAAGCCCCCATCCATTGACAGCCCCATCGGCATCTGCGATTATTGTGGTGTAGGAAGGGCTGGTCTTGGTTGTACCATTATGAGTCCCAGGCTGGTTCTTCCTGCTTGCCAATTATGAAAATAGCCTTTGATATTGGTGGAGTCCTTTCCAAGTATCCCGACATTTTCCGTCCCATCATCACGGCATTGGAGAAGGATGGGATTGAGTGCCATATCGTGACTGATATGCCTGATCGGAAAAAGACCTTGGCTATGTTGGATGCCAACGGTTTTGGGATGATCCCTGAATCAAGGGTACACAATGCGGACTATCCCAAACACGGGGAACTCTGTAAGTCCATTGTCCTACGGGAGATCGGTGCCGATATGTTGATTGACGATCATCCAGGCTACCTGACGGAGGGGTGCCCTGTTCGGCTTCACCTCTGCCCTGACCCCCACAAGCCGTATGACGATCCCAATTGGAAGAAGTAATTGTGCTATGACCTCTGACAGGAGCAAGAACCTCATCGGCTCTCGACTCGCCAAAGCCCGCAAGGCTGGCGGTCTGACCCAACACGACCTGTCCCGCAAGGTATCCGCCTTCACACCCATTGACCGTTCAGGGATCGCTAAAATCGAAACTGGTCTGCGTTGCGTCTATGACTATGAACTGGTCGCCATAGCCAAGGTGCTGGCGGTTGAGGTCGGGTGGCTGTTGACGGGGAGGAAGAGCCGATAACAGGCTGAGGCGGACATTTTCATAAAAGGATACGATGGAAAAGTTCAGGGAAAATGCCGAGCGGGGGAATCCATACGCCCAATACTTTCTTGGTGTCTCCTATTCTGTTGGTAAAGGCGTGGAGCAGAGCGATGTGGAGGCGGTGAAATGGTACCGCAAATCAGCCGAACAGGGGAATGCTAAAGCACAATACACTCTTGGCATTGCCTATATCTTCGGTAAAGGCGTGAAAGAGGACAAAGCGGAGGGGATGAAGTGGATTTGCAAGTCCGCCGAACAAGGGGATGCCGATGCACAGTTCCATATGGGTGTCGCCTATGATGACGGGAACTGCGTTAAGCAAGACTATGCGGTGGCGGTGAAATGGTACCGCAAATCAGCCGAACAGGGGAATGCTAAAGCCCAACTCAGACTTGGTATCGCATATGCTCTTGGTCTAGGTGTATTGAAGAAGAATTCTATAGAGGCGTTGAAATGGTATTCTAAATCCGCCGAACAGGGGAATGCTGACGCCCAATACTTTTTGGGTGTCGCCTGTGCTAATGGCAACGGCGTAGTCAAAAATGTTAAGACTGCCTATGGCTGGCTTCTATTAGCATCTGCTGGAGGAAACAAGGACTCGTCGGAAATGTTAGCCTCCCTTGAAAAATCATTGTCCCCGTCCGAACAACGAGAGACACAGGCTTGGGCAAAGCAATGGAAGCCGAAGCACTCCCCCTTGTTGACACAGCCATAGTCTGCCATCCATCTACAGTCGTATCTGACGAACCCCCAATGACCCCCGCCCGAAATGACGAACAAATCTGCGACCGCATCTTTGACCGTGCCCGCAAGATTGCCAAAGAGGAACAGACCGCCTTCTTCAAGTCCCTCAAGGCTATGCCTCCCGAGTTCGTCGAGAGGATCGCAGGCGTGGTCATCCGCCACGAGCAACGCCTTTCAAAAGAAATGATAAGCCGTGGGGTTGACCCAGATGCGACCAGTATGACCGAGCGGGACGGCAAGGTTGTTGTGATGTTCCTGCTGAACATCCGCCAGCAATATGACAAAGTCCCAGGGGATTTCAGAAGAGAATTCCGCCGAATAATGTGCCAAGAATTAGCTGATCTGGCGGGGATGGAATGGCTGGGGGAACTGGAGCCGTAAGGGTTGCCTGTCTCAAGGAAGGGTTTGCCTGAGCCTCCACGACCCGAACGATGATCCCGAGGTGACATCATAGCCGCAATATGCCGAACGAGCCGTGTGGAGGATGCCGGGGGGATTCTTGGGGGCATGATGGTGAATAGTCCTGCTCAATCCCCTACATCAATCCCCCGCCTTGAAGCATCCGTGGTTTTCTGACATTCTGGGCTCATGGAAATTCTGGCACTCAACTCCGCCATGTTCAGCTTTCATAGGTTCCACCTGACTCCATGACACATAGAATGAAAAGAATATCATTGGTAGCCTCTGTCATTTCTGTGTGTGCAGTCATCTTTTTTGCACATGCCTACCGTTGCAGGACTCTCAATGGCCGTAGCGATGTAATCCTCCAGGGTAGAATGGTTGAGGTGAGTGAGGACAGGAGCCATGTGATGATCGACGTGATTGAGGTTTACAAGGGGTCTATCCGAGGTGGGCAACAAAGAATCCTTGTGGATATTGTGCCTCGGTGGGGAGGTGGATTAGACATTATGCCGCCGTGGCCAACATTCCAAACGAATAGGATTGCTGGATTTTTCCTTCGCAAGTCGTTTTGGTCATCGTCCTATGAACCGATATTTATTACAGAGACTCCTCGCCATTACCGAACAAATGAGCCTTGCGCCATTGAAATGAATCTGGTCAGTGATCGTGAACATGACTTGATTTCGGGAGACTCAGATAGAGCCAGATTGTCTTACAAACCTCTGTGGAGAGTTGCTGACGAATGGGACAAGAATCGCGGAACAACAGCCAGTAATGCAACAGAACTTCTTCAGTATGTTGCAAAGTTAAGCACTGGAGTATGTACCAAAATTGAAATCAGATGGTCAGATGAAAATCGAGGGGTAGTCTCCCAAGTAAATGAGAATCCAAACGGGAGCGGTGAAGTTACCTGGTATCTGTTCAAGTATGAAAACGAATGGCATGAGTTGCTCCGACGCTCACGTGTTTTCAACTAATTAGAAATATCCCATGCCAAAACAATCCAAACGGATCCACCTGATTAAGCGAGAGAACAGGACAAATATGGCTGTTAAACTTTTAAGCGGGATAGTCGGGGCATTTTGGCTATTCGCTTGCGTGGGTTGTAGCACCACAAATAAGCAACATGAATTAATTCCAACTCCTGAAAGTTTCTCTGTGGAAGAATGCGAAGTGGTGAATTCGTGGATATTGGCGTTAGTTGGCGACACTGGCGACAAGGATAATGTTTTGGCCCCTTTCCATAAAGCACCGAAGGGGTCGTGGCTTGATGGTTGTTATCTGGTGCTTGAGAAAAATTCCGTCAATTTTGGAGATTGGGGCTCAGTTCCTGACTCTTTTGATCCGGATCTTCTTGCTGATTGCGAGACTAAGACAAAGGCACGAATTAATCAGATAAGCAATATGCCCAAAGAAATGAGGGTATTACTGTTCAACCATGACAGTTTGCCAACTCAATATGTGGAGTTTTGGAATGCGTTTCACAGGCAGTATCCCAAGGCATGGCAGGAATCTTATTGGCATATATCGCGGGTGGGATTTAATGCCGTGCATACACAGGCTGTTATGTCCTTTTGGATGGTCAGGGAGCCACCAAATTGTTTTGAGTATCTCGTGTGTTTCACAAAAAAGGATGGCAAGTGGAACCCTGTCTATGTTGATCGTCATCATTGAGATATAACCTTCATTGGGAAATGGACTAACTCACAAAAGCTATGAATCAATCAGGTATATCGGAAAAGAAACCCATTGTGATGCCATGGATTGCCAGTGTCTTCTGTATCCTGGTTTTTCTCCTGATTGGATTGGAGTCTCCTGTATTTTCACAAATGTATATAGATATGGGGATAAATCCCGTCCCCCTCAACCTGCGGATAATGTCACACATCCATTGGTTCTGGACTCTTCCGCTTGGGGTTCTGGTTGCATTCGGACTGATCTGGAGTTCAAGGCGATGGAGCCGCAAAAAGACGCTGCGGGTTGACTCAGCGGCCATCGTTATGACAATCCTTCTATTCGTTGCATTTGTCATGATGGTTACATTCCCAGTCGGCGGGTTACAGTCAGGAATCAGATAAACAGTATACCGTCACCGTGGGTCATGGCTGAGGCAGGGGGCTGGAGTAAGGACATGAAGATTGTGATGGTGGCACCAATACAACAGCCATCACCGGTTCTCAGAATGCCGACACCAATCAACCACCATGTTCGGCCTTTCCTGTCTCTCGCCATTACTGTCCAGAAAGGTGATAACGGGTGCTCCGGCCTCCGCCCAGTTTCTTTTCAAGAAACCCCTTGCCAACCAGATCCGTGAGATGCCGGGTGGCGGTGGCTTTACTGACTCGGGCCACACTCCCGTACTGGGAGGCACTGATGCCGCGCTCAAAATTGTCCGGCCCTCCTTCAAGTAGCCGGTTCAACACCTTGACTTGCGCCGGAATCAGGCTATGCCCCGCATGGGTCCGCCAGAATCTGGCTTTGTCAAGAACCCCGTCTATCTGCGTAGAGGAGTCCCTCAAGGCGATCTGCAGAGTGTCGAGAAACCACAGTAACCATGGGGTGACATCCAAGGTACCGCGCTGTGACGCTTCCAGGACCCTGTAGTAGTCGCGGCGACGCTTCAGGATCGCGGCGGACATCGTGTACAGGCGAATCGTCCTTTGTTCCGCCTGGGCCAGGGCAAGATCGGCGATCGCCCGCGCCAGGCGTCCATTGCCGTCTTCAAACGGGTGCAGCGTCACAAACCACAGGTGCGCGAGTCCGGCACGAACCAGAGGATCCACAGCGGGATCAAGCCGACTACGGTTAAACCACCCGATAAATTCAGTAAGTTGCCCCTCCAGACCGGCCACCGGCGGAGCCTGAAAATGCACTGTCGGCTGGTCAAGGCGTCCTGAAACCACCTGCATGGGAAAATCACCGCGCAGGGCGCCTACACGCAGAGCATGGAGTGGCAACACGGAACCGGGGGGAAACAGCAGACGGTGCCACTGGAATAGACGGTCCATCACCAGCGGTACCCCGATATTTCCGGTGGCATCCAGAATCAATTCGGCAAGACCCTCGGTCCGAGCGGTGGTATGGGCAGAATGACCCGTGCCCAATCCCAATCGACGTGCCAGCGAGGAACGAACGGACTCCACATTCAGCTTCTCATCCTCGATGGCAGATGAGGTAATGATGTTTTGAAGCAAGGTATCCAAAGTGGACTGGCGGTTGAAATCCTCTCCCACCGCTTCAGCTTTCCCCATAAGCTGGCCTTGAATCTGGATCGTTTCCCGCAACCGCCCAGCCAGTTCATCCTGTTTCCAGAAAAAATGAGGCCATTCAGGTTGTTCCCATATCCACTTCATAATATGACTCTTACAACGAACACGAGCCGATTAAACCATCTATTCGGCTCATCATTCAAGCCAAATATTAAACGTATTCGGCTCACCACGGGCGCATGTGAGAACCATAGAGGCTCTCTTAGTACCAAGATTAAGAGTTTGAACAGAAGCCCATGAAGTCCACGAAGGGGTATTGGTTACGCTTCGCGGAATACATGATATATATATTAGTTGACCATATAGCATTCAACTGTCTTAATCCATGGCATGCACAAGGACTATACCAAAGCGGATAAATAGAGTGAGCAGGTGATTGGCGCGGCCATTGAAGTACATCGCCATAAAGGCCCCGGACTTCTCGAGGAGATCTATGAAAAATGCCTGATGCGGGAATTTGAAATTCGAGGAATGCCGGCCGTAAATCAAGTTCTCGTTCCCCTTGAATATAAGGGGGTTACGTTTGATCAGCCGCTACGACTTGATGCGATTGTGGATCGTTGTCTGATTGTTGAAATTAAAGCTGTTGAATGCGTCCTTGGCTCACGAAAACAACCTGCGCGTAAGGTCAACAGGCTTGATAAAATAGCAGGCGACCGGAACGTGGTGTGTCGATGCTAAGCGGCAAACCGCCGTCCAGCAATTGACGACCGGATAAATGATAGACCGTGCCGGTGTCAGCATCTGTTAACGCGTAGTTTCTATCAGGACTCAGTCCCTGCAGACGGAAATGGGCAGCCGTCAAGGGGCTTTCGCTGCGGCGGAATGCCAGGATGGCACCATCATTACTCGAAGGCAGATGCAGTTGCAGAACACTCCAGTTCTCAGGCGCGATCGAACAGGTTGTCAGAGGATAAACGTCGCCGTAGAAATAGGGGCGCAACCGTGCGGCCTCCTCCATCATGCGTCGGTGCCAAGCCCAGGGGTAGTCCTCACGAGTCACATCTTCCGGTCTCAAGCCTACCTCACCGATATTAAAAACAAGCCCAGCAGAAAAGGCAGAGCGCATCTGGTAAGTATCGCCCGGGGTAGCAAAGGGACTCGTTGCGGAAGCGGGTATCCATTGGGCCAGGCCGGCGGTATGCACCATTTTTGAATAGGTCAGGATGGTAACGGCATCGCCTGCGTGGGCAATGCGCGCTTTCCCGATAGGCACAGGTCCCGCATTTTCCGTCAGCGGCATGCGCACCTTATACAGGTCCTTGTGCTCGACAAACAGTACCGGACCATCGTCGCGGATAGCGGAGATCAGCAAACCTTTGGCATCTTCTGCGGTGGCAGGCGCCACCACTTTCAGGCCGGGAATATGCATGAACCAGCCTTCAAGCATTTGCGAATGGGTGGCGCCATAGCTGCGCCCGGCTCCGCCCGCGGCGCGAAACACGATCGGCACACGCGCCTGTTCACCATAGACAGCACGGAACTTGGCGGCATGGTTGACAATTTGATCGGCAGCCAGCACGATGAAGTCCATGAACATGTATTCCACCACCGGGCGCAATCCCGTCAACGCCGCGCCGATGGCCATGCCGGTGAATCCACCTTCGGAAATCGGTGTGTTCACGACACGTTCCTCACTGAATTCGTCGACTAAGCCGCGCGTGACGCCAAAAGCGCCGCCATACAGGGCAATATCTTCCCCGAACAGCAACACCGATGCGTCTCGTCGCATCTCTTCCGCCAGCGCCTCGCGAATCGCATCGGCATAATACACCATGCGTGTGTTAGTGGTTACAGTGCTCATAAAATGGTTAGACACCAGAACGAAAGATACGATTTAACCACGAAAGGCACGAAAGACACAAAAATGATCGAGTACTCAATATTATCTTGTAGTTGTCGCCAGCCTGCATTAGTCATAACTATTTCGGATAATGCTCAGCTAACCCGGCAGCCCTTACGTTTCATGAATAATCCGGGATAGCAGAGGTAGCATAATTCTTCTTACAAACTTTACCACGCAGACCCGATACCAGTGAATTAAGCATAGTATGAGCCTGCCCTTCACGCGTTTAAGTCTCAGCTATTGGATCAGTGCCATATTTCGTGTCTTTCGTGCCTTTCGTGGTTAACTAACGTTCCCTTCAATGCCAACAATGACGCGTTTCACCGGGATAGCTTTACCTGCCGCGCGCAGCGCAAGCTCGACCATGTGCTCCAGCCCGCGACAACAGGGAACTTCCATCATGGCGATGGTGATGCTGCGCACTCCGCCGTCCCGGATCATGGCCGCCAACTTCTCCACGTATCCCTGTGCATTATCGAGCTTGGGACAGGCAATCGCCAGCGCATGGTCCGCCAGCAAACGCGCGTGGAAATCACCGCAGGCGAAGGCGGTGCAATCCGCGGCGAGCAACAGGTCGGCATCGCGGAAATATGGCGCGGTGGGCGAAACCAGATGCAATTGCACCGGCCATTGCCGCAGGGCACTGGGCGCGCCTTCCACGGGCGTTGCCTCCCCGGGACATGCGCTGAACTGGCGCATCATTGACCCCGGGCATCCCCCGCCGGCATGCTGATGGCGCGGTTGTTTGGGTGCTTGTTGCACATCATCCGCCAGATGCGTGCTCACCGCTACCTCATCAAACGCCGCCGCCTCGCGCTCGATGATGGTGATCGCTCCCTGCGGACATTCGCCCAAGCATGCGCCCAGCCCATCACAATAATCATCTTTCACCAGGCGCGCTTTGCCGTCAATCAGGCGAATAGCGCCTTCCGCGCAGGCATCGACACACTGCCCACACCCATTACACCGTTCCGCATCGATCTCCACTATTTTCCGCGTTGCCATTATCATTTACCTCCCGGTATGAATTACACCATTAGAATAACCCATGGCCGCGAAGTGCGCTATGATAATGGTCATATGGATTGCGGATTGCGGATTTCAGATTTTGAACCACAAAGACGCGAAGACACAAAGACAATTTACACCTTCGGAAAAGAGCTTATCGCGAGAAGCTTGTTGAGATTCAGGCTGATAATTGGGGATTTCCGTGTGGTATCGTTCAATACCCATTGCGAAACCTGTTTTTCATTCTCTTTGTGCCTTTGTGGTTAAAAAATCGATTTTGAGACCGCCACCCCTGGGAGAGGGGGTAGGGGGGAGGGAGCGTGAAGCAGCAGGTTGGAAAACGCTGCACCCGATTCCTGATTCCTGAATCCTGAATCCAAAATCAACACTTCATTCAAATCACATTGACAGCTTCAAATACCAGCAATTCCGACGTCAGCGCCCCTTCCAGCCGGATGGTCAATCCTTGCTGCATGAGCGCCACGCCGTCCATTTCGCAGGTTTGTCCGCTGTTGTCAAAGGTGACACGGTAGCGGTGGCCCACATCCAGCCCACGCAGGCGCAGCGTATATTCCGGGAAAGTGGGCGCCGCGAGTTGGAAGAGGCCGCAGATGCCGCATAAGTGGTCTGCCGACGCCAGTTCCAGCACGCCCCATCCCTGCGGTTCGATACTGTTCACAACTGGCGTGTGGTGGTAGATTCGGCTTTCCGGCATGAAGGGGCGGATGAAATTTTTGTATAATTCCACCAGGCGCCGCAGTTTCGCCAGCAGCAGCGGATTCCACCCCATATCTAACGGGCAGGTAAAACCGATGGTGGGCCGCACGAATAGCAACAGGCGCGCCTGGAAGTCGAAGTCGGCTCTGGTGTGCCCGCTTTGCCCGCCGATCAGGCGATCGACATATTCGGGCGGTAATGCCATGGTCATGCCGTTGGTAATGGCGAACGAACGCGGGGCGATTTGCCAATCCGTCACCCAGGTGTGGCTGAAGCGCCGCACGATGCCCAGGTCGGTGCGCCCGCCGCCGCCGGCGCAATTCTCGAAAATCACCTGCGGAAAGCGCGCGCGCAGGCGGTCATATATGGCGTATTGCGCCTCGTAATAGCGCCAGAACGCGCTCTCGATATAGTCGCCGCGGCGGTTTTGTGTGCAGGCCAGCCAGTCCCAGGTGCATCTCCGGCGTGGTGATTGTCTCTCCCGGCGCAATCACGCGCTGCGGCGCTGGCGCGTCCGTGCCGGCGGCGAAGAGCAACCGGGCAGGCGCCTCGCCGACGCCGCCGGATTGACACGGCCATCGTAGAAATTCACCAAGCCGGAGCCGTTCCACCCGCGCGCCACAAAGCTCCCCTTCGTCAACGACTCCTCGTAAACCACCATCCCGGTGCGGTACGTAAGCATCATCTCCTCGCCTTCAACGAGGAGGACATCGGACCAGAGATCAGTCGATTCTATGGGCATAAAGACTCCTTTAAGCTGATGGTAAGCAAATCTGGCTTGGTCAAGGAGTGCGCAAGCTTAGGGTCGGCGCGGAAATAACTTCACATTCTGACTTGTTCGCTTGCCCGTGCTCTTTGTTGAGCGTCTTTGAAATATGGCCTCATATGTCG
>Ga0118677_10002279_pt2 | contig 37663 bp, 18 predicted proteins | sample AliMusrvi5mmetaG_FD_86154 | JGI IMG/M metagenome (GOLD analysis project Ga0118677, IMG submission 86154) | reverse complement strand
CGACTCAGAAGCGCTATGGCTAATGGATTCAGAAGCACTGTGCGAGGCGCTCTCAGAAGCACTGTGGCTAATGGATTCCGAAGCACTGTGACTGATCGATTCACTAGCACTGTGTGAGGCCGATTCACTCGCAGAATCGAAAGCTGATGATGAACCAGAAGCAGATCCTGAATGAGATGCACTGTCACTAGTTGAAGATGAACCAGTAGCAGATCCTGAATCAGAAGCGAAATGAGAAGCGCTTTCGTTAGCACTGTGCGAAGCGGACTCACTAGCAGAATGAGAGACGCTCTCACTCGCACTGTGTGAGGCGCTCTCAGAAGCGCTATGACTGACTGATTCAGAAGCACTGTGCGATACGCTCTCACTCGCACTGTGGCTGACCGAGTCAGAGTACGAAGCCGACTCACTCGCAGAGTGTGAGGCCGATTCACTGGCGGAGTGGCTGACGGATTCAGAAGCACTATGGCTGACTGATTCACTCGCGCTATGTGAGATGGACTCGCTAGCAGAGTGAGAGATCGACTCTGAAGCACTATGACTTGCACTCTCACTAGCGGAGTGGCTAGCCGACTCAGAAGCGCTGTGTGAAGCACTCTCGCTCGCACTGTGGCTAATCGACTCAGACACACTGTGTGAAGCAGACTCGCTCGCAGAGTGGCTGATCGATTCTGAAGCACTATGTGAAGCGCTTTCAGAAGCGGAGTGACTAATCGACTCACTGGCACTGTGACTGATTGATTCAGAAGCGCTATGCGATGCACTCTCGCTCGCGGAGTGGCTGGCAGACTGACTCGCTGAATAAGCTGCAGAAGCATAAGCACTAGGTTGCGCAGAAGCCAGCGCACTTAAAGAGGCACTTAAGGAAGCGGATTCACTCGCATAGTGAGAAGCGGATTCAGAGTAAGAAGCGCTCTCGCTCGCACTGTGACTGACTGAGTCAGAGTACGAAGCAGATTCACTAGCAGAGTGAGAGATCGACTCAGAAGCAGAGTGTGATGCTGACTCACTTGCACTATACGAAGCGCTCTCACTAACAGAGTGGCTGACCGACTCACTCGCACTGTGAGAGATGCTCTCGCTAGCGGAGTGGCTCGCAGACTCAGAAGCACTGTGTGAAGCAGATTCACTGGCGGAGTGAGAAACGCTCTCGCTAGCGGAGTGGCTCGCAGACTCAGAAGCACTGTGGCTAATGGAGTTGGAGTACGAAGCACTCTCACTCGCACTGTGGCTAATCGATTCACTAGCGGAGTGTGAGATCGATTCGGAAGCGCTATGGCTAATGGACTCAGAGGCGCTGTGAGAAGCCGATTCAGACGCTGAGTAGCTGACCGACTCGCTTGCACTGTGCGAGGCACTCTCACTAGCGCTATGAGAAATCGATTCAGAAGCACTATGTGAAGCAGATTCACTGGCAGAGTGAGAAGCGCTTTCACTCGCAGAGTGTGATGCTGATTCACTGGCGGAGTGACTGACTGAGCCAGAGTATGAAGCACTTTCAGAAGCGCTATGGCTAATGGATTCAGAAGCACTGTGTGAAACTGATTCACTTGCACTATGACTGACTGATTCACTCGCACCGTGCGAATTACTCTCACTCGCACTGTGACTAATAGATTCGGAAGCGCTATGGCTGACCGACTCAGAAGCGCTGTGTGAGGCAGACTCACTAACGGAATGTGAAGCGGACTCAGAAGCACTGTGACTAGTTGACTCGCTGGCACTGTGCGATGCACTCTCGCTCGCAGAGTGGCTAGTAGACTCAGAAGCACTGTGACTGACGGATTCACTCGCAGAGTGGCTGACGGATTCACTCGCAGAATGAGAGACGCTCTCACTCGCGCTGTGTGAGACTGATTCAGATGCGCTATGGCTAACCGATTCAGAGGCGCTGTGGCTCGCTGACTCGCTTGCGGAATGGCTAACCGATTCACTAGCGGAGTGACTAACCGACTCACTGGCAGAATGGGAGATCGATTCGGAAGCGCTGTGTGAGGCCGATTCACTAGCAGAGTGAGAAGCGCTTTCACTGGCGGAGTGGCTTGCCGAATCACTCGCACTGTGGGATATCGACTCAGAAGCGCTATGACTGACCGATGCAGAATACGATACGCTCGCACTTACGGAATGGCTAACCGATTCACTGGCGCTGTGGCTAATGGATTCACTCGCGCTATGGCTAGCCGATTCACTGGCGGAGTGAGAAACCGACTCACTCGCACTGTGGCTGGCCGACTCTGAAGCAGAATGCGAAATACTAGCTGAGGCAGAAGCAGAGGCGTACTTAGAAACAGAGGCGTAATAGGAAGCTGACTCAGAAGCAAAATGCGAGGCGCTGTCACTAACGCTATGGCTCGCACTTTCACTCGCGCTATGACTGGCACTTTCACTCGCGCTATGGCTGGCCGATTCACTGGCTGAATGCGAAGCAGAAGCTGATTGCGAAGATGCAATTGAAGCGCTATGGCTAGCCGATTCACTGGCCGAGTGTGAAGCAGAGATTGATGCGGAATAAGCAGCCGATGCATATGCGCTTGGCAGAGCAGATGCTAAAGCACTTTCAGAAGCAGAATGTGATGCAGATTCACTGGCAGAGTGTGAAGCAGATTCACTCGCAGTGTGTGATGCAGATTCACTAGCAGAATGCGAGACCGATGCACTGGCAGATTCAGATGCACTTAAACTCGCTGAGTAACTAGCACTGGCAGATGTGTAAGCACTTTGTGAAGCTGAGAGACTGGCCGATTCACTCGCACTGTGTGAGGCAGACTCACTAGCTGAGTGCGAAACACTTTCACTGGCCGAGTGCGAGACACTTTCACTTGCAGAATGCGAGGCAGACTCACTAGCTAAGTGTGAGGCGGACTCAGATGCACTATGCGATACCGACGCAGAATACGAAGCGGATGCCGAGGCGCTAGCTTCTGCATATCCAGCCAGAATGACTGGTACTCCAGACAGGTCTGTTTGCAAGTAGCTAAAGAGCGCCGGATTTGCCTCGGTTGGCATGCCGCCAACAATGCTATCGGGGGTAACTGTGACACTGGCTAAATGACCTGCCGCTTTGAGCGCCTCTAACTGGGTAATCTCACTATTGAGGTCGGCCAATAGACCGGTGACTGCAATGCTGTAAGTTCCACTGAATTTAGCTAAAACGGGGGCATCAGAGCTTACCTGTTTAGCGCTTAAATTCAGGATGGTGCTGCCGCTACCTATCGAAACCGTGCCAATTTGACCTACATGAGACTCTAAATTATCAATTTGGGTCGCTAAAACTACGGCAGTATCAGAGATAGAAACTGAGTTGACACTAACATTGCTAAAGAGCGTGCTAGCCTGGCTATAAGGCGCGCCCGTGACGTCGAACAGGTAGCCAGCCGCCTTTAAGGCCCCAACATACCCAGTAGCAGTAGCAAAATTACTGTCTACACTATATATATATGGATATAGTGCAGCCCCATCCCCTGCGGTAGGGAGAATCACCCTAGCGCTACTATCCCCAGAAATAGCAGTCGCTACTGCGTTATAGGCAGCCTCGGTACTATTCGCAGCCTGGACTTTGACTGAATAACCCGCAGTTTCAACCGCACCCACATAATCTGCGTGACCACTATAGTTGGCCAAACTCAGGGTAACCGCACTGCCCTTAGCTGCATTGGTAATCTGCACTGAAGCGTGAGGATCGGCGCCGATTGCGGTGCTAGTCGTTAAGTAGTCCGCCAGGCTTGAAGTGTTAGGCGTGACATAAATATGCGTATCGGGATAACGCGCTTCTAGAGTTGCTAATGCAGGAGCAAGCTGTTGATAGTTAAACAGACTTAAGGTGACTGGTGTGCCATTGGTAAAGCCAGTGACATTCCAAGTAATCGCTGGATCGAGTTTTGCTAAGACGCTGGCATCATTAACCAACTGCGTCGCTGAAATATTTAAAGTAGCGCTATCACCAGCTGCAGCTGCAATACCGGAAATTTTCAGAACACTGGTTTGCAGATCATCAATGGATGTTTGCAAATGGGCAATGGTGTCAACGACCTGGGCAGAGGTGACATTGCTGTTTGCTACAGTCGTTCCAAAGTTATCAACTGATACACCGCTCACTGCAAAGTGAACATTCGCTGGTAGCTTCGTTAATACCGCCTGGTTAGCAGTATTGGTATACGCACTGTAAGCAATCGCCTCAACTGGATTGCTAGCCGCATTGCTGACAGTAATGCTACTGATCTTGCTAATGTCACTAGCCAAAGTGGCGATACCGCTAACGATATTGCCCGCAATATCGGTCACAGTCATACTGGTGACATGACTATTGGCAAATAGGCCAGCGACATGCGCAGTATCTACAGCAGAAACCGTGAAGTTTGCAGAACCTAGAGCGCGCAGAACATTCGTATCACCCTGGAACTGCGTCAAGGTCAGTGCTATTGGATTGCTATCGGATACCGTAATCGATCCGAGCAAACTTGCACTTAAGCCATTTAGGCTATCAAGGTTACTAGCAATATGCGCAGCCGTATCACTAATCGTGAGCTGAGTAATTTGGGTAGCCAAGCTGCCAGTGGGCACTGCTAATGCAGCGGCAACACTCATGCTGCTGACGGAATAAGTCACACCTGCTCCAAGAGCAGTAATGAGGCCGCTATCAGTACTCAGTTGCGACGCGGTCAGCGCAACTGCATTGCTATCGGAAACATTCACCACGACGCTTAAACTTGGCGCGCCACCTGGGCGATTCGTTAAAGCAGTTTGTAGTGCATCAAATTTGCCGGAGATGTGCGCAGCTGTATCACTCATCTCCACTGTCGCAATTGTGCGGTTACTTATGAGCGCGCCAGCATCGGCAGCGAGTACGCCAGTCACATCGTAAGTAATCGCCCCGCCTGAGATCTTCGCTAGGACATCACCATAAGTAGCTAGCGAACTGCTCGAAATCGTGATTGGGAGACCACCAGAACCACTGGAGATGGTAATCCCCGTAACTGCACTACCTAAAGTTTGAATGGCAGCGAGGTCGCCGGCAGAACCAATCAAACTACGAATATCAGTCAGAGTATCGGCAATGGCTACTGTGCCGATATGCGAATCTAGTGCTGGGTTGTAAGTATGAATCGCATCATTAATCGACACGCTCGTTAAATTGAATTTGAAGCTTGGGTTTGCCGTAACAAACTTGCCAAAGAAAGTGGCATTGCCTGTATCGGCCCACTGACTAGAGCTCACACTCAGACTAGAGCCACCACTGACACTGACTGCAGTGATGTAAGCGGCATTGGAAAGAACTGATGAGAGATTGGTTTGAACGTTAGCAACGGTATCCGCTAAGGTAATTGCAGTCACACCACTATCGGCTGCGACCTTGCCTAAGTTAGCCACCGTAACACCGGTGACACCGATTGCTGCTCCAGCCGCATGCAATGCAGCAAGCGGTTTAGCGTCTGCACTCCATTGTGAGTAGGCGAGATTAACGCGAGCACTATCGGAAACGCTAATCGCTGTGAGCTTGCCATCACTAATGCCTTGCAAGCTATTAAAGTTTTTAGCGAGATTTTCTGCGCTATCAGATACGCTGATGCCAACAACCTTGCTATTGGTGACCGCTAAGCTAGCAGCATTGGCAGCGGCCACTCCACTCACGGTATAAGTGAGCGATCCCGAAACTTTAGCTAGAACAGCATTGACTGTGCTATTAGCTAATTCACTTGCAGTGAGGGAAAGTGCAGAACCATCACTGGTGATGCTGGTGATTTTGACAATATTGACAGAGATGGCATCAGCGCCGGCAGCTCCAGCGCCCAATAGCGCCGAGATGCTGGCCGCGCTATCAGCAACCGTAATGTTCTTAACATTACTTCCTGCTAATACCGTGGTGACATGCGCGCTATCGACAGCAGTGACAATGAGCTGCGCGCTCGACAGATTGGTAATCTTGGTGAGCGGTCCACTGGAAGGCTTTGCAATGTAATCTAAATAGGTTGGCGCATCGACCGTAATCGTTTGATCAGAAAGCAAGGAAACATGATCAGCGGTTTGCGCAAAGAGCAGTGCATTGGCGCCAGATACATTTACCAAATCGCCAGTGAAGGTAACGCCAGTGACTGTAAAGCCTGCGTTGACTAGCCCAGCGTATTGATCTTGCGTGACCCCAGCATGACCATCAACTGTAATGTTGGAACCCGTCACTGCAAAACCATCAGCCGCAACAGTTTCAGCAGTGGTGAGCGATAAAGTGCCAGCAAAGTCGAGTGTCTTCGCGCCTAAGCTAGCGTAATTAGCCAATGTGGCTGAGCTGATCGAATTGGCAACGCCGGTGATTGTAATATCGTCACTTGCGGCAAAACTCACATGAGCAGTCACTAGTGCGTCGGCTTGTGCACTACTCAAACTCAAACTGCCGACGGTGACAGTGCCTAAACCAAGCGCATAGTCAGACACCCATTTACTACTTAACCAAATGCCGCTCGTGATATCCCCTGAAGATACCGCTAAGGAAATGCCACTGGCAAATTGCAATTGGCCCGACGTTTCTGCTACGAGGTGACCAACCTCATCACCATTAATCACACTACTGCCAGATGGATTAGCGGTAATCGTAACTTTGCCACCAAGGGTTGTAGCTAAAAGATACTTGCCACCAGTTAAGGCATTGCTACCATCAACTGTTGCCGCATCAGCGTAAATGATTGCTTGCGATACGCGCACTTGGTCAGCCATGACCACGTTGCTGACGGTGATGTTGGCACTCGTTAAAGTGATGTAGTCATCGTGCGCCTGATTAAGATGGCCCACTACTTCGGCATTGGTAAAGTTGGTTGAAAGAGCGGCACCAGTAAATGACAAGCCACTATTAGCAAGTGCTAAAGCGCTACTTAAGTTAACAGTGCTAGCGCTACCGGAAATATTGAGAACATCGACCCCAGCAGCAGCAATCACTGATAACTCAGTTACTCCACCACTCGTCGAGAGCGCCCAATCAAGTTCATTCAGAGTTGTAGGTGTGCCATCAATGCTCACGCTGTGAGTCAGCGCAGGATTAATGATCAGCGTGACAGAGTCTGCGCTAGCAAACTTGAGATTGGCAGCCGTTAAAGTATTAAAGTCGCCAAAGGTAATCGTACTAATGCCGCTAGTGGCTTTGGTGTTCAAAGTAGCAATGCCGCCGCTACCATTGCTAAAGGTCAAGCTTGAGCCATCGCCCGCAGCAGTGCTGACTAAATTTTCTGCTTGAACAATGGTTGGGCTACCAGTAACCACTACAGTGCCAGAACTTGGCAAGCTAGCCGCCGGGCTTGCACCGGCTACTAGGCTCTGGGTATTAGCAAGACTGAGTGACAAAGTACCGCTTGGATTAGCCAAGATGACATGACTGGCGTCCATCCCGACTTTACCTAAGAAACTTAAAGCATCGCTAGCGCTAACCGTAACTGCAGAGCCATCTCCATTTTGTAAGCTCGCACTCGTCAGATTGACTTTGTTAAGCAAGCCAGTCGCTTGGCTAGCGGAGATTGCGCCAGTTACCGATAAGCCACTTCCAAAAGCTTTGACTGCACTCACTAATGTCGTAGCGTCAGCAGCACTCAGTGCGTTACTACCGCTGATACTTGTATTACTTAAGTTAAGTTTCCCTACTAGACTGAGTGCAGTTGCCGAATTGACTGTGCTATCACTAAGCTGAGTGCTGACGTTAAAGATTGCGCTATTGATGCCAATCAGGGTAGAGGCCTCGCTAGCAGTAACAGTGCTATCACTAATCTTCACACCAGAAGTCAATAAACCTGAATCTCCATAAGAGATCAAAGCCTTTGCATTGGCAAGAGTGATCGTGCTATCAGAAAGGCGCGCGGTTGGTGCAAAAGAGACGTTCGTTAAAACCGATAAGGCTTTCGCATTAGCAACGGAAACACTGTTATCGCTCAGCGTTACGCTGCTGGCAAACGATAAACCGCTATCAATGAGGAGTTTGGCTTGCGCCACACTCACAGTACTTGCATTGAGGGTGGATACGCCAGCTGCAATTAAGGCGCTTACCTCAGATGAAGTCAGGTTAGACCAATCTGACGCATTCATAGTCAGCGCTGGCGAACCACCACCTAAAGCTTTAAAGCTGATGGCGCCGCCCGAAGCATTCGATAAAGTATCAAAGCTGGCCAAACTTAACTTCTCACCAAGAGCAAGCGTTACTTCAATTTTTGCCAGCGTTTGCGGAACGAGGATTTCACTAGCAGCAGTACTTAAAGCATCCGCTAAGCTACTGTAACGATCAGCAATTGCCAAGTTACCAACGGTAAATCCTTGACCAGTAAAATAAGTTTGATCGGCGCTCGATAAAGCAATCACCGTTGGGCTAGCTTCAAACGCAGCGCCAGCAGTGCTAACGTATTTAATAACATCACGCGCTTGCGCTGCAGTCAATGCATTGCTACCAAAATCAAACTCGGTAATACCTTTGGCAATCAGGTTAGGTGCCCACGTTGCAATCGTTGCTAAATTACCGGCGCTGACATTGGCAACGACTGTCTCATATCCAATCGAAGGGTTAATGCTCAAACCAGAAGCAAGGACGGCATTAATGTCGTCTAAAGCAAGCTCAGCGGCATAGTGCTGAGAAGCGGTCGTGGTCGCAACTACCACGTCAGTCATACCCTGCGCTTTGAGAGTGGCGTAATTACTTCTTAAACTTAAGAGATCGCTGTCGCCAAAACTCACTGCAACGGTTTGCCCCGAAGCAACCGTCAAACTCTTTACCGTATTTTGGAAAGCGCTTAAAGAGAGATTAAGTCCATCGCTAGAAAGAATGCTGGTAGCACCCTGCCCTGCATACGTTGCAGCATTGGTAATCACCGTTGCTAAATTGCTAGCACTATCAACCAAAGTGATTTGATCGCCAGCGGCAAAGCTAAAGCCATCAGTGCGAATAGCGCTAAACACCGACACATTCAGATTCAGGGCACCGGAGCTGGCATGGATAATATCAACGTGGGCTTTTGCCAACAAGGCAAGCTCATGTTCAAAGTTCACCACTGCAGGAGCAGTACCCGATCCTACTGGAATATCCGACTGACCTAAGCTGAGCGTAACGCTATCGCTGGTGGCAAAACTGAGTAGCGGCACTGCAGCACTTGGATCAGAGCTAGTGGTGACACCCGTGATCGCCAAGGCCTGAGGCAGTGTGAGTGATAAAGAACCACTTGCTGCCATCACTTGATTCACACCCAAGGTGCTCAGCGCTGAGGCATTTGAAACAATCGTACCTAAATTACTATTGCCGGCATCTAACTGCAAACTGACTTTTGCAACATTGCTAACATTAAAGACCAGTGGGCTACTCACATCGCTAGCCGACTGCATTAAGGTGATGTCGCTGTAATGAACAACGCCACTTGTAGCGGAAATATCCAAACTAGCGTGACCAATATGCACGCCAGGGTTATTGCTCATGATGCTCGTCAAGTTGGCTAAGCTAACCGTGCTGGTAGTGCTATTGACTGGTGCAGCAGCCGTACCATCAATCGTCATGGAACCAAGCGCAATTTTTCCATTTAAGGCGATGGCATCACTGAGGCTAATGCGTGAACCCAGCAAGGTGGCGCCCGTATCAAAACCTTTGACCTGTGAGGCTAACTGCTTCGCTAAGCTAGCGGTCATGCTGCCACTGATATTGGTGCTCGATAAATCAACGCTAGACAGCAGAGCTGAAGCATCACCCACGCTAATGATCGCATCCGATACTTTGACGTGGGTGAGATCGAGCGTGCTAGAAGCGACTAAAGATTTGAGAACGCCCACACTCAAGCTCACATCGGTTAAGCGTGTGCCAGTGGCCAAAGTTGCATTGAGCGATGGTGTGGCCGCATCATCGCGCATCAAGGTCTGATAGTTGGTGTAACTAATGCTGGTATCGGATAGTACTTTTGCTGTTGCAAAAGTAAATCCTTGGTTATAGAGCGTTAAGGCCTGCGCAACGTTGACTGCGTTACTACCAGCGACTACCGTGCCAATACCAGCGGACTGATACAGAGCACCATTGAGTGAACTCAAATGACTCAAATCATCCGGTGTGAGGTAAAGCGAAATCGGATAGGTTGGGCTAAAGACCAGATTGTTCGCAGTCAGTGCTGCTAACTGATCAAACTGATGCGTTGTGATACTGGCCGCACCTAGAATCGAACCAGGTAAGTTACCGGTGAAGGTGACCTTACCAACCCCGCTAGTCGCTGGCAGAATGAAGCTCACCGGTGTCGAACCACCGCCCGTCAAATAGAGGTTGAGTCGACCGGTCGTTCCGTCAACCTCGAAATTGTAGGAATCGGCTTTATCAGCATGGAACTTAGCCAAGCTCATGGTGTCGGCAAGTAGCAGGCCATCAGCAGACTTAAATCCAGCAGTAACCAAATCACCCGCTAAGCTAGCGTCACTAATCACGCCACCAGAAATTAAGATGTGGGAACTGCCACCTGGATTGAGAACGCTGAGTAATGTTGCAGCTTGACTGGCATCAAAGACACTGCCGCCCAGCAAGAACTGCACAAATCCATGGCCAACCAACGAAGAGGCTGCAGTTCTAGCGGCATCGCCAGCAACATCAATTTGGTTTAGCAAGCTCAAATCATCTTTGGTGATATTGACAATACCGTTGGTAAATTGCAGATGTGAGGTGTTGACTAAGGACTCAGCCTGACTCAATGAGAATGCCGTTACGGTCGAAGCGACATAGACATTGGTGACGTGCAAGGAAGTGAGGTCTGTTGCGTGGCTGACGAGGTAAGTCAAGTCAGCGTTATTGTTCACTTGCAAGGTAACTGCAGTACCTGCATCAATCGTTAAGGAGTTGCCACTGTTTTGCACCAAGGTAGAAACTTGGCTGGTGGTGAGCGCTAAAGTACCAGTACTCGATGCGATCTGCTTAATGCCTGCTGCATGCAAACTCACCGAGTTATCAATGACGTAAGCAATATCTATTGCAATAGAGCCGACTTGTGCGGTAATGATTGCTGGATCACCAGCAACATCGGTGGCAACAAACTTCAGACCTGTTGTACTCATGCCATTGACACCGATACCGGTGAAGTCGGCAATTTGGGCGGCCGTCAAAGTCAAGCTACTGCTGCTAGCTTGCAACTGCGTGACTCCAATGCTCGATAGCATTGAAGCAGAATTTTGAATCACCGTATCACGTAGACCCAAGTCATAAATACCAGCAGAAGTCAGTTGAACAGTCACCGTATCGGTATTTACAAACTTCATCAGCGCTTTGCTGACGTTCTGTGCTTCAACGAAGCTCACACTCAGTGAGCCTGTATTTGAAGCAATCTGATCTACGCCACTCAGTGCGTAAGTTTGCAATTGGTCGAGAGAATCTAATACCGAGGCATTGCTATTGCCAGCATCGAGTTTGAGCGTGACTAGGTCGGTACTCACAAAGGAAACATGCGCACCCATCAAAGCATCAGCTTGAGTCGCACTTACCGTTAAGGTGGCGCCGGCAGCTTTAACAAAAATTCCAGAAGCCAGGGCATTGTTTTGCGCTGCGGTAACAACATCTACTAAGGTGTTGCCACTGCCCGCAGCATTTTGCAACTGAATCTGCACGGTATCACCTGAGGCAAATCCAATACCGGCGTTATTGAGAGCTACTTCTTGTTTTAAGGTCAGCGATAAGGAGCCTGTCGCTGATTTGAGCTGAGCAATACCAGCGCTTGCGATACTTCCCAAGTTCACGCCGCTAGCGAACAGACTCGTCAAGTCGCTATTGTTGGCAGACAAGCTCAGCGTTGCGCCGCTATCTCCAGATCCACTAAAGTGAAAAGCGTTGCTTGTACTGCCAATGGCCAAAATCTTTTGTACTTGAGCAATGGTTAATTTATCGCTCGAGGCCAAGCTCACATTAATTTGACTACCGACACCTGGCGAGTGATCGACTGCAACAGAAACACCTTTGTTCGCTAAAGCGATGACATCGGAGTAACTAATGGCATTGCCTGTGACGATGAGTGGGGTACCTGTTGGAATGGTCAAGCCCAGCTTGGCGTAGACCACGCTGTCACTAGCAGTTAAGCCACCCATCGCATCGATGGTGCCACCAACCAGAGTCACACCGCCATCAGCGTAAATCGCTTTTGCTAAGGATTGAGAAACTGTCGTCGCACTACCACTCAAGGATAAGGTCGTAATGCCAGCCGCTTTGAGTACATCTAAGTTAACGCTACCGCTGGTATTGATGTTCAGTAAATTACTCAGTACCGTCGTTGAGCTGACACTTGCCATCGTGCCACTGAAAGTGACCCCTTTAGCGATGAGGGCAAAAGCGTTTAAGGCACTTGCAGTGTTGACATCGACAACACGATCCACAATTGTCGTGCCAGCAGTAAACGTCATGCTGTTGCCGATGACAACTGAAGCTTGGGCTACGGTGAGATTGCCGTTCACTTGTAAGCTACTTAAGCCTGCACTCACTAAACTGCTGGCAGAACTGGTGCTCGCAATAGTTTGCAAGTCGGCGCCAGTCACTTTGAGAACGCCATTAACAAACTGGGTCGTTCCTAGTGCAACGCTTACAGAAGCAATCACTTTTTGAGCTTGACTCAAACTTACTGTGCCAGCAGAACCATCTGGCAATGCTGCGTTGATCTGAATTGGTGCCGCACTGCCAGAACTAAAGCCCAAACCTTTGAGTGCCATCGAATAGGCGTCGCTCAAACTAAGGGTTGATGCAGTAATGGTGGTGCCAGGCGGCAAGAGTAGTTGCAGACCCATGCTACTGAGGTTGGCAGCCATCGATGCTGAGACTGTTTGACCAGCTAAATCAACGGTAGTGTTTGGCGCAAATGCAATCGATGGGTTAGCGATCAGTAAGGCGTTCACTTCGGCATAAGGAATAGAACCAGCAGCCGCAGAGACTGTCGTAATGCCCATTGCAGAGATCGCGCGCAAGGTACTCAGCGATGCAGATTCTAGGTGATCACTCGCAGCCACTTGCAAAGTGATACCGGCATTAACGGAAGTGATGCCTTTGTTGATAAGCCCCTGTACTTCGGTAAAACTCAGACCGCTTGCACTAATGTTCGCGTTATGAATGCCGAGCGCACCAAAGTTCGCTGTATCAGTAATGGCCGCATCGACTGCCGCAGCACTACCCAACTGCAAGATGGTGTTAGAACTAAAGCTGACGCTTGAACCTACTGCACTAACAATCGCATCGACCTGTGCTTGTGTCACTAAACCAGAAATCGGTTTGATGATGTCTATGTGTTGTGCAGCTAAAGCAGTTAACCCAGTTAGTGTTGTGCCCGTAAATTGCGCGCCAGTTAAGTCGGCGCTGGAGAGTTGGATGGTATTGCTATGGTCATTCGCAAAAAGCGCTGAACCAGAACTGGTGAGCAACAACTTGGCATTGGCCAAAGTCAAACTACTGTTCGAGAGTCCTGCAAAATCAGTGCCAGCAGTCAGTGTTAAACCTGATTTGATCAAGGTGATCAAATTGTTCGCTGCACTATTGCCAGAAGTAAAGGCGGTATCAGCAGCGCTTAAAGTAAACCGAGATGCAGGCGTTACTCCATCAGTTGCGAACTTCGTAAAGTTCACACCGCTGTTCACCATCGTGAGCAAATCACTTGCTGAGAGAATCGGCAAGGTTGGATCGAAAGCATAGGTAACCGTGATAGGAGTCTTAAATGATCCACCATCGGTAAATACTACGGTTTCGGCATAACCTAAATCAAAGCTCACACCAGCTGGCGGTGTTAAGCCATGAGATGCGAAGTAACCAGCCTGAGTAGCTGACATGCCGGCATCACTTAACTGCGCACCAGAAATATTTACACTGGAATTGAGATTGATCAGGGAATTTGCTTCAGCAGATGAGATCAACGTGCCACTGGTCATGGCATAGGATTTGATGCCCATCGCAATCAGCTGTTTACCCCAAGCATTTCCGGCAATGATCGAATCTAAATCAGATTTAGTAATCGTGACCGTCGTATTACCAAAACTCAGACCACCAGCCACAGCAGCGTTTTGCAGATGCTGTACATCGCTTAAATTCAAACTCAAGTTCGAGAGTGTCAGCTTGCCGTTAGCAAATGCAACACCATTACCGGTTTGCGTTCCAGTAGTTGAAAATACAAAACCCACGCCCGCATTGGCAAGCTTAAGAAGGCTTGTCTCAACGGTTGTTGCACCACCCATCAGATCGCTGGTCTGCAATGCCACACTCAGAGTTGGCGGCAAGCTGCTATCTGCAGTAAAGGTTGCACCACTGTTGATGATGGACAGTGCATCTTGTACCGTTAAGGCAGCAGTCGAAGCATCAATCACTGTTCCAGTGGCTAATGAAACGCCAGCACCAGCCAATAGTTTTGCTTGGTCGTACGTAACCGCCGCAGTGGTATTGGCTACAAAAGATCCACTGCTGAAATGCACGCCCTGCTCAATCCAATTGAGCGCTGTCGTTGCATCGATGGTAAGTGAGCCAACAACTGCCTTAAAACCATAGATGCCATCAGCTTCAAGCGATGCAATATTGGTAACAACGTCATTGAACTGTGCTTGAGTAGCAACCTTCAGCGTGACAGAAACTTTGCTCGCATCAAACAATGGCGTGCCATCGCTAAAAGCACTCAGATTGACTGAACTTAAACCATTACCAATCAGGGCCAATTCGATTTTGGTATTGCTACCGAGTACGGTAATGGAGTCAACATTGAGTTTGATCAACTCCGCCAATGAAACCTGACTGATCTCACTGGCGATATCCGTTAACTGAATCGTGTTGCCATTGGCAATCACATGACCAGCCGCATCTTTTGCCAAAATGCCTTTTGCTAAGCCGTCATTTAATCCGCCATCGGATTCGTTAATGACTTGGGATACGAGATACACCGGAACATACAGGCTAGTTGCTGCTGTGACAGTGGCACCTTGCAAAGCGAGCAACTGTTGCATGCTACTCGCTTGCACAGTAATGTTGTTCGTGATGGCAGCAACGTCGATGGTGACCGATGCACCAGACAGATAGTTATCAACCGCTTGAATTAAATCGGTTTGCGAAACAGCTGCGGCAGCTTTTGCACCAGCAATCCAACTTTGCGCTGTGGCATCACTTGGGTCTAGCGCCAAAGTTTGGTAGGCGCTTGCCAGATGCGAATAATAGGAGCTGACCGAGTTGTTGGTCGCAATAATCGCGTTAGCAATGGTAGCGGCTTGCGTACTAGTAGGGTCTAACCCAAGCTCTTCACCAATCACCGTTGCAGTGATGGCATTAACGGTGATGCTACTAGCGCCACTGGCAATATTGGCATTGATCGCATCGACTACTGAAGTCAATGCGCTTGACAAAGCGTCCGCACCAACTACGCCACCGCCAGCGTGCACAGCTGCGGCACTCTGAATCAAGGTGTACATCGTTTGCTGGATCGTAAAGACTGCTTGGCCCAACTGCACGACACCCGTATTGCTCGAACTCATCGCTGCAACTGGGTTGAAGGTGCTTAAGTCGGCAACACCTGTGATGCCTAACTGTGCCTTGAGTTGATCTTCAGATAGATCAGTTGATGCTGAGAGCACCATCGTCAACGGCGTGATCGCTGCTAGGCTTGCTGTTTGATTGCCCGTGAGCGTTTGAACACTCGCACCAGCAACCAACTGGCCAACTTGTTGACCAGTATTTTGGTCGTAACCACCCGCTTCAACAACGACGCGTATGTCACTGGATTTTGCAGCAATTATGGCTGCTACTTCCACTGCATAGGTTTTTGCAGCAGTCGTTAAGTCAAAAGAATATCCGCCTGCCGCATCAGTCGTGGTTTGTAGTTCAGTAATCCAAGATCCATTGATCTTGACTTGCAAGTCAACCGTTGCCCCTTGAATTAATCCGTCAATCGCGGCGCCCGCAATTGCAGCAGAAGTCACTGGAGCAACAATTGGAGGGACAACTACAGGGACAACAACTTCAGCGGCAGCCGCTCCCGCTAAAGCAACGGCGCCGGCAATTGCAGCAGAAGTCACTGGAGCAACAATTGGAGGGACAACAACTTCAGCGGCAGCCGCTCCCGCTAAAGCAACGGCGCCGGCGGCAGCACCACCACCGCCACCACCAGCACCAGCAAGACCGCCGAGCAAGCCCGTAAGATATATCGGATCAAAACCAGTTGATCCTGAGCCATCACCCATCTCACCGAGGTTAGGTACGTTTTCTGCAAAGCGTGTGAGATCCGCTCCACCAGCTTCATTAGCAAACTCCAGTGGCAGTGTCAGGTCTGCAAACTGCGTGCCCTGCGATCCGCCACCCGTTTGTTGCGGATACATCTCGCGCAACTCTGTCATCGTGGTAGTGATGCCACCAGATTCTGGCGGTGCGTTGAATTCAATCGCGGCACGTTCGATTGCTTGCGTGATTGCTTGATCGCGCGTAAGTATAGGATCAGCGCCAGATGCTACATCAGCAGCACTTAGCTTTGGAGTGGGGTGCTCAGTAAACCAATCAGCAAAAAATTTCTTGAGTTGTGAGAGTTGATCAAGCGCATCTGTAGCTGGTGCAGTGACCACTTGCGCCAACAACATCTCAGCACGTGGTCCTAGATGAATCGATCGCGTACCGTGTTCAATTACAGCGTGCTGTGTTGGTACAACTTGCACGCCATCGGAAGCAACAACTTCACCCTCTTCTGCTGCATCACCTTGAGCATTCTCAGCCTGGACTAGGTCGCTGCCAGCATCGTCTTGGCCACCATCAGTAAGTTGGTCTTTGGCTGCTTGCGCCTGTTCGGCTTGTAAAGCCAGTCCAAAGACAACTGCTGCAATCCACTGAAAGGTTTTGATATCGAAGGAATTGGTGACGAGATTCACCACCTTGGCCAATTTGGCCAGGCGTGTGTTTTGAGCTTGAGGTGCGCGCACCTCCACAGACCGCTTGGAAGGGGTCTTGGTCTTTTTGCTCACGAGCCGAATTTTGGGCGAATTATCACTCAATTAGCTTATTGGCTAATACCAATATCCCTTACATTCCAAATTTGGGATTATCTGAATATCGCGAAATAGCCCCACAACGAGCTTGTAATAAATGGTAAAAATGAAACTAAAAATATTTAGTTATTTCATATTTCTGACATATATTGCCTAAAATATAGGCAAATAGACCCTAGGGCCATGTGCTAATTGGCTTTTTTCTGGTCTATTGAGGAGGTAGAAAATCTTATTTTTCATTAATTATTGATATTAATTTTGATTAATTATTAATATATTTACATATTAATATGTACAGTTACTATTTATCATCTTATAGATCATAAATAGAGTCCATTGATAATCATAAAATTAATCATAATTTTATGCGGAATTTTGATTAACTATTGGTTTGTAATTTGAGTATTTTTCACTTAAAAATTACTTTTTTAGACTTCATTAGTAGCTTTTTTCACTTGTAATTTCGCTTTTATATATGGAAATTACAATTTTCATGGTGGTATTTACAAATAAAAGACTCCACTAATATGTGTTTTTTACATTATTTGTGTGTGTTTTAACCAACTACCAAGTGGCTTACACCCCTAAAATTCCACTTTTCGCGTGCAATTTGTCACTTTTATCATTAAATTACCACTTTAAGCCTGTTAATAAATGCTTATATAAGCAGGTCTTTTTATCGCTTTTTTTGCATTTCTCCCTCTATTTTGCCGCTATTAAATAAGGTTATTCATGAAGCTGGATTTTTCTAAAGAACTCTCTCGTCGCCTCATTGAGCATTACGAACGCATGCCAAGCGCGGCGGTAGTTAGTCGGGATTTCAATTTAAGAGTTAAAGACGCTTCAGCGATCTCCCAAGAAACCGCCCGACGCTGGATTCGCGGCCTCTCCCTCCCTGAGATTGAGCGCTTCCAAGTTCTAGCGGAGTGGCTAAGCTTAGATATGTCTTTTCTGACCAACCGCTCTAGCCTTGCAGATGAGGCGGCTTATAAGGGTCCCGAGCGCAGAGCTAAAGCAGTGGCTTTAAGCCCTATGGAAACATTCTTACTCAAAAGCTTTAGAGAGACTGATGCGCGTGGCAAACATTGCTTAATCAACTTGGCCAAGTCTTTGCACGAACGCCCTGACCCCACTATTTAATGGGTGCTGATGTTGTGATTACTGGCCAGCGCCCCATTTACGTACTGAGGGAAACAATAAAACTACTGTACTGCCCTCATTCAAGGTACTTTGCATCTGAATCTGTCCTGAGTGCGCCTGCATAATTTCTTTAGCAATCGCAAGACCTAATCCCGTTCCGGATATTTGCGCATGTGCACCACTTCGATAAAAGCGCTCGAAGACATGCTCTAAATCCTCTGCAGACATTCCGGTGCCATGATCTTGTATAGACACGCCAACATACTGCTGCCCATCTAATGTTTTCGTGAAGGTTTTTACAATCACTGGACTACCTTTAGGCGAGTACTTAAAAGCATTGCTCAATAAGTTCACAATCAAGCGCTTGAAGCTTTCTGGATGTAATCTCACATTAGGCAAATGGTCATCGATATACATCACCACATCGCGTGCATCACCATGCATCTGAAATTGGCTGACTACGGGGCGTAGATAAGTTGCTAAAGAGGTTTCATGAAGATCAAAGCCCTTAGCTATCTGATGCTCAAGCCGCGATAGGTCCAGCAAATCATTCACCAGGTCAGCCATATTCTTGGACTGACGCTCAATCACTGCAGCCATCTCTTCAATCATGCCCTCACTGGGCTTTGTGCCGCTTTTGAGGCGTCGCATTAAGAGTTCGGCATAACCCAAAATACTGCTAATGGGCGTTCTTAATTCATGTGCGGCGGTCGACATAAAGGTGGTGCGCATTTCTTCAAGATCGGCCTCTTGCGTTACATCGCGTATATACACCACTAGACCATTCGCTTGATTGACCTTTGTTAACAATGCCAAAGTACGCCTAAAGGGTCTCTCTAGTGCAAGCCAATGTACTTGCTCGCTTGCTTTAAATAGGCGGTGCACTTGAGCAATCGAAAAATCTTTCGTCAGCGTACGTAATTTTTCCACTAAATCTGTCAAGGGTTGCCCCACAACTTCCAGTGCAACGAGCCCGGTCAGAGTCTCAAATGCAGGGTTTACGTAACCCACTTCGCCAGCAGCATCAACCTCAATAAAGCCATCTGGAGATAAAACAAAGATAGTATCCAGTTGCGCATTGCGTTGCGCTACTTGATCTTCAAGACCAACATAACCTTGGCGTAAACGATCTAGCATCAGTGAGAACTGCGCACTCAAGCGCCCTACCTCGTCGTGGCGATGAGACAGACTGGCTAACTTTGGTTGACTGATTGATTGTGAAAATCCAGCCTCACCAATCTTTAGCATATAGCTAGTGAGATCCTCTAAAGGGGTCGCCAAACTTCTTCCGGCAAAGGTAATGACTAAAAATGCCACCAAACAAATAAATAGCAGTACAGCTATAAAAGGTGGGACTAATTCCACGGCCACAATATCTGCCCAATTAGTTCGTTCATTCAAAATCAATTGCAAATGTAAATCCGCTAGTGGTGGCACAAGACGTAATGCCCCTTTAATCGATTTCCAGACCGGCTCTTTTTGATCTTTTGGCGACGGCGATAACGCTCGAAGATCACGACGGGGATCGCCTAATAACTCACCCACCATCTTCTGACCAATACCAGCATCCCCATGCAATGTTGAGAGTATGTGCCCAGACCCATCTTCCAAAACCCACGCGGCAATATCCTTGCGCCCCTGAAAGAAGCTCCCCATTAGTTGATTAATGGGTTCAGTCACCACAAATACCCCGCGAGACTCGATCGGCTGAGCAATCTGTAGCTCATAACCCTCATCAGTGATGAGCAGAGCTGCCTGCGTTTGATGTTGAGTCAGTGCTTTACGGGCCAAGACATTTGAACCTGAAACCCAAGATAAATGATCGCCAACTGAGTACACGCGATTCAGATTTGCGTCGAGCAAATAAAAATCGTTGCGACCCTCATGCAGCAATGGGTGGCGGTTTAATATCGGACCCAATAGTCCGTCAGCCTGATTCGATCCATTAATCACATTGAGCAAGGCGGGGTTAGCACCCAGTAAACGCATCTCAGCAACCAGATGGTTGAGGTAAGACTCAACCAACTCAGCCTCAACCACATGCTCGCGCTCTAACTGCTCATAAATATTTTTTTCTACTGCACTACGTGAGACTAGCAATGCACCGCCCGCCATCAATATCAAGATGATGAAGTTAATAGCGAGTAACCAAATCAAAATTTGGTTACGTAGAGAAGATTGGTACCAACGCTTGAACAAGAAAGTCCTTCGCTCTAAAAATGATTGCATCACACGCTTATTTAATGACTTTACTGACAGTTTTTATTTTTTGTTATTGTCACATCATGAACTCAGATGACGCATACGTATCAACTAGAGAGGCGGCCGACCTTTTAGCCATCTCTTTGCGTACTGCGCAATTATGGGTTGAGAGTGGCGTACTCCTTGCTTGGAAGACCTCAGGTGGCCATCGTCGCATTCTGCGTCAATCTGTTAATGCCCTGCTGGAGGAGCGGGTACGGCAAGCAAATGCCCCTGCCAGCAAAGCTAAAGGAGCTAACGCACTGAAGGCAGTCATCGTTGAAGACGACCAAGACTTGACCCGCCTGATTGAACTCTCCTTATCCGACCTCAAGCAACCCATTGACATTCGTACTGCCAAAGATGGTTTCGAAGGCCTGGTATTAATTGGCCAATTTCGCCCGGATTTAGTGATTGCCGATCTCAATATGCCTGGGATGGATGGCTTTCGCATGATCAACTCACTCATCGGCAGCGAATTTGCCCCAACTAAAATTATTGTGAGTACTGCCCTAAGCCCCTCTGACATTGAGGCAAGAGGTGGTTTACCAGACTCTGTAGACATTCTACAAAAGCCCTATTCCCTTGAATTGTTGGAGCAAAAAGTGTTAGCCATCGCCAAAAAATAGGCTTCAATCCCCCTAAAGAGGCGCTCACTAGAAAGCATTTCCTCTTGTTTCATTTTTATCATTTACAATTTTTAAAATGAATTCTGGAGGTGTGCAAGCGCCTATTACCTTTCGTTTTGCATTTTTTTTGCTTGTTATCGTCCTTTTGGCGACCTTCTGTGGCTCACTGCAAGCAGCTGATACGCCCTCCAATGCCGATCCCTCGATGTGGAATACGCTTTTTGGCAATGAGGTCACCGCACCAGTAAGCGAGCAAAAAAAATCCAAGCCTAAAAAGGCAAAAGCACATAAAGAGGCTGGCAAGTCCAGCAAGCTTAAGCAGAAACCCACTAATACTGCACCCGAGAAGCAAACTCCTATAGACGCTTCTGCTATTGAAGAAAAGCCCAATTTAACGAGCTCTAATACAGAAGCAAGCACTAACTTAAATAGCAATCCTACGGTCACTGCAAGCAGCCCAGAGCCCTTCTGGAAGGGGATTTTGAGTGGTGCATCATCTCGTTCTCCATTCACGGAAGAACCTACTCCAGGAAAAATAAATGTCCCAGCTGAAGCAGTTAAGGAGTCAGACCCGATCCCAGTCATGGCTGCTCCTATCAATAAGCCTGCTACTGAAGAAGAACCAGCGTTCTGGCAAAAACTATTTGGCAGCAACAAAGAGAATACAAGCCCCAAAGTCAGTCAACCAAGCACTAGTAAAGCTCCTGAGAAGCCTCCTAGCCCCTCAACAGGATCAACAACAGCTTTAGCCATTCCCGCAGAAATTGCGCCCCCTGTAGCCCCTTCCAACACAAAAGTGAGCTTTGCCTTAGCGAGCGTCTGCGAACGCGAAAAATGTGACCTCATGCTCCTGTATGACGCACCGATTGATAAAACAACAGTAGACAAGTTTGAACAGAGCACCATCAGCATGCCAGAGGGCACTACGGTACTACTGAACTCAGCTACGGGTGATCTCAATAGCGGCATTCGACTAGGTCAATATTTAAGACAAAAACGCTTTAATACTCGCATTGGTCGCACCCAACTCAATAAAAAAATTCTCAATGAAGTTGATGGTCAGTGCTTCTCAGCTTGCGTCATCGCTTTTGCAGGGGGTATTAACCGTCGCATAGACCCAGGAGATCAACTGGGTGTTTATGCGCTGCGTACCAACTCTAAAGCACTGAATAACGTGCAATTTAAGTCTGCCATTAATAGCCTTGCGGGCTACTTTGATCAAATGGGCGTAGATCGCCGTGTCATTGATCAAATGCTACAAACCACAGGCATGTCCGTCTCACTCGTCAGCCTGCATAACGCTAAACTACTGAACCTAGATAACAGTGCACGCACTATTACCCTTCCCTGGCGAATGCAAGCACTGGATGATGGTCTATTAATCGCACTCGTTTCTGAAAAACAAGCTGCGGGCAGATATAACATCACCTTAGGCCTCACACACCAGAACAAAGACTTCCGCTTAACGGTATTTATCAAACCACTGTCTGGAGCACAAAACTTAGCGCAACTGAGTGACTTCCTCAACACCAATAGTCGCCTGCAGTTAAGTGTCGCCAATCAAACCTTAGCTCCTAGTCCACTCAAATCCTGGGAGGCCACTAATAGCGGCGTTCAAACCGCGGTACTTCTGACAGACAAGGAATTAACCACCATGAGCTCAGTCCTCGAGTTCGAGCTAAATCTACTCCAAACCAGCAGTAACCCCTTTGGCTTAGATGGCGCGACAACTTTTGGTAGTACTGGCCTTAAAGGCGCACTGACAGCGCTACGGAAGTAAGTCCACAGGCAATTACGCCACCATTTCATACTCAGAAGTGCATTTAGAATGGATTTGATATATCGAATGAGATATATTAAGAACCATAGCACCCATATGAAATGGCTTTATGAATCTCCACCAATTTCGCTTTGTCCGAGAAGCTGTCAGACAGAACTTCAACCTCACCAGCGCTGCTAAAGCTCTATTTACCTCCCAGCCAGGCGTCTCTAAGGCCATCATCGAATTAGAGGATGAGTTGGGTGTTGAGATTTTTCGTCGGCACGGTAAGCGTATTCGCTCCTTAACCGAGCCTGGCAAGCGCATCCTCATTTCGATTGAGCGTATTTTGGATGAAGTCGAAACACTCAGACGTGTTGGTAAAGATTTTGCCAGTCAAGACCAGGGAAACTTTGTCATTGCAACAACCCATACGCAGGCTCGCTATGCCTTACCTAAAGTACTTACGGAATTTACCAAGCGTTTTCCTAAGGTTCGCGTCAGCATACAACAGGGTAGTCCAGGTCAAATCGCTGAGCTACTCACCCATGATCGCGCGGATATTGCCATTGCAACTGAAGGTATTGCCAATACAGCAGGTGTGCTCGCACTACCCGGATACCAATGGCAACACGTTGTCATGGTGCCCCTCAGCCATCCATTACTCAATCAAGCAGCCATCAGCTTAGAAGAACTAGCAAAGTATCCCCTTATCACTTACGACAAGGCATTTGCGGGACGCAGCAAAATTGATGCCGCCTTTGCGCAGCGCAATTTAACTCCGGATATTATTTTGGAAGCCATCGATGCTGATGTGATTAAAACCTATGTTGAAACTGGTATGGGAGTTGGGATTGTTGCAGGACTAGCATACGACCCTGATCGCGATCGCAATCTCAAGGTGATTCCTGTTGGCCATTTGTTTGGTAATAACGTGACCCATCTTGGCGTGAAACAAGGTGCCTATCTCCGGTCTTTTGTTTACACCTTTATAGAACTGTTCTCACCGACACTCACACGTAAAATTGTCGAGCAGGCAATGTCCAGCGAATCGGATACGTACGAAATCTAGGAATTCATTTCAGAAAACTCAATGGCAGAAAGCCAAATTGAGTGGTGCTCGGGGCGGACTCAAATTAATGATATAAGTATATGATTTATAAGGTTATTTATTAACTAACTTATATTTTTACTCATATTTTTATACACAAACTGGTTTAAGCCATCAATTTTGGGTACCCCCCCTCGCTTAACTTACTTTGCAGAAAATTGGCGTTCAAGTTGCTTTGGGTTCAGTCGGCAAATATTTAAGTTTCTCCCTTCAATATTCCTACCGTCCAATATGCAACCATTTTCGGCCGCTCAAGATGCGCTCCCCTTATGATCGCAAGAGTCTCAAATCGGCCAGGAGCAGTCTGTCGCCGGAAGCCCATAAGCAGTCAGATAAGAGAGCTATTAGCCTGGCAGGTTATAGTTATTAATATTATTTTGTTACCACTCTAAAAGCACATGTGTCGACCTTCAAAGATTTGGCTATGCCTACTGGCTGCATGGACCTGCCTAAGTTTTGCACAGAGCAGTGAGACTTCCCCGTACCGACCTTCTTTCTTTTTAAGCCCATATCAAGTTGAATGGGACTCAAATATTGATAATATCCGTACGAATTACACCATCAATTCTCCTGTTTTAAAGAATTCTGCGAACTCAATCAATAATAACTATGCGCAGAAAATTGCAATCGGATTGCCTGATAATTACTCGGTAGGTATTTCAGATCTATATGTTCAGTCTATCGTCTCTAATCCTTTGAATATCAACGCGGCGACACCTGGGTTTAAGAATCCTGTCGTATCGGCCGCCAAAATATGGACTATTAATGGCGATGTTTTATTAAAAGCACTTGGAAGTGTTCAACCCAATTTGGGAGTTAAGGCTGGCGTTAGCACCTATAACCTGGGGATCTCTGCAATTTTTATTGGCCCTAATGACTGGCAAACAAGTCTTGGCATTAATGAAACAACGAATGATGCTGGCTATGGTGGTGCTCCAACATTATCCGCGATAATTTCTAAGCAAATTGGTTTATATGTAATTAATGCTACGGCTGGCGTTACACATTTTCCATCGATCTTAATGACTACTGGGTATGCATCATCATCTTATCTATATTCAGGCACTTTGGAGCTTAGTCGCCAACTGACTGATCAGATTTGGCTAGGCGCAAGTTACAGCATTGGAAGCAATCAATACACCTACACCCAAAATTTTATGAGCATTCCTTTTAACAACAGAACGCTATATAACTCAGTTGGCGCAAGCCTAAAGGTACTTTTCTAGCCATTAATAATAGATAGGGGTAGGCATAGCTGATAGCCTGTGCCCCAAACGGATCGTATGATACGGCGCTCTGCCCCACTCAACATAGGTTGAATTTTCTTTCTCAGCCTACTGATGACATTTTCTAAAGAGCGCTTTGTCATCGCCTCTGCCATTAATTGCTCTGAGAGTATTTCGCAAATGCTTTCTGACTCTAGGCATTGATTGGGTGCTTGGGATAGTGCCGATAATAAGAGAGATTCAGATGCCAATAAGGAGATCCTTGTCTCTCCATTTGGAGGAGTGAGTTGACCTGATTGGAGGTGTAAGATCCAGCCAGAAGGTTTTGATTCCACAACCCGTCTAGATAGGCTATGAATTGCGGCTAATAATTCCTGGGGTGGGGTTGGCTTGGGAAGGTAAATATCTGCGCCATGCTCATAACTCTTGATGCGGTCAGCCAATGCGGTACGTGCCGTGAGCATTACAATGCCAATTTTTGGATGTGTTTTTCGAACAGGTTGAGCAATTTCAAAGCCTGACTGCCCTGGTAGGTTCAGATCCAAAATGAGGATGTCTAAAGCCTCTCTAAGTAGAAGATCACTTAAACCAAGACTATTATTTGCTTCATAGACTTTAAAGTGATGCGCCTGTAAAAAGTGACTTAACTCTTCACGCAAAATGGCGTCATCTTCAACAATCGCAATCTTTATTGGATTTGACGACTTGTTCATGCTGGTAGCTCTACAAGAAAAGTGATTTCATTAGTAATATAGCGATATTCAATTGTTCCGCCAAGAACATGACAAAGCTCTTTGCAGATATAAAGCCCTAAACCAGAACCCCTGGTTTTTTGGGCCAGGGGATGGCGGTAGAAACGCTCAAATACAAATTTTGGGTCTGGTGCCAAGTCTGGGTGAATGGCATTGGTAATCGAAATACAAATTCTAGGATCAGCTTCTCCAGTTAATTTTTCGATCACGACTTTAAGTCTGGTTCTGGCTGGCGAGTATTTCAACCCATTTTCAATGAGATTAGCCAAAATAATTTGTAAAAACTGATGGTCAGTTTGAATACTCAGATCGTCATCTACACTTAGATCTACTGCTTGTTTGACTTTGTGGTTTTCAATGAGAGAAGTAAGCATGCCTTTGATCTTAATTTCTGCAATCTGTAATTGGATCGTTTTTTGATCTATTAGATTCGTTAAGCTGCAACGCTCAATGATGGCATCCATATTTAGTATCGACTGGTTAATATTGCGTAAACGTTGCCGGTCATTAGGGTTGCTCGTATTAATAGATTGGCCAAGTGTATCAACCGCTAGACTAATTGAGGCTAAGGGATTTTTTAATTCATGGGCGAGCATATCAATAAGTGTTGTGCGCTCCTTGAGGAGTTTGGTCTCAAACTCGGATCTTAGGCGAGTTTCTGTTAGCGCCGATTTCACCTCTACTAACTCTTTGCGGACCAGGCGATTTTGATAAACAATAATCGAGAGCATCACAAGAGGGCTTATAAAGTCAGTGATGCGGGCCAGATAAACAGGCGCCTGGGTATAACTCTGCAATGGGAATAGCACCGCTATCACGGCTAAAAGAATCAGGACAATTGAGATGCAAAATCCGGCAATTAAAACTACTTGAAATGATTTTTCCATACGAGGCGTTTTGGTGATGGCAATAATTTGAGCTACCGGTGCAATGAGGATGCCGATTAGCATGAGGGGGTTGGAGATATTATTTTTCTCTGCACCAACCAGCAATAAGCAGGCAGCTACCAAAATGTAAATCGCCCAACAACAGGGCTTGTACCAACTCGGAGTTTTGTAGGGTAAAAGAAAAGCTTGGGATACCCAAACCCATAACCCCAGCCTAAGGCAAAGCGCCCAATTAAATATGAGCTCATTAAGTAGTGGTTCTTGCCTGAATATGTAAAGCGCCAAAATGCCACTTCCAGTAAGCGTGCATAAGATGAGATTGGCTACAGAGACCCCGAACCTTGCCATAACGGCGCTTGGATTTAGGCCAAAGCTCACGATTGAAAAAACCAGAATGGCAAAGAGGATGCCAACTTGAGCGCCAATGCCAAGAAGTCGCTCGGAAGCTTGTATTCCAGGACTTGGCCCGGAAGACGCTGAAATTGCTATGTGAGTCAGGCTGGAGGCATCAATTTTGAGATAATAAGTGTTGTGGTTTTCTGGAGTGGGAGGCGCAATGAAGAGGTGTCCACCAATATCCCTATGGGACCAATCATTAGCTAATCGGCTGCCTGCTTTTTGAGATGTCCAGCCTTTACTGGTGAGTTGAAAGAGTTCAATTTTTTTTAAGAAATAAGGCCCCACTTGAATGGCAAAAGCAGCTCCATCTTCTGGTTGCCCAGAAATTTGTATTCGTATCCAGCGGTGCGACTCGGCAAGACCGGAATTTAAGGGGGCGTAATTGGACTGGTAATCGCATTTAATAGCCTGCTCTATTGTTGCTGGCGCAGTCTTTGCTTGACAGTAATCAATGCGGTAGTTTGGAGCACTAAGACTACCAGCAGTTGCTTCTGCAGCAATAACCAAGCATACAACCATTGCGAATAAGCAGCAAATCAGATATTTACTTTTATTCCAGATTAATCCCTTGTTCATGAGGGCTAGTTTATTTCATAAAAACCACATTTTTGACCACATTTATAAGGCATGCCGATTTGGGGCGCTATATGAGAGGAAGTGAGAGGAAGTTGAGATCCGATATTTAATAATTCACAGATGATATTTTAAGCAACATTAACAAGGATCGCAATGTCGACTTATGTAGTGGGTTTGTTCAAGTGAGCATATTTATATGAATCGGTTAAGAACTTCAATGCTTGCAATGGTCATTATCCTGGTTGGATGTCAATCAGTTGCAAACTATCAAGCTAACTTGCAAGCCTGGGTTGGGCAGAGCGAGCAAAACTTAGAGGCTAGCTGGGGATCTCCATCATCTATAACCCTGAGCGGTGATTTTCGACTAATTTCCTACATTCAAAACGATGGTGCATACGTTCAGGGTGGGTATTGGGCAGGAGGAGTAATGCCTTTGTACTGCACCACCACTTTTACTATTCAAAACGATATTGTGATTCAAGCTCAATTTGTTGGTAATGAATGTCAGTCATATTAATTATGAATTTTATGGAGGGCTAATCGTGCTTAGCGAAGAAAGAAAAAGCATATTGGAGACGGAGGAGCACTTTCGGCATGAGCTCAAATCCAGTTTTGAGGGCATTACTGCAAAAATTAATTCCGAATCCAAGGATGTTGAAGCCGAAACTAAAGTAGTAGAAAAAAAATTAGGTAGCAAGTATGTGGACTTTTTAAAAAGCTCTCTTGGAATGTGGTTTCTATCGTCAGTTGTTCTTACTGGTAGTGATGCTGCATTTCAAAGAATGCAGCATCACTACGATCTAGAGGAAAAAATAAGGCACAACTTGTACTTTATCAATTTGAAATCGGCAATCGAATTCAGAATATGAAGTATTTTTTACGTCAGACTAAGACTGTTGGGGATGCTAAATCAGCATTAGAGGCAGCATTTAGAAGTAAGCTCCCTCTTAATCCAGATTTAAACGATCAAAATCTTTCCGCTTTGTACTTTAGTCTGCAGCAGCTAGTGAAGGGAGCTGGTTTTGAGAAGAATAAAAAATCAATGGAGGTCGTTCGCAAATTAGAGGATGCTGAGTATTTATTGCGATCACAAAAAAGTGATACTCCGCTTGATGCTGCCGACAAGGCAAAGTTAGCTGCGCTAGTTTCTTCCATTCAAAATCTTCACATAGAAGCTATTGCCAAATAAGTACTAAGATTTTATTCATCCATTCTTGAAATTTTTAATCTAACTATCTACTTAGATTCTTATCTCAAGCTTGGTTTTCAAATAACAAATGGAGTTGAAATATGCGTCTATTTTCTTCACTAGCTATTGGGTTAACTAGTTGCTTTCTATTGAATTTATCAATTGCTCAGTCTGTCGAAGGGAATCGCCCAGAATCCCCTCAAAGACCCCAGCTACCCAAAGGTATGCAGGCTATAGAGCCAGCTGCACTCGATTTACTGCTGGCTATGAGTAAAAAATTGGCTAGCGCTAAAACTATCCAATTTCAAGCCCTGGTCCATTCAGAATTTCCTTCCATTGATGGAATTCCAGTCATTTACTCAACGGCTGCAAAAATTGCACTTCAGCGCCCCAATAAATTTAATGTAGTTGTATCGGGTGATGGGCCATCTAGCGAGCTTCTTTACAACGGTAAGCAAATTTTTGCTTATAGTCCCGAGAAAAACTTGGTTGCTGTGACCAATGCTCCAGACAATATTGATGCTGCTGCTGAATTTGCTTACGAGAAAGCGGGGCTATTTTTTCCTGGTGATGATTTGGTCTTATCCAATCCATATGAACATCTTTCTAAGGGCCTTACTGATGCATTTATTGTTGGAAAAACAAAATTAGTAGGTGGTGTTCAAACTAACATTCTTGTTTTGGCTGGTAGAGAGCTACAGGGACAAATCTGGATAGGTGCCACGGATAACTTGCCATACATGGCTTCCTGGATTTACTTAGGCGATTCTAGTCATCCAAGAACTACCCTGGTATATAGCAATTGGAAGATTGATTCACAAATTCCCCAATCTCAATTTGATTCTGGAAGATTCTCTAAGGCTATTGTTACCGAATTTGCTCAATTTGAAGCGCCACTTAAATAGAATTCATAGGGAGTATTGAGATGAAGTTTTTCACATTTTTTTTTCTGGGTTTAGTTGGATTGGTGACATTAACTGCTACTAGTGATGCAGAGGCATATTGGCATGGTTATCGAGGTGGATGGAGGGGGCCGGGTTGGGGTGGCCCAGGTTGTTGGCGTTGTGGTCCTGGGTGGGTGGGTGGTGCAGTAGTAGCCGGAACTACTGTTGTTGAATCTGCTCCGCCGCAAGTGGTTGTTGAGCAAGCGCCTCCAGTCTATGCATCGCAACCTCAGCAAATTGTGGTTGCCCCCGGGCCAGTTCCTGTAACTCCTTATTCTATCCCTCCGATTGGCTCTACATTTCCCAATCTATTCCCTGGCTGCGTTCTGGAGCCTAGAAATGGAATCAATTTTTATCAATGCCAGGGTTTTAGAATGCGTCCGCTATACAACGGGAATAATTTTTTTTACAGAGTGGTTCCAGGATGATTGAAACAAAACTCCCTTGGTTGGACTTGGTGTCCAACTTTTGGGGGGTCAGTTCACAGTTCAATGCCTAAATCCTGGAGACTTGTGTGACAACAAGTAAGTTAATGATAGATTTAGTAATTTCTTCTATGTTGCGTCCGTTTGCCGCCCCAAAAAAATGCGCTAAAAATGAACGGCTTCAGAAGTTCTGGTGAATTAATAGTGCTTAAAAAATATATTCAAATTGACTTTGATAAATGCTAGAGATGAAGACATTAATACTCTCAAGAAATGCCAACGCTCCTCTACTATGGGGTATTGCTGTTAGCGCTACTATTATTGGCGAATTTTCCGGCTGGAATGCAGGATTAAACCAAGGTGGAATTGGCGGCATGCTCATCGCCACGCTCTTGGTTGCCGTTATGTTTGGATGCCTTTTAATGTCTTTGGCTGAATTATCGACAGCAATCCCATTCACTGGTGGAGCCTATGCCTACGCTAGAGCTGCATTTGGTAAAAAAATGGCAATAGTTGCGGGGACTTCCCAAATTTTGGAGTACATGTTTGCGCTGGGAACTATTTTAGTTGCTATAGGAATTCAGTTTAGGTCGATTCTTGAAGGTTCATTTCTATCAAGTCTTGGAGAGCCAATTATTTGGGCGGTTGCCTTAGTATTTTTTGTTATTCTAAATTCATCGGATCCAAAATTATTCTTCCGTTCAGCATTAGTTCTTGCAATTGCTCCTTTAATTGTTCTGATGGTTTTTTGGTTTGAAGCAATCCCCAGATTTGAAATATACCAGTTATTGTCAATTAAAGCTGGGGTCGGAGATTCAGAGTGGCTTCCTAATGGCTTATTTGGAATCGCCTGGGCATTGCCATTTGCCGTCTGGTTCTTTTTGGCTATTGAAGTAATTACTCTTGCCTCAGAGGAGACTATTGCACCCTCTAAAAATATTCCTAGAGCATTATTGCTGGCATTTATTGTTTTACTAATTTCAGCATTGAGTATCTTGATCCTGAATTCTGGCGTAGCGCCAGGTGCATCTGCTATTGGTTCAACTGATGCGCCATTATTAAGTGGTCTTGAAACGGTTCTTGGTGGAGCCATGTCCATTAAGTTAATCACTGCCTTGGTCTTGCTTGGCGCGCTTGCAGGTTTTCATTCAACGATTTATGCGGCAAGCAGAGTAGTGTTCAGTTTGGCGCGTGCGGGATATCTTCCGGTCCAGTTATCCTATCAATATGGCGGCAATAGATCGCCAAAACTAGCAGTTTATTTTGTTGCGATTTTGGTTTTTGGTTTAGCTCTGGCTGCAAAATTTCTTGCTGAAAATATTTCTGTAGTATCCCTGCTTTTAAACATGTCTGTTTTGGCGGCTATGGTTTCATATTTTATTTCTTTACTCTCTTATGTCTCATTGAAGGTTCGATACCCTCTAATGGAACGTCCTTATAAGAGTCCGCTTGGAGTTACTGGCGCGATTACAAGTTTGATTATCGTGACTGTAGCGGCATTTTTTATGTTTACTAATAGTGATTTTCGTTTTGGGCTATTCATCTTGGCATCAATATACATATTTTTCCTTATGATATTTTTAGTATTCGAAAAAAAATTTGTTAATGAACATGCTCCTGAAGAAGACTTTGCAATTCATTTAAAAAACAAAATATATTTGACCGGCGACACTTATGATTAACGGCATGCCAAATAGTTTAATGAGTATTTTGCAGTTAGCAGCCTTACTTATTTTTTTTGCAATGGCATTAGCTGCATTTGCGGGAATGTTTTTTACCAAAAGAAATGGCCTTCTGTATTTATTTGCGCAATTATCTTTGTTATTTCTTGTGCTATCTATTTCTCGAGAGTGGATATATCCTTTAATATTTTCTTCCTTGTTTGATAGTAGGGAAGTCTATGGTCAAGTAATGACCACTTTATGTATTGCTTCTGTCGCTTACTGCGTGGATAAATTGATTGGAGTTTTTATTTGGGAGGGGGAAGGCTTCCGGGTCACTCAGTCGCCTATTCCGGGGATCTTGGTGCATCTCGTACGGGGTCTAATCTACCTTGTTGCGCTACTGGTAGTTTTGCAGTTTGTATATGGGCAATCGGTCACCGCACTTGCAACCCTCTCGGGTGCTGCCGCATTAGTCCTGGGAATGTCGGCCCAGTCAACACTTGGTGAAATGTTTGCGGGATTAGCAATTTCAATCTCACATCCTTTTAAGGTGGGCGATTGGGTGCAGGTTGGCTCATTAGACGAAGGCCAGGTGATTGATCAAACGTGGCGACATATTGTTATTAGAACTCGAAATTATTCTGTAATTAATATCAATAACTCAGTTATTGCAGGCAATCCAATTAGGAACTTCACCTCACCAACGAAAGAGGTCAGGGTGAGCGAAAAAATTTATTTTGATCAAAGTATGAGCCCGGATAGTATTCAGCATCTTTTAAGCAATGCAATAAGAGATGCCAATGTCGTACTTGACAACCCTCCACCAAAAGTTCTTTTTAGGGGTGCTAAGGATCAAAAATGTGAGTATGAGATTAGTTATTCTATTGATGACTATGGGAATATGCCGTCTACAAGTGATGGGCTTTGGAAGGTTGTGATGGAGGTAATTATCAAGAACAATCTATGCTCAGTAGTTAAGCCTTCTTAAAAATGAATACAAACCACATGCCGCCACTTAAGCAACTCATCCTTGCGCTTGGATTATTCTTTATTGGCTACAGTCAAATATCTATTGCTGAAAGTAAAGGCCCTATCAAGGTTGGTATCTTGCACTCCCTTTCGGGAACTATGGCTACGTCTGAGACATCGCTCAAGGATATGGATTTGATGGTGATTGAGCAGATTAATAAAAGCGGAGGAGTATTGGGTCGTCAACTGGAGCCGGTAGTTGTAGATCCGGCATCTAATTGGCCGCTATTTGCTGAAAAAGCGCGACAGTTATTAACTAAAGATAGAGTTTCTGTAGTTTTTGGATGCTGGACCTCGGTCTCTCGTAAATCTGTACTGCCTGTATTCGAAGAGTTCAACGGCTTACTTTTTTACCCAGTGCAGTACGAGGGTGAGGAAATGTCCCGTAACGTCTTCTACACTGGTGCGGCGCCGAATCAACAAGCAATTCCCGCTGTTGAGTACTTGATGAGCAAAGAGGGGGGTAGCGTAACGAGGTGGGTTTTGCTCGGAACTGACTATGTATACCCGCGTACAACTAATAAAATTGTGCGTGCGTTTCTAAAATATAAGGGTGTTAAGGATAAAGAGATTCAAGAAATATTCACCCCATTTGGTTATGCTGACTATCGTAATATTGTTTCTAAGATTACAAAGTTCTCTCACGGTGGCAAGACTGCGGTTATCTCAACAATTAACGGCAATTCTAATGTCTACTTTTACAGGGAACTTAGTAATGCCGGTCTAACTTCGAAAGACTTGCCTGTAATTGCTTTTTCAATTGGCGAGGAGATGCTACGAAATATCGATACCAAGCCATTAGTCGGTCAGTTAGCTGCATGGAACTACTTCATGTCAGTTAAGAATCCAGTAAATGACGAGTGGAAAAAACAATGGGCTGCCTACTCTGTAGAGAAGAAGCTGCTAGGTGCTAGCAAGCCTTTGACAGATGACCCAATGGAAGCAAGCCGTACCGGAATTTTAATGTGGAAGGCTGCTGTAGAAAAAGCAGGCACCACTGATGTTGATGCTGTTCGTAAAGCAATGATTGGTCAAAAACTCAATACACCAAGTGGTTATCTTGAAGTAATGGGTGCGAACCACCATTTGTCTAAGCCAGTCATGATTGGCGAAATCAAGGCAGATGGCCAGTTCAATGTCATTTACAAAACTCCAACAGCTATTCCAGCTAAGCCTTGGAGTCAGTATATTCAAGGCAACGATAATAAATTAGATCTCATTGAGTAAATTTCTCTAAGTTGAAAAAATAACTGCTAATGGCTTTTGTTGGATGTCTGCCATGGGTCGATATTTGCCCACCAAGGGACAGCATATTGATTGACGGCTAATGAGAGAGGAGCAGACCATGGTTTTTGGCCACCATCTGCTCTTACATTCAAACCTCAGTTTGTTCTGCCATCTCCAAAGCATCATCCACTTCAATGCCTAAGTATCGAACCGTACTTTCTAGCTTGGTATGGCCCAGTAGTAATTGAATGGCTCGAAGGTTTTTAGTTCGTCGATAAATCAAAGAGACTTTAGTTCGGCGCATGGTGTGCGTGCCATAGTTTGCAGATTCCAAACCAATAGAACTTACCCAGCTATGAACAATCCTAGCATACTGCCTAGTTGATAGATGAGGTGATTCAATAATGCGACTAGGAAATAGGTAATCTTCTGATCGCAAGGTATCAAATCGCATCCATTGCTCTACTGCGGTTCTAGTAGGCTCGGTAATTTCAAACTGAACTGGCCGGTGAGTCTTTTGCTGCAGGATGGTGGCTCTAGATGAAACATGGTCTCCAGTGCAGATGTCTCTCACTTTGAGTTTGACCAAATCACAAGCTCGTAACTTGCTATCAATAGCCAAATTGAATAAAGCCAAATCCCGCTTGTTGTTATTGAGTTGAAGTCGCACTCGAATGGCCCAAATGTCTTTTAGCTTGAGTGGCGCTTTCTGCCCTGTCAGTTTGCCTTTGTTCCAGGGTTCTTTATGCTGGGTTGCAATACTCATTTCCATGACGTTCTCCTTGTGTGTAAGGGAATATCACTTTGCGCTGGATTAAAGGCAACAGCAAGGGCAGTGGTAGCCTTAGAAGCGGACGTTGGGATTAGTCAGCTATGGCAGGCTCAATCCGACCCATAGCAGTCAGCAAAGACAATGGAATGCTGCATAGTTTGTATCATTAGGCATTGAATTCAGAAAAATATTTCCCAATAGCCTTTTAATAAATTCTTCACGCCATAGACTCAACAAGCAATCGGAAATTTTCATCACTAAGCGGTCTACCATAGAGATATCCCTGATAAAAGCGGCAGCCTTCGGCAAAAAGATAATTACGCTGCTCAATTGTTTCAACTCCTTCAGCGATCACCCTTAATTTCAAGGTATTCGCAAGCGAAAGAATAGATCGAATAATAGCTCGGTCGCCCTCATCCCATGAAATGTCGAGTACAAAACTTTTATCGATTTTAATCTCATCTAAAGGCAGCCTCTTTATATAACTCAAGGATGAATAACCAGTTCCAAAATCATCAATCGAAAACTTCACTCCGATTTTTCTTAGGGTACTCATAGTTGCAATCACGACATCAACATCTTGAAGCAGTAAACTTTCCGTCAGCTCCAGCTTTAACAGATTGGGGTTTGCGCCACTATCCTTCAATGTTGACTCAACCATTTCCACAAAGTTTGGACGCCTAAATTGCTTGGCACTGATGTTGACGGACAAAACCAAATCACTTGTGGATGCGCTATTGGCCCAAGACACCAATTGAGAGCAAGCGCTTTTGAGCGCCCATTCCCCAATAGGCACAATCAAACCACCCTCTTCAGCTATGGGTATAAATACATCCGGGGATATAGCATCCGAACCATTTGATTCCCAACGCAATAATGCCTCTGCACCAATGATTTTTCCCAATTGATCTACTTGGGGTTGGTAGGCCAAAGATAGCTCATCCTTATCAAGCGCCCTCCTTAAACTTGCCTCCAAATTAGTCTTTTCAACAAACTGAGTATGCATTTCATCATCAAAAAAACGAATTGCATTTCGTCCCGCGGCTTTTGCTTGATAAAGCGCTAAATCTGCCTCTTTTAATAACTCATTTATTCCCTGTGTTTTATGAGAAAAAAGGGTTATTCCAATGCTGGACGGTGTGCTCTGAGTAATGCCATTTAAATTGACTGGCTCCGAAATACTCGTGTGCAATTTATCAGCAATCATTTTGAGAGCATTCATCGCATTTTCAGCATCAGAACCCAAATCAGGAATGAGGACGATAAATTCATCACCCCCAAGGCGCGCGGCAGTATCCATCTCGCGCAGATTATTTCTTAAGCTTTGTGCAACCGCCATTAGCACTTGATCACCTACATCATGGCCACGGGTATCGTTGATTAATTTAAATCTATCGATATCAACCAATAAAATAGCGCCAAAGACTTGATTACGAGTTGCAACAATGCGTGCTTGATTTAAGCGATCTAATAAAAGACGCCTATTCGGCAAATTAGTGAGTGGATCATAGTAGGCAAGCTCCACAATCTTGCGCTCAGCCTCCCTAGGGTCGCTTGCATTTGAATAAATTCCAATGTAATGAGAAATTACCCCATCCAACCCTCTTACAGCTGACACCGATAACCACACAGGAAGAATTCGCCCTACCTTATTTCGATTCCAAATACTGCCTTCCCACTTACCCTCGCTAGACATTGCCTCCCACATGTTGCGATAAAAGGCATCGTCATGATGTACGAAAGATTTCAAGATTGAGGTATTTTTTCCAATTAACTCTTCAGCCGAATAACCTGATGCCTTCTGGAACGCTTCATTTACACGCAATATATTGCCTTTTGCATCTGTAACTATCATGCCATCTCTCGATTGGAATGCAACCGATGCAATACGAAGTTCCTCTCCAGCCCTTTTTCTGGCTGTAATATCCTCGGAAAAAATAATCAGCCCGCCTATTGCTCCATCAGAGTTTTGCCAAGGCCTCACTTCCCAGCGAATCCAACTAAAAGTGCCATCCGCCAATAGAATCCTATCTTCCTCGCAGGATGCAGTCTCACCAAGCAAGCACTTTTTATGCACCTCTTTCCAGTCCTGAGGAATATTGGATGCAGTCTCATAATGACTCTTACCAATAACATCCGCTTCAAGTAACTTACGGTCCTCAAGCCAGCGTCGACTGGCATATAAATAGCGGAATTGACTATCCAACATAGCAATTCCAGTCGGGGCATTTTCAATAAACAGTTGAAGTTGCTTATTTACTCCAGTGAGTTCTTGAGAGGTAACTTCAAGCGCGTTTTCAAGCAACCGTCGCTCACGATCAGCCTGAAAATAGGTTTCATTCACAACCTTAGTAAATGCCTCCCAATGCTCGGCATCCAAAGCTGAACTATTGGGATATTTTTTTAATTGCCTTTTAAGAAGTCTGTGTTGACTTTGAATGGGTGAACTCATCGCAATTCAGGAAAATACTATTCTGATAAAAAGGTAAGGGTTGTAGTCTGATTATGCAAAGAACATAAGGCAGCATCAAAAGGCGCAATTTCACCATAGGAATAAAATCCAAATACCGTAGTTTGGGAGCCTAATATACCTTGAATAGCTTCAATCTCCTCTTCTGCAATTTGATCCATAACCAAACGTCTTCCCACGCAACTTACGGCCAGACATAATGAGTTTTGCTTACTTTGTGCAGGAACAATATCGTTAGCCAAAACAATAGATGCATCAATTAAAGAATCA